>Ga0075436_100000191_pt1 | contig 37759 bp, 34 predicted proteins | sample RhiMethybrSRZTD5_FD_75303 | JGI IMG/M metagenome (GOLD analysis project Ga0075436, IMG submission 75303) | Populus rhizosphere microbial communities from Tennessee, USA - Rhizosphere MetaG P. TD hybrid SRZTD5 | ecosystem: Host-associated > Plants > Roots > Rhizosphere > Soil | place: USA...
TACCGCGAGGGCTTCGTCAAGAACCGCTACATCGGCCGCACCTTCATCATGCCCGGCCACGCCGTGCGCAGGCGCTCGGTACGCCAGAAGCTCAATCCCATGGCGATGGAGTTCGCGGGCAAGAACGTGCTGCTCGTGGACGATTCGATCGTGCGCGGCACGACGAGCCGCGAGATCGTGCAGATGGCGCGCGAGTCGGGCGCGCGCAAGGTGTTCTTCGCCTCGGCCGCGCCCCCGGTGCGCTTCCCGAACGTCTACGGCATCGACATGCCGACTCGCGCCGAGCTGATCGCCGCGCATCGCAGCGAAGAGGAGGTCTGCCGCGAGATCGGCGCCGACGCGCTCGTCTACCAGGATCTCGACGAGCTGAAGGATGCGGTGCGCCGCGCCAATCCGCGCCTCACCCAATTCGAGACCTCGTGCTTCGACGGCCACTACGTCACCGGCGACGTCACGCTCGACTACCTGCACGCGATCGAGACGCAACGCGGCGCGGCGCGCGACTCCGGTGAGGAAGACGCCCAGCTAGATTTGAATCTCGCGGCCTGATATAGTCCGCGCTTCTCGCGCCGATTTGAGCCACAGCTTGCGGGCGCGCAATAAATTCCGCTAAAGCGTGCCGCAAAACCCGGTACCCCTTTAGCGACGAGAGGCCGGGTTTTTTTATGGACGAAAAGCTGCAGCCAGCAACGCTCGGGGTCCGCGCCGGCCAGGTGCGCAGCCAGTTCCACGAGCACTCCGAGGCGCTTTACCTCACGTCGAGCTTCGTGTTCGACAGCGCCGCGCAGGCCGCGGCGCGCTTCGCCGGCGGCGATGAAGGTATGGTGTACACGCGCTACACCAACCCGACCGTCGCCATGTTCCAGGACCGGCTCGCGGCGCTGGAAGGCGCCGAGAGCTGCGTCGCCACGGCCTCGGGCATGGCCGCGATCCTCGCCGCGGCGATGGTGCACCTGAAGAGCGGCGACCATGTCGTGTGCTCGAACGCCGTGTTCGGCGCGACGATCCAGCTCTTCACCAACATCCTCGGGCGCTTCGGCATCGAGACGAGCTTTGTCTCGCCGACGCGCGTGGACGAATGGCGCTCGGCGCTGCGGCCGCGCACGCGGCTGCTCTTCCTCGAGACCCCGTCCAATCCATTGACCGAAGTCTCGGACATCGCCGCGCTCGCCCAGGTGGCGAAATCGGCCGGCGCGCTCCTCGCTGTCGACAACGTCTTCTGCACGCCGGTGCTGCAGCGCCCGCTCGCGCTCGGCGCGGACCTCGTCATCCATTCGGCGACCAAGTACCTGGACGGCCAGGGACGCGTGCTCGGCGGCGCGGTCGCCGGCTCGAAGGCACTGGTGGGCGATCCGCTCACCGCGTTTCTGCGCACGGCGGGGCCCGCACTCTCGCCCTTCAACGCGTGGGTGCTGCTCAAGGGGCTGGAGACGCTCGAGCTGCGCATGCTCGCGCAATCGGCCGCGGCGCTCGAGCTCGCGCGCTGGCTCGAGCGGCATCCGGCGATCGCGCGCGTGCACTACCCGGGGCTCGAATCGCATCCGCAGCACGAGCTCGCCAAGCGCCAGCAGCGTGCCGCCGGCGCCGTGCTCTCGTTCGAGGTGAAAGGCGGGCCTGAGGGCGCAAAGCCGGCCGCCTGGCGCCTCATCGATCGTACGCGCCTCGTCTCGATCACGGCGAACCTCGGCGACGTGAAGACCACCATCATCCACCCGGCCACCACGACGCACGGGCGCATCTCGCCGCAGGCGCGCGCTGCGGCCGGGATCAGCGACGGCCTCGTGCGGCTCGCGGTGGGCCTCGAGGCGGTCGCGGACCTCAGGGCCGATCTGGAGCGCGGGTTAAGCTAGCGGCGTGCGCCGCGCTGCCGGCATCGCGCTTCTCGCTGCCGTCTATTTCGCGGCGGCGAAAGCTTCTCTGCTCCTCGCGATCCCGCCGGGCTATGCGACGGCGGTCTGGCCGCCTTCCGGGATAGCGCTCGCCGCGCTCCTCCTGGGGGGAACGCCGCTCTGGCCCGGCGTGTGGCTGGGCAGTTTCGCGGCGAATGTCACGGTTGAAGGCGATGTGCTCGCCGCCGCGCTGATCGCGACCGGATCGACCCTTCAGGTGCACGTGATCGCGACGCTGATCGCGCGCAAGGTGGGCGTGCCGCGGCGCTTCGAGCGCGTGCAGCAGGTCGCAGGATTTGTCGCGCTCGTCGCCGTCGGCGCGGTGATCGCGCCGAGCGTGGCGCTGCTGCCGCTCGCCGTAGTGCATCCGCTTCCCGGAGCCGAGCTCGCCACCAACTGGTGGACGTGGTGGCAGGGCGACGCCTGCGGCATGCTGATCTTGACGCCGCTTATCCTGAGCTGGACCGTGCCGGGCGTCCCCTGGCCGCGGGACAAAATCGTGGAAGGCATAGTACTCGCCGTACTGCTCGCGGCAGCGGGGCTCGTCGTCTTCAGCGGCGGCCTTGGGCGTACGTTTGTCCTGATGCCGTTCATCCTGTGGGCCGGCTTTCGCTTCGGGCAGCGCGAGGTGACGACCACCAGCGCGGCGATCTGCGCCATGGCGCTGTGGTTCACGCTGCGCGAGGAGCTGGGGCCGTTCGCGCCGCTGCCGCAGAACGAGGCGCTGCTTCTCCTGCTCATCTTCGTGAGCACGGTCGTGGTTACCGGCCTCATGCTGTGCGCGCTCCTCGCACAGCTGCACGCGGCGCACGAGGAGCTCGAGACGCGGGTGCGCGAGCGCACGCGCGCGCTCGGCGAAAGCGAGCGGCGCTTCCGCCTGATGGTCGAGAGCGTGGTGGACTACGCCATCTACATGCTCGATGCCGGCGGCCGCGTCGTGAGCTGGAATGCCGGCGCCGAGCGCATCAAGGGCTACCCCTCGGAAGAGATCATTGGCCAGCATTTCTCGCGCTTTTACCTGCCGCAGGACGTTCAGGCGGGCAAGCCCGAGCGCGAGCTCGAGATCGCGGCGCGCGAGGGCCGTTTCGAAGAGGAGGGGTGGCGCGTACGCAAGGACGGCTCGACCTTCTGGGCGAGCATCGTGGTCAGCGCGGTACGCGACGACCTTGGCGCGCTCCTCGGCTTCGCGAAGGTGACGCGCGACCTCACGGAGAGAAAGCGCACCGAGGCCGAGCTGGTGCGCGCAAAGATCGAGGCCGAGCGCGCGAGCGAGTCGAAGTCCCAGTTCCTTGCCAACATGTCGCACGAGCTGCGCACGCCGCTCAACAGCCTGCTGATCCTCGCGCGCCTGCTCGCCGACAACGCGCGCGGCAACCTCGACGCGAAGCAGGTGCGCTTCGCGCAGACCATCTACGCCTCCGGGATGGATCTCCTCTCGCTCATCAATGATCTGCTCGACCTCGCCAAGATCGAGGCCGGCGCGCTCACCGCGCTGCACATGGCGCCGACGCCGCTCGCCGACTTGCGCGAAGAGCTCGAGCGCGGCTTCCGCGAGATCGCGCGCGAGAAAGGACTCGCCTTCTCCATCGAGATCGCGCCCGGCCTGCCCGCCACCGTGCGCACCGACGCGACGCGGCTCAAGCAGGTGCTGAAGAACCTGCTCGCCAATGCCTTCAAGTTCACGCGCCAGGGCAGCGTGCGCCTGCGCATCGCGCCGCGCGCGCCGCATTCGGTGGCCTTCGCGGTGGCCGACACTGGCATCGGCATCGCACGCGACAAGCAGGCGATCATCTTCGAGGCATTCCAGCAGGCCGACGGCACGACGAGCCGCCAGTACGGCGGCACGGGCCTCGGCCTCTCGATCAGCCGTGAGCTGACGCGGCTTCTTGGCGGCGAGCTCGAGCTCGAGAGCGAGCCGGACAAGGGCAGCACGTTCACGCTCGTGCTGCCGGTCAGCGACGAGCGCGCCGCCGCCTCCGTGAAGTGATTCCCGGAACGGCGGGTCAGGCGCCCCCGATGCCGCGGATGATCTTGCCGCTGCCGGCGCAGTTCTCGCAGCGCTTGCCGTCCTTGCGGCCGCTGCCCTTGCACTGTGGACAGATGTCCTCGCCTGTTCCCGGGGTGCCCGGGTCGGCCTCGTCGCCCGGGGCGCGCTGCCGCCGCCCGGCCGGCGGCGCGTCGGTACGCGGGGCGCTCATGTCTGTTCCGTTTCGCCGACGAGCTCTTCCTTGCGCGCGCGCATCTCCTCGCCGAGCGCGTCGAGGTCGAGGCCTTCGGCTTTCTTCGCCTGCGGGAACATTTCGCCTTCCTCCTCCTTCACGTGATGCAGCACGTACTCGCCGAGCACCGTGAACGTGGCGACGTAGTTCGGATCCTCGGGCCCCATGTTCTCCAGCTGCTCGATCAGCATCTTGGCGGTCTCGTGCTCGACCGCCGCCTCGTTCATGATGTCCTCGTCCTCGATCGCGGCGCGCACCGCCGGGTAAAAGATCTCTTCTTCCAGCATGGTGTGGGTCTTCAGGTCCTCGCACACGGTGGTCACGAGCTGGCGGCAGGTCTCGGTGTCCGAGCGGTCCATCTTCTCGAACTCCTTGATCGCCTTCTTCACTTTGGCGTGGTCTTCCTTGAGGAGCTCGATGGCATTTGCGTTTTTGCTGCGGGTCTTCGTCATGGCCGGCGTCCTTTGCGATGTGGGCAACCGGCCGCGAGCAACCGCCGTACCCAGCGCCGTGCGGCGCTCGCCCGGCTGTAATGGCTTACGTGACGGGAAAGATTTACTACCAGCGCACGAGGCGCGGCCGGCCGTCGACGAGCTCCAGGTAGCCGCCGGCGGCATACCAGTCGGGCAGCACCCAGCGCTCGCAGCGACGTCCCTCCACCTCGAGGCGGTGTGCTCCCGCCCGGTGGGTGTGCCCGTGGATCAGGCGCGTGACGCCGTGGCGCTGAAACGCCTCGCGCACCGCCGCATCGTTGACGTCCATGATTTCGGCGGTTTTCGCCTGGATCACTGCCTTGCTCTTCTCGCGCAGTCCGCGCACCGCCGCGCGACGCTCGGCGAGCGGCTTGGCGAGGAACTCGCTCTGCCAGTGCGCCGAGCGCGCCGTGCGCCGCCACGCCTGATAGTCATGGTCATCGGTGCAGAGGGTGTCGCCGTGCATCAGCAGGACACCATCGGCTACCGAGGGATCGGAAAGTAGCGTCGCGCCGCTCGCCGCGCAAAAACGCTCGCCGATCAGGAAATCGCGGTTGCCGTGCATGACGTGCACGCGCGTCCCGTGATCGGCGAGACGACGCAGGAATGCCGCGATCACCGCGTTGAACGGCGTCTCGAGATCCTCGTCGCCGATCCAGTACTCGAAGAGATCACCGAGCACGTAGAGCGCCCCGGCGCCCGCCGCATCGTGCTCGACAAACCGGAAGAAGCGCTCGTTCGCCTCGGGCCGATCTTCGCTCAGGTGAAGATCGGAGATGAAAAGCGCTCGCAACCTACTTGGATTTCGGCTCGACCACCGTGGCCGATTCGATCACCACCGGCTGGACCGGCACGTTCTGATTCATGCCGCGATTGCCCGTAGGGACATTGACGATCTTGTTGACGACGTCCATGCCGTCGACGACCTTGCCGAACACCGTGTAGCCGTAGCCGTCCTGGCCGGGGTAGTTGAGGAAGTCGTTGTTCTTGACGTTGATGAAGAATTGCGCGGTGGCGGAGTTCGGGTCGTTCGTGCGCGCCATCGCGACGGTGCCGACATCGTTCTTCAAGCCATTTTTCGACTCGATCGCAATGGGCGGGCGCGTGCGCTTCTGGCTCATGTCGGCGCTCATGCCGCCGCCCTGCACCATGAAGCCTGGAATGACGCGATGAAAGATCGTGCCGTTATAGTGGCCGTCCTTCACGTACTGCAGGAAGTTCTCGACCGTCTTCGGCGCCTTGGCCGGGTAAAGCTCGAGGCGGATCGTGCCGAGGCTGGTGCGCAGGTCGACCTGCGGGTCGGCAGCGAGCGCGCCCGCGGGCACCATGGCCGCGGCGCAGAGCGCGAAGAGCGGATGCAGTTTCATGCGGGTCCTTCGTAGAGGATTTTCCAGCGGCCGGCTTCCTTGGCCCAGTACTGGCGCTTCTTCATCACGTTGGAGAGGCCGTTGGAGCGGTAGTCCTGCTCGAAGCTGACGACCACGACGTCGCGCTCGCTCGGATAGCGCAGCATCGTGACGTTCCCAAGCCCGACCTTGATCCAGGATTTCGCCGAGTTGACCTTGCGCTTGTGCGCCGCCCATGCGGCGTAGTCCTGCCCGGGCCCGGAGAACTCGCGCGAGTAATGGGCGAGATAGCGCTCGGTATCGCGGCTTTGCCAGTCGGCGCGCCACTGCTCGAGCTCGGCGGCGAGCGAGGCGCGCTCGGCGTCGAGCGAGGCGGCATCGGTCCACTCGATCTCATCGGCGATGATCACCGGCGTAACGCCGATCTGCAGCTGGCGCGCGACCGCCTGCAGGTCCGGGTTGGCGAGCACGATGCAGCCGTCGCTCGCGCGCGGCGCCCGGCTGTAGACCTCGGCGGGCACGCCGTGCAGCCAGATGCCGTGGCCGTTGCGACCCTGGCGGCGGTCCCACTCGTTCGGGTAATTGATCGGGTAAGCGCCGGCGCCGTAGAAGTCGGTGAGCTTGTTGCGCGGCAGGTTCGCCGTCACGTGGTAGACGCCGACCGGCGTCTTCTGGTCGCCCTCGCGCGTCTTCTCGATGCCGTTCTTGCCAAGCGTCACGTAGTAATCGGCGACGAGCCGCGGCTTGCCCTGGTCGTTCGCGTACACGTACAGCCGCGAGCGCCGCGAGTCGACCACGATGGCGTGCTTCTGGCTGCCCGAGAGCTGCAGCACATAGCGGGGCAGCCGGTCTTCGGCCGGCCGGTGGCGCTGCGCGCGCAGGCGCGCCAGGGCTTCCTCGCGCAGGCCCTCGAGCCGCTCCTGCGGCACGGTCTTCACGACGTTGCCGAAGGTCTGCAGCGGTTGTGCGCGCGCGAGCAGCAGGTCGCCGCGCACGAGATACGCGAGGCGGAAGTTCGGGTATTCGGCGATCAGCGCGTCGACGCGCTTCATCGCCGTATCGAGCTGGTTGGCCTCGATCGCTTCGAATACGCCCGAGAGCCGGTCCTCGGGCGTCGCCGCGCCCGCGGCCGCCCAAAAGAGGAGCGCCGCGAACGCCGCCGCGAGCCTCGTCACTTGCCTGCCTTCTCTTCCTCGATCAGCCACCGGCCATCCGCCTTGACGAGCTCGAGCGTCTTGCGACTTTGGCTCTTGAGCTTGTCCGAGCGGTAAGTCTGCCGGAAGCTGACGCTCGCGCGCTCGGGCCCGCGCATGGTCACCTTGGGCGAGTCGACGGCCACCTGGATCGATTTCGGTGCGGTAATGCGCGTGCGGCGGCCGTTTTCCCAGTCGGGGCGCGCCTCGCCGCCGGGGGTCTTGAAATCCTTGGCGTAGTAGCCGAGATAGGCATCCGCGTCCTGCTGGGACCAGGCCTGCGCCCAGCCGTTGACCGTCTTCAGCACCTCGGCCGTGGGATCCGCAGCCGGCGGTGGAGTCGCGGCGGGCGGCGCCTGCGGTGCCGAGGCGACAGGGCTGTCTTTGGGTGCCGTCGCCGGCGCGGCGGTCGGCGCCGACTTCGCTATCGGCTCGCGCACGAGATCGCGCACCAGCGCGAGCTTGTTCTGCGCGCCGGTGTTCGACGCGTCGAGCTGCAGCGCCTTGCCGTAGGCCTGGCTCGCGAGCTTGGCGTAGACGTCACCGAGGTTCTCGTAGGCCGTCGCATAGCTCGGGTGCGTGCGGATCGATTGCTCGAGCGCGCCGCGCGCTTTCTCGTAGTGGCCCTGGCTCGCGTAGATCACCGCGAGGTTGTTATAGGGCTCGGGGAGATTGGGATAGTCCTGCGTGAGCTTGGTGAAGATCTCGATCGCTTCCTGCTGTTTGCCTTGCTCGGTGAAGATGAGACCTTTCAGGAATCGCGCTTGCGGATCGCGCGCATTCGCGGCAAGCGCGCGATTCACCCGCTCGAGTGCCTGCTCGCGCTGCCCGGACTTGAGGAGCTGCTGCGCGTCCTGCACATCGTCGGCGCGCGCCGGCGCGCTCAGGCCGAGCGCGAATGCGAATAGCAGCGGAAGCGCCCATCGCAGCGCGTCGCGGGGGGCGTTTGAACTCTGCATTGTGTTATATTTTCAAGGCCCTACGAAAGAGTCCTCATTCTAGACTAACGCCCGCCGCTTCACAATCGAAAACCTGAAGATCTACAACAGCCTCGGCCGGGCAAAGCAGGACTTCACGCCGCTTCGTCCGGGCGAGGTGCGCATGTATGTCTGCGGCATGACGGTCTACGACTACTGCCATCTCGGGCATGCGCGCGTGATGGTGGTGTTCGACATGGTGCGGCGGTGGCTGCGCGCGAGCGGGTACCGGGTCAGCTACGTGCGCAACATCACTGACATCGACGACAAGATCATCCGACGTGCGGCAGAAAACGGCGAACCAGTGGCGGCGCTCACCGAGCGCTTCATCCGCTACATGGACGAGGACGCCGCCGCGCTCGGCGTCGAGAAGCCCGACCACGAGCCGCGCGCCACGCAATACGTGCCCGAGATGGAGGGCCTGATCCGCCGCCTGCAGGACCGAAAGCTCGCCTACCAATCGGCCTCGGGCGACGTCAACTTCGCCGTGCGGCGCTTTGCCGGCTACGGCAAGCTCTCCGGCAAGTCGCTCGACGAGCTGCGCGCGGGCGAGCGCGTCGAAGTCGATGCGGCGAAGGAAGATCCGCTCGATTTCGTCCTCTGGAAGCGCGCCAAGCCCGACGAGCCGAAGTGGTCCTCGCCCTGGGGCGAGGGCCGGCCGGGCTGGCACATCGAGTGCTCGGCGATGGGCTGCGCGCTCCTCGGCGAGCAGTTCGACATCCACGGCGGCGGCATGGATCTCCAGTTCCCGCACCACGAAAACGAGATCGCGCAGTCCGAGGGCGCGACCGGCAAGCCGTTCGTCAAATACTGGATGCACAACGAGTTCGTGCGCGTGCGCGACGAGAAGATGTCGAAGTCGCTCGGCAACTTCTTCATCGTGCGCGACATCCTCAAGCACTACGACGCCGAAGTCGTGCGCTTCTTCCTGCTGCGCTCGCACTATCGCAGCCCGCTGAATTACAGCGACGCCAACCTGGAGGAAGCAAAGCAGTCGCTCGCGCGGCTTTACACCGCGCTGCAGGCGCAGCCGACCACGGTTGCGGGGGTCGACTGGGACGAGCCGCACGCGCAGCGCTTTCGCGACGCGATGAACGACGATTTCGGCACGCCGGAAGCGATCGCCGAGCTGCACCAGCTCGCCAACCGCGTCTTCCAGGGCGACGCTGCCGCGGCGCGCCAGCTCAACGCGCTCGGCCGGGTGCTCGGGCTTCTGCACCGGGAGCCCGAGGACTTCCTGCGCGCCGCGCCCGCCGGCGTGAGCGAGGCGTGGATCGACGAGCGCATCGCCGAGCGCACCGCGGCGCGCAAGCGACGCGACTTCGCCGCGGCCGATCGCATCCGGCACGAACTTCTCGACAAGGGTATCGTCCTGGAGGATAAAGGTCAGGCGACGAGCTGGCGGCGCGTGTAAGGGCGCAGCCCTTCGGCCGACCAAGGGGCGCAATGCAGACGATCCTCATCCATCCGCTGGTGGTGCGCATCACGCACTGGATCAACGTGCTCGCCGTGCTCATCATGATCACGAGCGGCTGGCAGATCTACAACGCCTCGCCGCTTTTCCCGTTCGACTTTCCGTCGAGCATCACCCTCGGCGGCTGGCTCGCGGGCGCATTGCAATGGCACTTCGCCGGGATGTGGCTCTTCGTGCTTAACGGCCTCGTCTACTTGGTTTATGGCATCGCCTCGGGCCACTTCCGCCGCAAGCTCCTGCCGATCTCGCCGCGCGCCGTGCTGCACGACGTCGGCGAGGCGCTGCGAGGCCGGCTCGCGCACGAGGACCTGAGCGTCTACAACGCCGCGCAGCGCGCCGCGTACCTCGCGCTCATCATTGCCCTGGTGGTGATGGTGGCCTCGGGCCTCGCCATCTGGAAGCCGGTGCAGTTTCAGTCGCTCGCCGCGCTGATGGGCGATTACGAGGGCGCGCGCTACATCCACTTCTTCGCCATGGCGGCGATCGCCGGCATCGTGCTCGTGCATGTCGCCATGGTCATGCTCGTGCCGCGCACCTTTCCGACCATGTTCACCGGTCGGTTCAGGAGAGCCTGATGAACGGCAAGTTCGACATCCATCGCACGCCGGCCTTGGCCAATCTGGAGCGCCGGCTTTTCCTCAAGCGCGGTCTCTCGCTCGGTGCGCTCGCCATGCTCACGGGCTGCGACATCACCGACCAGGAGAGCGTTCAGCGCATCCTGCTCAACATGTCGCGCTGGAACGATGGCGTGCAGCAGTGGCTCTTCAATCCGAATCGCCTTGCGCCCGAGTTTCCCGAGAGCCGCATCACCAAGCCGTTCCCCTTCAACGCGTATTACGGCGAAGACGAGGTACGCGAGGTCGATGGTGCGAGCTACAAGCTCGAGCTCGCCGGCATGATCCGCGACCGCAAGCCCTGGACGCTCGCCGAGCTCTACGCGCTGCCGCAGGTCTCGCAGGTGACGCGCCACATCTGCGTCGAGGGCTGGAGCGCGATCGGCAAGTGGAACGGCGTGCGCTTCTCGGATTTCCTGGCGCGCATCGGCGCCGATACCACCGCCAAGTATGTCGGCTTCCAGTGCGCCGACGATTACTACGGCTCGATCGACATGGCTACGGCACTGCATCCGCAGACGATCCTGGCGCTCGGCTATGCGGATGAAACGCTGCCGCCGAAATACGGCTACCCGATGAAGCTGCGCGTGCCGACCAAGCTCGGCTTCAAGAACCCGAAGCACATCGCCGCCATCTTCGTTACCAATGAGTATCCCGGCGGCTACTGGGAAGACAAGGGCTACAACTGGTTCAGCGGCTCCTAGCCGCTTCCAGCAGCTTGACCAGCGCGAGCACCGTGCGATTGGCCGGCGTCGGCACGCCGAGCGCCTCGCCCTTGCGCACCACCACGCCGTTCAGGTAGTCGATCTCGGTTTTCTTGCCGCGCGCCAAGTCCTGCGCGGTCGAGGAAAGCTGCCCCGGCATGCTCTCCGCGATGCGGTGCGCAGCCTTGTGCATGTCGCCGGGTACGTCCACGGCCGCCGCGCGCGCCACCGCCAGGCATTCCTCGACCACGTCGCGCATCACCGCCGGAATGTGCTCGCCCTGCACGAGCCGTCCATAGGGAAGCTGCGTGATCGCGGAGAGCGCGTTGTAGGCGCAATTGACGATCAGCTTCGCCCACAGCACGCCCGCCACGTTCTCCGAAATCTCCACCGGCACGCCGGCACTGCGGAACGTGGCGGCGATGTCTTCGCTCACGCGCGAGCGTCCGATGACGAGCTCCGCGCGGCCGTGATGACGCACATGGCCCGCGCCCGCCATCTCTACCGCCACGTAGACGACCGCCGGAATCACCTCGCGCCCGAGCACCGCCGCGAGCCGCTCGGGGTTGTCGACGCCGTTCTGCAGGCTCACGACGGCCGCGCCGCGCGCGACATGCGGCGCGAGCGCCTTGCCTGTGCTCTCCGTGTCCTGCGATTTCACGCAGAAGAGAATCAGCTTGGCGTCGCGAGCGGCATGGGGATCGGTGCTCGCCTGGACGCGCACATGCTCATCGAAGGTCTTTGTCTCGAGCCGCAATCCGGCTCGCCGCACCGCTTCCACATGCTGCGGGCGGCCGATCAGCATCACGTCCCGACCTGCGCGCGCGAGCATGCCGCCGTAGTAGCAGCCGATTGCGCCGGCACCCATGACGGCGATCATTGCCCGAGAAAGCGCTGCATCTTTTCGACGAGCGCCGCGGGCTGCTCGAGCATCGGGCAGTGGCCGGTGTCCGCGATTTCCTCGTAGCGCGCGCCGGGAATGAGCTCGGCGAGCGCGCGCGCACCGGCGGGCGGCGTCGTCTGGTCGAGCGCGCCGCACAGCACCAGCGTTTGGTTACGGATCCTGGGCGCGGCGCCGGTGAGATCCAACGCCGCGAGCGCAAGGCACGCGCGCGCAAAGCATTGCGCATCCACCGCGCCGAGCGCACGTTTACGCGCGGCGATTATGTCGGGATGTCGCTCGGCGAACGCGGGCGGAAACATGCGGCCGATCGCGGTATCCAGCACGCCTTTCATTCCCTCGGTCGTTACTTTGGAGGCCATGTTGCGAAAGGGCGCGCGTGCCGGCTCGGGGAAGGCGGCGAGCGTATCCGCGACGATCAGCTTGCCGAGGCGCTCGCCATGGCCGACAGCGAGCTCGAGCGCGACAAAGGCGCCGAAGCCGTTGCCGAACACCGCGGTGCTGGCGGGCAGCCGCAACGCGTCCATGACGCGCGCGACATGGGCCGCGTGCTCGGCGACGGAGCCAAGCGCGACCGGCGCCGAGGCGCCGAAGCCGGGAAGGTTGATGCGCGTCAGGCGCCGGCCGGCCGCGAGCGCCGGCAGCACGGGATCGAAGACCGTCAGCTCGGTGAGCAGCGAGTGGATAAGCAGCAGGTCGGCGCCGGCGCCGCGCTGGTCGTATTCGACCTTCGCGCCGCCGACGGTGATGAGCGCCATTACTGCTCCAGGTTCTTCGCCGGCGGGAAGTCGCGCGAGTAAACCGGGCTCGCGAGGAACTGCTTCGGCGGATATTTCCAGAACTGGCTGACGTTCGGATACGTGTGGATCACCGTGTTGACGAGCTTGCCGCCGCGGCGCTCGACCTTGCGGATGTAGATCGGCATCACCGGATTGCCGTAGTCGTCGAGATGCCATTCGCCGCGCGGATCGCGCACGGTGCCCGGATGGCGCAGCGCCTTGATGAACGCGTCCTTGTCCTCGACCTTGCCCTTGACCGCGCGCGCGGCGGCTTCGACGAGCGCGCCGGCGGAATAGGCGCCGAGCGTGTAGTAGCCCGGATCGACGCCGTATTCCTTGTTGACCGCTTCGACGAAGCGCTTGTTCTGCGGGGTGTCGATCCCCGCGGCATACCAGCCGGCGGAGACGACGCCGATCGCCTCGTCGCCCATCTGCCGCAGGATGCCCTCGTCGGCGGTGGTCATGCTGCCGAGCACGGGCATCTTGAGCCCGTACTCCTTGTACTGGCGCAGGAAGCGAAAGCCGTTCGCGCCGGCGAAGCCGGCGTAGACGGCATCGACGTTCGTCTTGAGCTGCGCGAGATACGAGCCGTAGTCGGGAACGTTGAGCGGCGTGAGCAGCTTCTGCACCACCTTGCCGCCGTTGTCCTCGAAGACGCGCTGGAAGCCCGCCGCGGTTTCGTGCCCGTAGGCGAAGTCGTCGGCGATGATGGCCACGCGCTTGTAACCGAGTACCTTCGCCGCATACTCGCCGAGCGCGTGATTCGGCTGCGCCGACGTTCCGACCGTGCGCACGAACCAGGGATTGGGCTTGCGCTGCGTGAGGTCCTCCGCCGCCGCCGAGCAGGACACGGTCGGCGTGCGCGTCTGGCGGATGTAGTCGTCGATCGCCAGGGCCTCGAACGCGGCGAGCGGCCCGATCAGCACATCCACCTTGTCGCGCTCGACGAGCTCCTGCGTCTTGGTCTTCGCGCCGGCCGGGTTGCCGCCGGTGTCGGCGATGATGAGCTCGACCCTGCGGCCGGCGATGGTGTTGTCGTGCTCCTTGAGAAAGAGCTGGATACCTTGCTCCATCTGCTTGCCGCCGGCGGCGAGCGGGCCGGTGCGTACGCTCAGGAAACCGACGCGGATCGGCTCGCCCTGCGCGTGGGCGGAAAGCGGCGCCAGCAGGGCGCCGCACAGCGCGAGTGTTCGAAACATTTCGTCCTCCTCCTGTGGCGCGGGAGATTAGCACGCATAAAATCGGCGGCTTGAGTCCATTTGAATTGGCGGAACCGCGCTCGCTCGGCGAAGCGATCGCGCTGCTCGATGCGCGCGAGCCGGCGGTGCGACCCATGGGCGGCGGCACGGCGCTGATGCTCATGATGAAGGCGGGCGTGCTGCGGCCGACGCGGCTCGTGAACCTGCGCCGCCTCGGCCTCGACCGGCTCGAGGTCGATGCGAGCGGCGCGCTGCGCGCCGGTGCCATGGTCACGCTGCGCGCGCTCGAGGTTTCACCCGTCGTGAGCAAAGGCTGGCCGATCATTACTCGGACGCTGCGCCGGCTTTCGAACGTGCGCGTGCGCAACGTCGCGACGGTCGGTGGGCACATTGCGCACGGCGATCCGCACATGGATCTGCCGCCGCTGCTGAGCGCGCTCGGCGCGACGGTGACCATCGCGGGGCCGCGTGGCGAGCGCAATGCCCGTGTGGAGGATCTCTACGCGGGCTACCTGGAAACGACGCTTGCGCGCGATGAGCTCATCACGCAGCTCGTGGTTCCGCCGATGGCGCGGCGCCGCGCCGCGTACCTGAAGTGCACCACGCGCTCGGCCGATGACTGGCCGGCGCTCGGCATGGCCGTCGTGCTCGAGGGCGCGCGCGCGAGCATCGTGGTGAGCGCCGCGACGGACAAGCCGACGCGCCTCGCCGCCGCGGAAGAGATCCTCGCCGGCAAGACGCTGACCGACGCGCTCGTCGCGCAGGCGGCGAAGGCGGCGCAGGAGATCCAGATCGACGGCGATCTGCATGGCTCCGCCGCATACAAAAAGCATTTGATCGGCGTCTATCTGCGCCGGGCTGTCCATGAAGCGCGCGACGCAAGGCATTGAGACCAACCAGGTCGGCCGCTCCGTGCCGCGCCTGGAGTCGTGGCTCAAGGTCACGGGGCGCGCCGAGTACGTGCACAACCTGCGGCTCCCGGGGATGCTCTACGGCAAGATCTACCGCTCGAGCGTGGCGCATGGGCGCATCAAGCGCATCGACACGGATGCGGCCCGCGCCATGCCCGGCGTGCATAGCGTCGTCACCGGAGCTGAAGTCAAAACCGTGGTGCCGGACCCCTACTATGGGCCGGCGTTTCATGACCAGCCGGTGCTCGCGCTCGACAAGGTCCGCTACGTCGGCGAGCCGGTCGCCGTGGTCCTCGCCTCGGATCCGCATGTGGCCGAGGAAGCGGTGCACCTCATCAGCGCCGAGTACGAGGAGCTGCCCGCCGTGTACGACGAAGTGGAGGCGGTCACTTCGAAGGCGATCGTGCACGAGGCGCTGAAGCCCGCCGGCACGTTCCCCGATCTCAAGCACCTCAAGGGCGTGAAGAACACGAATGTCGCGCTCGACTTCCGCCTGCGCCGCGGCGACGCGGCGAAAGCGATGGCGAAGGCCGAGCGCGTCTTCGAGCACCGCTTCCGCACGCAGCAGGTGATGCATACGCCGCTCGAGCCGCTGGTCTCGGTCGCCGAATCGACCGAGGACACGCTGACGATCCACACCGCGTCGCAAAGCCCGTCGTTCGTGCGCATCGAGATCGCGCGGCTCCTTGGCTGGGCCGAGAACCGGGTGCGCGTGCGCGTGCCGTTCCTCGGCGGCGGCTTCGGCGCCAAGCTGTATATCAAGCTGGAAGCCCTGGTGGCCGTCCTGTCGCTGCTCGCAAAGCGGCCGGTGAAGATCTCACTCAGCATGGAGGAGCAGTTCTTCACCATCACCAAGCACGCGAGCACCTTCCGCATCAAGAGCGGCGTGAGCGGCGGGCGGCTCGTGGCGCGCGAATGCGCGGTATGGTGGAACGGCGGCGCCTACGCGGACATCGGGCCGCGCGTGACGCAGAAGTCGGGCTTCACGGCGCCGGGGCCTTACGACGTGCAGGACGTGTCGATCGACTCCTACGCGCTCTATACCAACCTGCCGCCGGCGGGCGCGCTGCGCGGCTTCGGCATCCCGCAGCTCGTATGGGCGTACGAGAGCCACACCGACATGATTGCGCGCGAGCTCGGCGTCGATCCGGTGGCGTTCCGCCGCCGCAACCTGCTGCGCGAAGGAAGGCCGCAGGCGACAGGCACGGTGATGCGCGATGCGGCGATCGAGAAGGTTCTCGAGCGCACGGCGAGCCTGATCGAATGGGAAAAGCCGCTCGAGCGCGGCAGCGGCCCCGTGCGGCGCGGGCGCGGCATCGCGCTCGGCTTCAAGGCGTGCATCGCCAATACGACTTCGCTCGCCGCCGTGAGCGTGAATGCGGATGGCAGCTGCACCGTGTATGTGAGCACGGTCGACATGGGCCAGGGCTCGGACACCGCCATGGCGCAGATCGCCGCGGAAGTGCTCGCATTGCCGACCGAGGCGGTGACGGTGGTGCACTCGGACACCGATGTGACGCCCTTCGACATGGCGACGCTCGGCTCGCGCTCGCTCTTTCACACCGGCAACGCGGTCAAGCTCGCCGCCGAGGATGCGCGCGATCAGCTCGCCGGGCTACGCAAAGAACTGGGGCTGCCCGCCGATTGCGCGGTCGCGGATGTGTTCCGCAAGAAGTACGGCATGCGCGCGGGATCGGTACTCGGCGTGGGCAATTTCATTCCGCCGTACACGCCACCCGACGAGAACGGCCAGACCGACAATGCGACGCCGTTCTGGATGGTGGGCGCGTGCGGCGTTGAGCTCGAGGTGGATACCGAGACCGGTCACGTGCGCGTCCTTCGACTGGTCAACGTGGCGGACGTCGGCACGCCGATCAATCCGCGCATCGTCGAGACGCAGCTCTCGGGCGCCTCGATCATGCAGCTCGGCTTCACGCTCTTCGAGAAAATGCAGTTCGATGCCGAGGGGCAGCTGCGCAACGCCTCGCTCGCCGAGTACAAGATTCCGGGACTCCTCGACGTGCCGGCGGAGATCGTCAACGAAGCAGTCGTCGCCGAGCAGCGCACCGGCCCTTTCGGCGCCAAGGGCGTGGGCGAGACGGCAACCTTCGCGGTATCGCCCGCGATTGCGAACGCCGTACACGATGCGGTGGGCGTGCGCCTGACGTCGCTTCCGCTCAGCGCCGAGGCGGTGTTCGAGGCATTGCAACGAAAATGAGGCGCACGGTCCAGTTCACGCTGAACGGCGAGCGCGTCGAGGCGCAGGTCGCGCCGCACGAGACGCTGGTCGAAGTGCTGCGCGAGGCGTTCGGCCTCTACGGCGCGCGCGAAAGCTGCGGTCAGGGACTATGCGGCTGCTGCACCGTCCTCGTGAACGGCACCGCCGTGTCGGGCTGCCTGTACCTCGGGACGCTCGCCGAAGGCGCGCGCATCGAGACGGTCGAAGGCGGCGAGACGCTCGACGCGGTGCAGGAGGCATTCATCGAGCGCGCGGCGTTCCAGTGCGGCTTCTGCACGCCGGGCTTCGTGCTGATGACACGCCAGCTCCTCGCGGAAAACGCGGACCCGAGCGAGGACGAGATCCGGCATTACCTCTCGGGCAATCTCTGCCGATGCGCCGCGTACCCCGAGATCATCGAGGCGGTGAAGCTCGCCGCGCGGAAAAAGGCGAGCCGCTAGCGGCAGTCGCGCCGGTCGCGGTTGTCGCAGGCCGAGGTCACCGGTGCACGGCTGTCCGCGCCGGCGGTCACGGGCGCGCCGGTGCCGGAACCGACGGCGGCTTGCGGCAAGGAGTCCCGCTCGCCCGGGTAGCGCTGGTTGTAGCAGCCGGCAAGCGCGCTGAACGCAGCGACGGCGATTAACAGTCTGATCATGCGCAGCGTGCAGCAAGCGGCGTACCGCTCAGCCTTCGAAGAACTCCTTCACCTTCTCGAACCACCCTTTGGCGCGCGGGTTGTGGCGGCCGCTGTCCTCCTGGCTGAGCGCCTCGAACTCGCGCAATAGCTCGCGCTGCCGCGAGGTGAGGCTCACCGGCGTCTCGACGACGACGTGGCAGAAGAGGTCGCCCGGTCCCTGGCTGCGCACGCCTTTGATGCCCTTGGCGCGAAGGCGAAACACCTTGCCGCTTTGCGTCTCGGCCGGCACGCGGATCTTCGCCGAGCCATCGAGCGTCGGGATCGCGATCTCGCCGCCGAGCGCGGCGGTGGTGATCGAGATCGGCATCTCGCAGTGCAGATCGTCGTGGTCGCGGGTGAAGATCGGGTGCGGCTTGATGTGCACCTGGACGTAGAGGTCACCCGACGGACCGCCGTTCACGCCCGGCTCGCCTTCGCCCGAGAGCCGCACGCGATCGCCCTCGTCGACACCGGCGGGGATTTTGACCGACAGGGTTTTCTGCAGTTTGACGCGGCCGCTGCCGGCGCACTGCGCGCAGGGGTGCGCGATGATGCTGCCCGAGCCGTGGCAGCGCGGGCAGGTCTGCGCGATCGAAAACGGGCCTTGCGAGACGCGCACCTGGCCGGCGCCGCGGCAGGTGGGACAGGTCGTCGGCTGCGTGCCGGCACGCGCGCCGCTGCCCTTGCAGATGTCGCAGGTCGACATCGCCGGGATGCGAATTTTTGTTTCAAAGCCGTGCGCCGCCTGCTCGAGCGAAATCTCGAGGTTGTAGCGGAGATCCGCGCCGCGGAAGACCGTCGAGCGGCCGCCGCGCGCACCGCCGAAGATTTCGCCGAAGATGTCGCTGAAGATGTCGCCGAAGCCGCCCATGCCGGCGCCGGCTGCGCCCGCGGCGTGCGGATCGACGCCCGCGTGGCCGAACTGGTCGTAGGCGGCGCGCTTCTGCGCATCGCAGAGCACTTCGTAGGCTTCCTTCGCCTCCTTGAAGTGCTCCTCGGCGCGGGGGTTCTCCGGATTGCGGTCCGGATGCCATTTCATGGCGAGCCGGCGGTAGGCCTTCTTCAGGTCTTCTTCGGCGGCGTCGCGGTTGACGCCGAGCACTTCGTAGTAATCGCGCTTCGCCATGCATCCTTCCCAACAAACGAACGGGCCCCGCTCAGGGCCCGCTACGTCACTTCACATGGAGGCGGAGACCTCAGCCCGCCTTCTTGTCCTTCACCTCGGTGAACTCGGCGTCGACGACGTTCTCGTCCTTCTTGTCGGCTTCGCCCGCCGCGCCGGCGCCCGGCTGCTGCTGCGCGCCCTGCGCTTGCGCCTGTTGCTGCGCGTACACCTTCTCGCCGAGCTTCTGCGCCGCCTGCGCGAGCGCCTGGCTCTTGGCTTCGATCTCGTCCTTGTTTTCCGACTTGAGGACGCCTTCGGCGTCCTTGATCGCCGCCTCGATGTTTTCCTTCTCGCTGGCGTCGATCTTGTCGCCGTACTCCTTCAGCGACTTCCTCACGGAGTGTACCAGCGCCTCGGCGGTATTGCGGGCGTTGACGAGCTCGAGGGTCTTCTTGTCCTCGGCCGCATGCGCCTCGGCATCCTTCACCATGCGCTGAATCTCGGCCTCGTTCAGGCCCGAGCTCGCCTGGATCTTGATCTTGTTCTCCTTGCCGGTCGCCTTGTCCTTCGCCGAGACGTGCAGGATGCCGTTCGCGTCGATGTCGAACGTCACCTCGATCTGCGGCATGCCGCGCGGCGAGGGCGGAATGTCGGTCAGGTTGAATTGCCCGAGCGACTTGTTGCCGGAGGCGAGCTCGCGCTCGCCCTGCAGCACGTGGATCGTCACCGCGGTCTGGTTGTCCTCCGCGGTCGAGAACACCTGTGTCGCCTTGGTCGGGATCGTCGTGTTCTTGTTGATGAGCTTCGTCATCACGCCGCCCAGCGTTTCGATCCCAAGCGAAAGTGGCGTCACGTCGAGCAGCAGGACATCCTTTACGTCGCCCTTAAGCACGCCCGCCTGGATGGCGGCGCCGACCGCGACGGCCTCGTCGGGATTGACGTCCTTGCGCGGCTCTCTTCCGAAGATCTCGCGCACCGTGTCGATCACTTTCGGCATGCGCGTCTGGCCGCCGACGAGGATCACGTCGTTGATGTCCGAAACCTTGATGCCCGCGTCCTTGATGGCGATGCGGCACGGTTCCACCGTCTTCTGGATGAGTTCGTCGACGAGCGACTCGAACTTCGCCCGCGTGATCTTCATCGTCAAATGCTTCGGCCCCGACTGGTCTGCGGTGATGTAGGGCAGGTTGATCTCGGTCTGCTGGGAGGACGAGAGCTCGATCTTCGCCTTCTCCGCCGCCTCTTTCAGGCGCTGCAGGGCGAGCACGTCCTTGGAGAGGTCGAGACCCTGCTCCTTCTTGAACTCGGTGACGACGTAGTCGATCAGGCGCTGGTCGAAGTCCTCGCCGCCGAGGAAGGTGTCGCCGTTGGTGGAGAGCACCTCGAACTGCTTCTCGCCTTCGACGTCCGCGATCTCGATGATGGAAATATCGAAGGTGCCGCCCCCCAGGTCATAGACTGCGATCTTCGAGTCCTTCTTCAGCTGCTTGTCCATGCCGAAAGCGAGCGCCGCCGCGGTCGGCTCGTTGATGATCCGCTTGACCTCGAGGCCGGCGATGCGGCCCGCGTCTTTCGTCGCCTGGCGCTGCGAATCGTTGAAGTACGCGGGCACGGTGATGACCGCTTCCTTCACCTCTTCGCCGAGATAGTCCTCGGCGGTCTTCTTCATCTTGCGCAACACCTCGGCCGATACCTGCTGCGGCCCGATCTTCTTGCCGCGCAGCTCGACCCAGGCGTCGCCGTTCTCGGCGCGCACGATCTTGTAGGGCATCAGGTGGATGTCCTTCTGCACTTCCTTTTCCTCGAAGCGCCGGCCGATCAGGCGCTTCACGGCATAGATGGTGTTCTTGGCGTTGGTCACCGCCTGGCGCTTGGCCGGCGCGCCGACCAGAATCTCGCCGTCCTCGGCGTACGCAACGACCGAGGGCGTCGTGCGCGAGCCTTCGGAGTTCTCGATCACCTTGGGCTTGCCGCCCTCCATGATCGCGACGCACGAGTTGGTGGTGCCAAGGTCGATGCCGATGATCTTTGCCATGGGTTTCCCGATTTAGTCTAAGTCTGTGTCGGATATGGGGTTTGCGCGCGATTTTTCAACCGGCTTCGCCACCGTGACGAGCGCCGGGCGCAGCACGCGCTCATGGAGCTGGTAGCCCTTCTGCATGATGGCGACGACGGTATTGGGCTCCGAGTCGCTCTCGACGGTGGCGATCGCCTGGTGGCGATGCGGGTCGAAGCGCTCGCCCGGCAGGGGGGAAATGGGTACGATGCGCGCCTTTTCGAGTGCCTGGCTGAACTGGCGCTGCGTGAGCTGTACGCCATCGCGCATCGCCTGCGGGCTTGCATCCTGATTGGCGAGCGCGGCCTCCAGGCTGTCCATCACGGGCAGCAGCGATTCGGCGAAGCGCTCGAGCGCATATTTCTGCGCGCTCGCCGCCTCGGCCTGAAAGCGCTTGCGCGCGTTTTCGGCATCGGCGAGCGCGCGCAGCATGGCGTCGCGGCTGCTCTCGGCCTGCGCTTGCGCATCGGCGAGCTGCTGCTCCAAAGGCTTGCCGGCGTTTTCCGCTCGATTTTCGTGCTGCGGTGGCTGAACGGTCTCTTCCTGCATCTTGTCGAATTGGGGTCTGCGGCGCCGCATTTCAAGCGCCGCGCGCTTATTACAACTGGCTGATTAGACAATGAAAGCTATCAGGATTTCACTCTATGTGATCGCGGGGCTCGTGGTTCTTCTGGTCCTGGGGGTGGCGATTTTCGTCATGACCTTCGATCCGAACCGCTACAAGCCGGAGATCGAGCGCCTGGTGAAGGAGCGCACCGGTCGCACGCTGCAGCTCAAGGGCGACCTGAAGGTCGCGGTCTGGCCGAGTCTCGGCGCCGACGTCAATGGGGTCACGCTCTCCGAGCACGCGGTCGACCAGCAGTTCCTGAGCCTCGACAGCGCGCACGCCTCCGTGGCGGTCATGCCGCTCCTGCACGGAAGCGTCATCGTCGACGGCATCCGCGTCTCGGGCCTGAAGGCGAACATCGTCAAGGAAAAGGACGGGCGCTTCAATTTCAGCGACCTGCTCGAGAGCGAATCGAAGCCGCCGGCGGCGAAGGAAGCCCAGGTCGAGAAGAAGCCGCCGGAGAAAAAAGCCGAAGAGCGCAAGGCCGAGACGGGCAAGGCGATCGCGTTCGACATCGGCAGCGTTCAAATCGACCGCTCGTCGCTCACCTATGCCGACAAAGCGAGCGGCCAGGAGCTCGCGTTGAGCAACCTCAAGCTCGGCACCGGCCGCATCGCCGAAAAGGCGGACGGCAAGCTCACCCTCCAGGGCAGCGCCAAAGGGCGCAATCCGGATCTCGACATCAAGGTCGATCTGAGCGGTGGCTACAAGGTCGATCTGCCGGCGAAAGCGTTCGAGGTGAGCAAGCTCGATGCGAAACTGAGCGGCGCGGCGGCGGGCATCACCAATCTCGATTTGAAAGCGAAAGGCGACGTCGCCGCCAATCCCGACAAGAACGAATACCGCGTGAAAGCGCTCGCGCTCGATGTGAAGGGCGTGAAGGAGAAGCAGAACCTCGAGGCGCACATTGCGGCGCCCGAGCTCGTGGTCGCCGCGAACAGCGCGAAAGGTGCTGCCGTCACGGCTGATCTGCATCTGAAGGACGGCGCGCGCGATATCCAGGCAAACCTGAAGCTTGGCGGCGTCGAGGGCTCCGCCAAAGCGCTCGTCATACCGCAGCTCGCCGCCGACCTGACGATCACCGGGCCCGATCTGCCGCAAAAAACGGTGAAGATTCCGATCCGGGGCAGCGCCAAGGCGGACCTCGATAAGCAGACGGCGAACGCTGATCTCAACGCCAAGTTCGACGAGTCGACGATCCAGGCGAAGCTCGGCCTCGCCAAATTCACGCCGCCCGCGTACCAGTTCGACATCAACATCGACAAGCTGAACCTCGACCGCTACACGAAACAACCGGAGAAGAAGCCCGTGTCGACGCCCACCGAGGAAGGAAAAGCGCCGGCGGCGAAGCCGGCGCCGCAACCCGCGCCTGCGGCGCAGAAGAAGGAGGAGGACACGCCGGTCGATCTCTCGGCGCTCAAGGGGCTGAACGCCAGCGGCCGGTTGCAGGTCGGCGCGCTGCAGGTCAGCGGCGTGAAGCTCGCCAACGTGAAGGCGGAAGTGAAGGCCGCGAACGGCCGGCTCGACGTCGCGCCGCACTCGGCGAACCTCTATGACGGCTCGATGACGGGCGCGCTCGCCGCCCAAGCCGACGGCCGCGTCGCGCTGAAGGAGACGCTGACCGGCGTGTCGGTCGGCCCGCTGCTGCGCGATGTCGCGCAGAAGGACACGCTCGAAGGCCACGGCAACGTGGCGCTCGACGTCAATGCCGCCGGCAAGACGGTGAACACGATGAAGAAATCGCTCGCCGGAACCGCGCGCGTCGCGCTCAAGGATGGCGCGATCAAGGGCATCAACCTCGCGGAAGTGTTCCGCAAGGCGAAGACCGCGCTCGGCTCCTCCGAGGCGAAGCAGGAAGCGCGCGAGGTGCAGAAGACCGACTTCTCCGAGATGACCGCGAGCTTCGTCATCAAGAACGGCGTTGCGCACAACGAGGACCTCGATATGAAAGCGCCGCTTTTCCGCGTTTCCGGCAAGGGCGACATCGACATCGGCAATTCCTCGCTCGACTACGTCACCAACGCCACCGTGGTGGCGACGACCAAAGGGCAGGGCGGCGCTGACCTCGGGCAGCTCCAGGGGCTCACGGTGCCCGTGCGCCTCGTCGGGCCGTTCGACGCGCTCAAGTACCACGTCGACTACGCCGCCGCGGCGACGAACCTGGCGAAATCGAAGGCGGGCGAGCGGCTGCGTGGTGCGCTGGAAGAGCGCCTGGGCATCGGCAAGCCGCCGGCCGCAGGCGATCAGGCCGCGCCCGGCGGACAACCGTCCGGCCAGGGCAGCTCAGGCGACGATCGGCGTCAGCAGATCCAGGACAAGCTCAAAGGCCTGCTCGGGCGCTAGCTTCCCTGACGATCGCGGCGAGCGCCGCGATCCACTCGGGCGACTCGTTCAGGCAGGGCAGCAGGTGGAACTCGCGGCCACCGGCGGCGAGATATTTCTCGCGCGCCCGGATGCCGAGCTCTTCCAGCGTCTCGAGGCAGTCGGCCACGAAACCCGGGCAGACCACGTCGACGCGCGAAACGCCGGCGCGCGCGAGCTCGATGAGTGTCGGCTCGGTATACGGCTCGAGCCATTTCGCGTAGCCGAAGCGCGATTGGAAGGCGAGACGCCACTCGTCGCGCTTCAACTCGAGCTTGCGCGCGAGGACCTGCGCCGTGCGCCGGCACTGCTCCGGGTAAACGCCGCCCGCACGCTGCGGCAGGCCGTGGAAGCTCATCACGAGCATGCGGCCGCGGCCGTGCTTCGCCCAATGGCGCCGCACGCCCGCCGCCAAGGCCGCGATATAGCCGGGATGGTCGTGGAATTCGCCGACCATCGGCACATCGGCGGGCAGCACGTCCTGCACGCTCGCCGTCGTGCTCTCCGCGTATTGCGGGTAAAGCGGCACCACCAGAGGATCGTCGAGCCTTGGCAGCATGCCGGCGATCGTCGGCTCGCCGTAGCGCATCGCATAGCCCACGGCGATGTGCATCTCCTCGCAAAGGAGCTCCGCCTGGCGGCGCGTGTAGAGCGCGAGCGGTGAACCTTCCGGGAGCCAGATCTGCCGATATTTCTCCGCGGATTCCGCCGGGCGCCGGCGCAGCACGACGCCGTGCAGAACCGGCAGCCACAGCCAGCGCGGCAGCGCCACGACGCGCGGGTCGGACAGGAACTCGGCGAGATAAGCGCGCACCGCCTGCGGCGTGGGCGCGGACGGCGTTCCGAGATTTACGAGAAGGACGCTCTTAATGCTGCGAAAGCGCGCTCGACAGTAGCTTGGCGGTGACGTCGACGATCGGGATGACACGGTCGTACGCCATGCGCGTCGGACCGATGACGCCGACGGTGCCGACCACTTCGCCATCGACCTTGTAAGGCGAGGTGACGACGCTCACGTCGTCCGGCGCGCTGAAGCCCGATTCGCCGCCGATGAAGATCTGCACGCCCTGGCCGCGCAGCGAGACGTCGAGGATCTGCACGAGCGAGGTCTTGCGCTCGAAGAGCTCGAAGAGCTGGCGCAGGCGGCGCATGTCCTGCGAGAGATCCTGGAGGCTGAGGAGGTTCCTCTCGCCGGAGATCACGTACTGCTCGCTGCCCTCGGCCACCGCCCGGTTGCCGGCATCGACCGCGGTGGTGAGGAGCTTGATGAGATCCTCGCGCAGCGCGGAGAGCTCGCTCTGCAGGCGCGTGCGCACGTCTTCGAACGTCTGCCCGGAGTAGTGCTGGTTGATGTAGTTCGCCGCCTCGATCAGCTCGGAGGCGGAGAACTCGCGCTCGGTGAAGAGGATGCGGTTCTGCACGTCGCCGTCGGGAGTGACGACGATGAGGAGCACGCGCTTTTCGGAGAGCCGCAGGAACTCGATGTGCCGGAACGTCATGGCGCGCCGGCGCGGCGTCATGACGACGCCCGCGAATTGCGTGAGCTGCGAGAGGAGATGCGACGCGGCCTGGATCACGCGCTGCGGATTGTCGGGATGCAGCTCGCCCTCGAGCCGATGCAGCGCGTCCGACTCGAGCGGCTTGATGACGAGCAGCGTGTCGACGAAGAACCGGTAGCCGAGCGGCGTCGGCACGCGGCCCGCGGAAGTGTGCGGGCTCGAGATGAAGCCGAGCTCCTCCAGATCGGCCATCACGTTGCGGATCGTGGCCGGCGAAAGATCGAGCCCGGAGTACTTCGACAGCGTGCGCGAGCCGACCGGTTGGCCTTCCGCAATGTAGCGCTCGATCAAGGTCTTGAGAAGGATTTGTGCGCGCTTATCGAGCATGCGATTCATTGTACACTCGCCGCCGATGCCCTCTAGCGCGAAACCGAGCTTCAGCCGCGTCGCGCTGATCGGCAAGCTCGGCAGCCCGGACACCGGCGCATCGCTGCGCGAGCTGAGCGCGTTCCTCAAATCGCGCGGCTGCCAGACGTTCATCGAGAAGGAGACCGCCGAAGAGATCGGCGAGCGCGGGCTCGACTACGCGGCGATCGGCGCCGCGGCCGACCTCGCGGTCGTGATCGGCGGCGACGGCACGCTGCTCGCCGCGGCGCGCAGCCTGGTACGTCATCGCGTGCCGGTCGTCGGCGTCAACCTCGGCCGCGTCGGGTTCATGACCGACATCGGCCATCGCGACATGCAGTCGGGCCTCGGCGCGATCCTCGAGGGCAAATACACGATCGAGGACCGTGCGCTGCTCGACGCGGAGATCCTGCGCGGCGGCGAGTCGGTCCTGCATACGCTCGCGCTCAACGAGGCGGTGATCGGCAAAGGCGCGCAGGGCCGGCTGATCGAATTCGATCTCGCGCTCGACGGCGAATTCGTCTACACGCTGCGTGCCGATGGCATCATCGTCGCGACGCCGACCGGCTCCACCGCGTACGCGCTCTCCGCGCAGGGCCCGATCCTGCACCCGGCCGTGCCGGCCCTCGCGCTCGTGCCGCTCAATCCGCACACGCTTTCGGCGCGGCCCGTGAGCGTCGCCGATCGCAGCGTGATCGAGATCTCGCTCAAGCATGCGCTCGATGCTCGCGCCCATTTCGACGGCCTCGCGCTCGCCGATTTGCAGGCGGGCGACCGGCTCGTGGTCAAGCGCTCAGCGGAAGTCGTGCGCTTCGTGCATCCGCCGGGCTACCGCTACTTCGCCACGCTGCGCCAGAAGCTCGGCTGGAGCGAAGTGCGCACGAAGCAGGAGTAAGCGTGCTGCGGGCGCTGGACGTGCGCGACTTCGTGCTCATCGAGCGCGCCTCGCTCGAACCCGGCGACGGCTTCACCGTGCTCACGGGCGAGACGGGCGCCGGCAAATCGATCCTCGTCGATGCGATCGAGCTCCTGGTCGGCGGCCGCGGCGATGCCGCGCTCGTGCGTCAGGGCGCCGAGCGCGCCGAGCTCTCCGGTGAGTTCGAGGTGTCGAAATCCATGGAAGCATGGCTCGCCGAGCGCGACCTCGCCGGCGATCCCGGGCAGGTCGTGCTGCGCCGCTCGATCGATCGCGCGGGGCGTTCGCGCTGCTTCATCAACGGCCACGCCGCAACCCTCGTGCAGCTCAGGGAAGCCGGCGAATGGCTTGTCGATCTGCACGGTCAGCACGCGCACCAATCGCTGCTGCGCGCCGCCGCGCAGCGCGAGCTCCTCGACGCACATTCGGGCGCCGAGGCGCTCGCGCGCGACACGGCGCAGGCGTATCGCGACTGGCAGCGCCTCGCAGAGCTCGCCGCCGAGGCGAGCGCGCAGTTCGCCGAGCGCGAAGCCGAGCGCGCCGAGCTCGGCGAACGGGTTGACGATCTGCGCAAGCTTGCGCCGCGCGAAGGCGAGTGGCAGGAGGTCGCCGCCGAGCACAAGCGCCTGCAGCACGGCTCGAGCCTCCTCGCGGGCGCCCAATCCTCGCTCGAGGCCCTTGCCGAGGCGGAAGGCGCTTCTCTCGCGCAGCTCGCCGCGGTGGCGAATCGGCTGCGCGTGCTCTCCGAGCACGATGACAAGCTGCGGCCGGTAGTCGAGCTGCTGGAATCGGCCGAGGCGCAGGCGGGCGAAGCGGTGCGCGAGCTCCGCCACTACGCATCGAGGGTCGAGCTCGATCCGGAGGCGCTACGGCAGGTCGAGGCGCGCATCGAGGCCTTGCACTCGGCGGCGCGTCGGCATCGCGTGCGCCCGGAGGAATTGCCGGTGCGCCTTGCAGAGCTGGAAAAGCGCCTGCACGAGCTCGAGCTCGCCGTCGACCCGCAGGCGCTGGAACGCGAGGTTGCCGCCGCCCGGGGCCGCTATGACGGCGCAGCGAAGAAGCTTTCAGCCAAGCGCGCGGCCGGCGCCCAAGCGCTCTCCAGGACGGTGACGGCGGCGATGCAGCAGCTCGCCATGCAGGCGGCGCGCTTCAATGTCGCGCTGACGAAGCTCGACCAGCCTTCGGCGCAGGGCACTGAAGCGATCGAGTTCGAAGTCGCCTCGCACTCGAGCCTGCCGCTGCGGCCGCTGGCACGCGTCGCCTCCGGCGGCGAGCTTTCGCGCATCAGCCTCGCCATCCAGCTCGTCGCCGCGAAGGCCTCGCCCGTAGGCACGCTCGTCTTCGACGAGGTGGATGCCGGTATCGGTGGCGGCGTCGCCGAGACGGTCGGCCGCTCGCTGAAGCGGCTGGGCAAGGAGCGCCAGGTCCTTTGCGTGACGCACCTGCCGCAGGTGGCAGCGAGCGGCGATGCGCAGTGGTCGGTGACGAAGTCCGCGGCGCTCAAGATCCGCGTGCAGCAGCTCGATCGCCCCGCGCGCATCGAGGAGCTCGCGCGCATGCTCGGCGGCGCCGAAGCCACCGCGCGCAGGCACGCCGCCGAATTGCTCGACGCCCGCTAGCCGCCCGGGCGGTAGGGACAGTCCTTCTTGAGGCAGTCGGCGTACAGCGCGAGCGAGTGGCCGTGCAGCTGGAAGCCGCGAGCGCGCGCCACTTCGTTCTGGCGCCGCTCGATCTCCGCGTCGTAGAACTCCTCGACGCGTCCGCACTGCAGACAGACGAGATGGTCGTGGTGCTGCCCCTCGTTCAGCTCGAACACCGCCTTGCCGGTCTCGAAATGCTGGCGCGAGAGGAGCCCGGCATGCTCGAACTGCGTGAGCACGCGGTAAACCGTCGCCAGGCCGATGTCGATGCCTTCGGCGATGAGCGCCTTGTAGACATCCTCGGCCGAGAGATGGCGCACCTTGGTGGATTCGAAGAGCTCGAGAATCTTGCGGCGCGGGAGCGTCGCCTTGAGACCGCTCTCCTTCAGGCTCTGCACCGGGCTCATCGACTATCATTATAGGCCCATGGTGCGCCTCGCCTTGATCGTCGGCCTCGCGCTTGCGCTCGCAAGCTGCGGCGTACCGAACATTCCCGGCATCACGCCGTACAAGCCCGACATCCAGCAGGGCAACTACGTATCGCAGGACGTGATTGCGCAGCTGAAGCCCGGCATGACGCGCGAGCAAGTGCGCTTTCTGCTCGGCACGCCGCTGCTCACCGACATCTTCCACGCCGATCGCTGGGATTACGTCTACTGGCGCGAGGCGGAGAACGGCAAGCGCGAGAGCCGGCGCGTGGCGCTCTTCTTCAACGAAGGCAAGCTCGAGCACGTCCAGGGCGATGTGATCTCGCCGGCGGCGGGACGATGAAGATCGCGCTCGCCGGCGCCGGTGGCCGGATGGGGCGCACGCTCACCGAAGCGGTGCTCGCCGATCGCTCGCTCGAGCTCGGCGCCGCCTTCGACGTACCGGGCAGCCCGGCGGTCGGCACCAACGCGGGCGCCATTCCCATCGGTGGCGATGCAGCGGCAGCGGCAAGCTGCGACGTGCTCATCGACTTCACGCGTCCGGAAGGCACGCTCGCGAATCTGAAGCACGCGCGTGCCATGGTGATCGGCACCACCGGGTTCTCGCCCGCGCAAAAGAAAACCATCGAGGACGCCGCGCGGCGCATGCCGATCGTGATGGCGGCGAACTTCGCCGTCGGCGTCAACGCCGCCTACAAGCTCGCCGAGACCGCCGCGCGCATCCTCGGCGACGCCTACGACGTGGAGATCATCGAAGCGCATCACCGCCACAAGGTCGATGCGCCCTCGGGCACCGCGCTCAAGCTGGGCGAGGTCGTCGCGCAGGCACTGAACCGCAAGCTCGCCGACGTTTCGCGCCACGGCCGGCACGGCGAGACGGGGGAGCGCCCGGCGAAGGAGATCGCCTTCCACGCCATTCGCGGCGGCGACATGGTCGGCGAGCACAGCGTGCTTTTCGTCGGCGCCGGCGAGCGCGTGGAAATCACCGTGCGCTCGCAAAGCCGCATGACCTATGCGGTGGGCGCGCTTCGTGCGGCGAAATGGCTGCGTGGCCGGCCGCCGGGCCTCTACGACATGTTCGACGTGCTGGGCCTTCGCTGACACCGGCACGGCCGGTATAATTGGCAGCAAGGGAGCGGGAAGGGCGCAACGCCTTTCCCGCTTTTCGCATCCGCTTCCATAAATGACCAACCAAGACGCAGCGCTTCTCGTCCTCGCCGACGGGACGGTGTTTCGCGGCCGCTCGATCGGCGCGCGCGGCGCCGCCGTGGGCGAAGTGGTGTTCAACACCGCGATGACCGGCTACCAGGAGATCCTCACCGATCCTTCCTATTGCCGGCAGCTCGTCACGCTCACCTATCCGCATATCGGCAACACCGGCGTGAACGAGGAAGACACCGAGTCGCCCCGCGTCTTCGCCGAGGGCCTGATCGTGCGCGATGTGCCGCGGCGACATTCGAGCTGGCGCGCGCGCTCCGACCTTTCCACCTATCTCATCGAGCACAACATCCCCGGCATCGCCGACATCGATACGCGCAAGCTCACGAGGATCCTGCGCGAGAAGGGCGCGCAGAACGGATGTCTCACAGCCGGTGACGTGGATGAGGGCCAGGCACTGGAGGAAGCGCGCAAATTCCCGGGCCTTGCCGGCATGGATCTCGCGAAGGTCGTCAGCGCTCGCGAGCCTTACGAATGGAACGAAGGCCGCTGGGAGCTTGGCAAAGGCTACCGCCGCGCGGAGAACGCCAAGCATCATGTCGTCGCGTACGACTACGGCATCAAGCGCAACATCCTGCGCCTGCTCGTTGAGCGCGGCAGCCGCGTCACCGTCGTCCCGGCGACGACGCCCGCGCGCGAGGTGCTGCGCATGAAGCCCGATGGCGTTTTCCTCTCGAACGGGCCCGGCGACCCGGAGCCCTGCGACTACGCCATCGAAGCGATCGGCGAAATCCTCGATGCCACCCGCCTGCCGGTGTTCGGGATCTGCCTCGGCCACCAGCTCATGGGTCTCGCCTCGGGGGCGAAGACGCTGAAGATGAAGTTCGGGCACCACGGCGCGAACCACCCGGTCAAGGACCTCGACACCGGCCAGGTCGTCATCACGAGCCAGAACCACGGCTTCGCCGTAGACCCGGCGACGCTGCGCGGCAACCTGCGGCCTACGCATGTATCTCTCTTCGACGGTTCCCTCCAGGGATTGGCGCGCACCGATCGCCCGGCGTTCTGTTTCCAGGGGCACCCGGAAGCGAGTCCGGGACCGCACGACATCGGCTACCTGTTCGACCGCTTCTCGAAGCTGATGAGCGATGCCCAAGCGTAGCGACATCAAGTCGATCCTGATCATCGGCGCGGGCCCGATCGTCATCGGCCAGGCCTGCGAATTCGATTACTCGGGAGCACAGGCGTGCAAGGCGCTGCGCGCCGAGGGCTATCGCGTGATCCTGGTGAACTCGAACCCGGCGACGATCATGACGGACCCGGGCATGGCCGACGCGATCTACGTCGAGCCGATCACCTGGCAGGTGGTCGCGCGCATCATCGAGAAGGAAAAGCCCGAGGCGCTGCTGCCCACCATGGGCGGCCAGACGGCGCTCAACTGCGCGCTCGACCTCGCGCGTGAAGGCGTGCTCGAGAAGTTCGGCGTCGAGATGATCGGCGCCTCCCGCCAGGCGATCGACAAGGCGGAGGATCGCGAGAAATTCAAGATGGCGATGAAGCGCATCGGCCTCGCTTGCCCGCGCTCCTCGCTCGCGCATTCGATGGAAGAGGCGCTGCAGGTGCAGGCCGGCATCGGCTTCCCGGTCGTCATCCGTCCGTCGTTCACCCTCGGCGGCACGGGCGGCGGCATCGCCTACAACCGCGAGGAATTCGTCGCCATCTGCGAGCGCGGCCTCGATGCGTCGCCGACGCACGAGCTCCTGATCGAGGAGTCGGTGCTCGGCTGGAAAGAGTTCGAGATGGAGGTTGTCCGCGACCGCAAGGACAACTGCATCATCGTCTGCTCGATCGAGAACCTCGATGCCATGGGCGTGCACACCGGCGACTCGATCACCGTCGCGCCGGCGCAGACGCTGACCGACAAGGAATACCAGATCATGCGCGACGCCTCGATCGCGGTGCTGCGCGAGATCGGCGTCGACACCGGCGGATCGAACGTCCAGTTCGCGATCAACCCGGCTGACGGACGCATGGTCGTGATCGAGATGAACCCTCGGGTCTCACGCTCATCGGCCCTGGCGTCCAAGGCGACCGGCTTCCCCATCGCCAAGGTGGCGGCCAAGCTTGCTGTGGGCTACACGCTCGACGAGATCGCGAACGAGGTCACGGGCGGCGCGACGCCGGCTTCGTTCGAGCCGACGATCGATTACGTGGTGACGAAGGTGCCGCGCTTCGCCTTCGAGAAATTCCCGCAGGCGAACGATCGCCTGACCACGCAGATGAAGTCGGTGGGCGAGGTCATGGCCATCGGCCGCACGTTCCAGGAGAGCTTCCAGAAGGCGCTGCGCGGCCTCGAGATCGGCGTCGACGGGCTTAACCAGCGCACGCGCGATCGCGAGACGCTCGAGCGCGAGCTCGGCGAGCCGGGCCCCGAGCGCATCTGGTACGTGGGCGACGCGTTCGAGAACGGCTTCACGCTGGAAGACGTGCACCGGCTCACGCACATCGATCCCTGGTTCCTCGATCAGATCGAGCAGATCGTCGAGCTCGAGATGGAGCTCGACGACCGGCGGCTGGAGGACATCGACGGTCCGACGCTGCGCACGCTCAAGCGCAAGGGCTTCTCCGACCGGCGCCTCGCGTACCTCTTCAATACGGACGAGCAGGCCGTGCGCGCGAAGCGCCACAAGCTCGGCATCCGGCCGGTCTACAAGCGCGTCGACACCTGCGCCGCGGAGTTCGCGACCAAGACCGCCTATATGTACTCGACCTACGAGGACGAGTGCGAGGCCGAGCCGTCACAGAAGAAGAAGATCATGGTGCTCGGCGGCGGCCCGAACCGCATCGGCCAGGGCATTGAGTTCGATTATTGCTGCGTGCACGCGGCGCTCGCGCTGCGTGAGGATGGTTTTGAAACCATCATGGTGAATTGCAACCCGGAGACGGTCTCCACGGATTACGACACCTCCGATCGCCTGTACTTCGAGCCGCTCACGCTCGAGGATGTGCTCGAGATCGTCGACCTCGAGAAGCCGTGGGGCGTAATCGTGCAATACGGCGGGCAGACGCCGCTCAAGCTCGCGCGCGACCTGGCCGCGGCCGGAGTGCCGATCATCGGCACGAGCGCGGATGCCATCGACATCGCCGAAGACCGCGAGCGCTTCCAGAAGCTCGTCGACAAGCTGAAGCTGCGCCAGCCGCCCAACCGTACCGCGCGCTCGACTTCCGAGGCCGTGAAGCACGCCGAGGACATCGGCTATCCGGTGGTAGTGCGGCCGAGCTACGTGCTCGGCGGCCGCGCCATGGAGATCGTGCACCAGCAGTCCGAGTTGGAGCGCTACATGCGAGAAGCGGTCAAGGTTTCCAACGATTCGCCGGTACTTCTCGACCGATACCTGACCGATGCCATCGAGGTGGACGTCGACTGCATCTCCGACGGACGCGAAATCCTGATCGGCGGCATCATGGAGCACGTCGAGCAGGCGGGCGTGCACTCGGGAGACTCGGCGTGCTGCCTGCCGCCGCATTCGCTCGCGAGCCATATCGAGCGCGAGCTCAAGCGCCAGACGACGCTGCTCGCCAGAGCGCTGAACGTCGTGGGGCTCATGAACGTCCAGTACGCCATCCAGCGCGACACGGTCTACGTGCTCGAAGTGAATCCGCGTGCTTCGCGCACGGTGCCTTATGTGTCGAAGGCGACCGGGCAGCCGCTCGCGATGATCGCGGCGCGCTGCATGGCGGGCAAGCCGCTCGCGAGCCAAAGCGCGCGCGAGATCACACCGTCCTATTTTTCCGTGAAGGAGGCGGTGTTCCCATTCGCGCGCTTCCCCGGCGTGGATACCATCCTCGGTCCGGAAATGAAATCCACCGGCGAGGTGATGGGCGTGGGCGAGACCTTCGGCGAGGCGTTCGTGAAGTCGCAGCTCGCCGCGGGCGTGAAGCTGCCGACCGGCGGCAAGGCCTTCATCAGCGTGCGCGACGGCGACAAGCTCGCCGCAGTGCAGGTGGCGCGCGATCTCGTCGAGCTCGGCTTCTCCATCCTCGCGACGCGCGGCACCGCCGGTGTTCTAATGTCGCACGCCGTGCCGGTCATCCAAGTCAACAAGGTGGCCGAAGGCCGGCCCCATATCGTCGACATGATCAAGAACGGCGAGGTCAACTTCATCGTCAACACTACGGAGGCGACGCGCACCTCGCATTCGGATTCGAAGGCGATCCGCACCACCGCGCTCGCGAAGCGCATCACCTACTACACGACCGTCGCCGGCGCCAAGGCCGCGTGCGCCGGCATGAAGCACATCGAAAGCCTCGAGCCCTATCGCCTGCAGGACCTGCACGCGCGGCTTCGCCAGGCCACGGCCGAACCCGTTACCTGACATGAAGACACCGATGACCCTGCGCGGGGCCGAGCTCCTGCGGCAGGAACTGCAGCAGCTGAGGAACGTCGAGCGCCCGAAGATCTCTCAGGCGATCGCCGAGGCGCGCTCGCACGGCGATCTCTCGGAGAACGCCGAGTACGAAGCCGCGCGCAACCATCAGGGCCTGATGGAAGCGCGCATCCGCGACATCGAGGCGAAGCTCGCCAACGCCATGGTGGTGGACCCGAAGACGCTGCATGCAGAAGGGCGCGTGGTCTTCGGCGCCACCGTCGACGTCGAGGACGAGAGCGGCGAAGCCGCGACCTGGCAGATCGTGGGCGAGGACGAAGCCGACATCAAGCAGGGCCGCATCTTCGTCGGCTCGCCGATCGCGCGTGCGCTCATCGGCAAGCACGCGGGCGACGCCGTCGACGTGCAGACGCCCGGCGGCGTCAAGCACTACGAGATCGTCGACGTCCGCTACGAATAATTCGGGGTCAGGGCGGTAATTACCTGTAGCGCAGCGCCTCGACGAACAGCCGCCGTGCGATCGTGCCGCCTCGCCTGCTAGCATTCCGGCAAAGGAGGAGCCTCGCCATGGCGCGTGCAGCAGCGATCGTGCTTTGCCTCTTGTCGGGGCTCGCGTTCGCGCAACCCTATCCCGCGAAACCGATCCGGCTGATCGCGCCGTATCCGCCCGGCGGCGGCGTCGACACGGTCTCGCGCATCGTCTCGGACAAGCTCGCCGCGCGGCTCGGGCAGCCGATCACCGTGGACAACAAGCCGGGCGCCGGCGCCACCATCGGCGCGGCGGAGCTCGTGAAGAGCGCGCCCGACGGCTATGCGCTCATGATCGGCAGCATGGTGGATTACTCGATCGCGCCGCATATCCACGCCAATCTCGGCTTCGACATGCGCCGGGACATGACGGCGATCGTGGAGATCGGCAACGGAACGGTGGGCCTCGTCGTCTGGCCGGGGCTCGGCGTGCACTCGGTGAAGGAGCTCATCGACTTCGCCAAGGCGCGGCCGGGGCAGATCAGCTTCGCGTCCTCGGGCGTCGGCGGGCTGATCCACCTCAACGGCGAGATGTTCAAGCAGATGACTGGAATCGATATCGTGCACGTCCCATACAAGGGGACGGCGCAATTCCTGCCCGACCTCATAAGCGGAAGGGTGCAGATGTCGGTGGACAACGTGCTCGCTCACCTTCCGCACATAAAAAGCGGAAAGGTTCAAGTGCTCGCCGTGGCGAGCGCCCAGCGCTCGCCGCTTCTTCCCGACGTGCCGACGATGGCGGAGGCCGGTGTCCCTGGGTTCGAATCGGCGACGAACTACACGCTGTTCGCGCCCGCGAAGCTCGCGCCCGAGCTCGTCTCGCTCCTTAACCGCGAGATGAACGCCGTGCTCGCGCTGCAGGACACCCGCGACAAGCTCCTCGCGCAGGGCGTGGTGCCCAAGGGCGGAGGCGTGGACGCCGTGCAGGCGCGCATTCCCCGAGAAATGGCGAAGTGGGCCGCCATCATGAAGACGGCCGGCCTGAAGCCGGAATAGGAAGGCGAGGGACTGAGCCCGCCGCTCAGCCTGCTGCCGGCTTGTAGCGCTTCGGCACGAAGGGCAGCTTCGCTATGCGCACCGGCCGCGGCGTGCCGCGCACCACGGCCGCAAGCTTCGTGTCCGCCGCGTACTGCGAGCGCAGCGAGGCGAGCATGATCGCCTTGCCGGTCGAGGGCGACACCGTGCCGCTCGTGACGAGACCGGCTTCCGCATCATCGGCGGTCACGACTTGCGCGCCATGGCGCACCGGGACCGCTTCTTCGCCGACCAGTCCGACCAGGCGATGGTCGACGCCTTCGCGGGTTTGGCGCAGGTAGACCTGCGCGCCCGGAAAGCCGCCTTGCTTCTTGCCGCCCGCGCGGCGCGAGCGTGCAACGGCCCAGCCGAGGCTCGCTTCGAGCACGGTGACGTTCGCGTCCATGTCCTGCCCGTAGAGATGCAAGCCGGCCTCGAGGCGCAGCGTGTCGCGTGCGCCCAGGCCGACCGGCTTCACCTCCGGTGCCGCCAGTAGAGCGCGCGCGAGTCGCTCGGCGTCCTCAACCGGCACGGAGATTTCGTAGCCGTCTTCGCCGGTATAGCCGGAGCGCGAGACGAAGCATTCGGCACCGGCGATGGAAAATGTGCCGACGGTCATGAACGCAAGCTCGGCGACCTCCGGCGCGAGCGCGGCGAGCGAGCGCTCCGCGCGCGGGCCTTGCAATGCGATGAGCGCGCGATCGAGCGGCTCGAAGCCGAGCGATGGGCAAAGGCGTTGCAGCAGCGCGACGTCCTTCTCTTTGGTGGATGCGTTCACCACGAGCCGCACTTCGTCGGCCAATCGCGTGACCATCAGGTCGTCCTCGATGCCGCCGCGCTCATTGCAAAGGAGGGTGTAGCGTTGCCGACCGGCGGACCAGTCGTCGAAGTCGATCGGTAGCGCGCGCTCGAGCGCCACCTGAAGGTTCGGCCCGGTGACGCGCACCTGGCCCATGTGCGAGACGTCGAAGAGGCCGGCCGCGGCGCGCGTGTGCAGGTGCTCTGCGCGCAGGCCGTCCTTGTACTGCACCGGCATCTCGTAGCCGGCGAACGGCGTGAAGCGCGCGCCGAGCTCCGCGTGCAGCGCGTGGAGCGGCGTGCGCCGGAGCCGCTCAGGCATACGCCTCGATCGGCGGGCAGGTGCAGATGAGCTGCCGGTCGCCGGCGACGTTGTCGATGCGCTTCACCGGCGGCCAGTATTTCGCGGCGCGCAGCCACGGTGCCGGGAAAGCGGCCTCCTCGCGCGTATAGGCGTGCTGCCAGTCGCCCGCGAGCTCGAGCGCCGTGTGCGGCGCGTTCTTGAGCGGATTGTCGGCGCGATCCCAGGTGCCGCTCACGATCTTCTGGATCTCGGCGTGGATGGCCATCATCGCGTGGCAGAAGCGGTCGAGCTCTTCCTTCGACTCGCTCTCGGTCGGCTCGACCATCAGCGTGTCGGCAACCGGGAAGGAGAGCGTCGGCGCGTGAAAACCATAGTCGATGAGGCGCTTCGCCACGTCCTCCGCGGTGACGCCGCAGGTGTCCTTCAGCTTGCGCAGATCGAGGATGCACTCGTGCGCGACGCGGCCGGAGGCGCCTTTGTAGAGGACGGGAAAATAAGGCGCGAGCCGCGCGGCGATGTAGTTGGCGTTGAGGATGGCGAGCTGGGTTGCTCTGCGGATGCCGCTCGCGCCCATCATGCGGATGTACATCCACGAAATAAGGAGGATCAGCGCGCTGCCGTAAGGCGCGGCGGAGACGGCGCCTTCGCCGCCGAGCGGATGCGCCGGCAGGTGCGGCGCAAGATGCTCGGCTACCGCGATCGGGCCCATGCCGGGTCCGCCGCCGCCGTGCGGGATGCAGAACGTCTTGTGCAGGTTGATGTGGCAGACGTCGGCGCCGATGAGCGCGGGCTTGGCGAGGCCGGCGAGCGCGTTCATGTTCGCGCCGTCCATGTAGACCTGCGCGCCCGCGGTGTGCACGAGCTCGCAGATGCGCTCGATGGCTTCCTCGAACACGCCGTGCGTCGACGGATAGGTGATCATCAGCACGGCGAGCCGCTCGCGATGCTCGGCCACCTTGCGCTCGAGGTCGGCCAGATC
>Ga0075436_100000195_pt1 | contig 37523 bp, 19 predicted proteins | sample RhiMethybrSRZTD5_FD_75303 | JGI IMG/M metagenome (GOLD analysis project Ga0075436, IMG submission 75303) | Populus rhizosphere microbial communities from Tennessee, USA - Rhizosphere MetaG P. TD hybrid SRZTD5 | ecosystem: Host-associated > Plants > Roots > Rhizosphere > Soil | place: USA...
ATAGGGCTGAAAGCCCGAGATTCAATCGGCCGACTCATTCCCACACGTAGCGTTCGTCGTAGACGACCTGATATCGATCGAGGAATTTTCTGTATTCTTCCTGGAACGTCGTCTTTTTGTGATGCTCTTCTTGGTTCTGAATGTAGCGAATCACTTTATTGGCCTCCGATTGGCTGACCGAGAAGGCGCCATACCCCGCTTGCCAATAAAAACTCGCGTAGGCCGCTCCCTTCGTCTTCATCCATTTGGACGAGCTGGTTTTCACCGTCTCGACGGCCTGCGCCACCGTCAGGGTTCGTGACAGGCCAAAGAGTAGATGGACGTGATCTTCGACGCCTCCGACCTGTAACGAAGGGCAGCCGTTGTCGCGCAAACCGACAGCGAGGTAGGGGTGCAGCTCGGCACGGATCTCGGGGGCCAGGTATGGGACACGATCCTTGGTGCTGAAGATGAGGTGCACGAGGATGCGCGAAAGAGATTGAGCCATTTCATTTGTCTTTCGGCACGTTGGCTTGGCGAGCGCGCGATTATTCCTCGACCAGCGCCAGCACCCGCAGCGGGCTGCCGCTGCCGTTGACGATCTTGAGCGGCGCGGCGATGACAACCGCCCCGGTCGTCGGGAGCTGGTCGAGGTTGCGCAGGCTCGCGAGGCCAAACCGGCCGGCGCCGTGCATGAAGGTGTGGTTCGGGAACGGCGGATCGAAGGTGCCGGCTTGGCCGGCGTCCGTCCCCACGGTCTCCACTCCGACGCCGAGGATGTCGCGCTCTTGGAGGAGGAAGAGGGTGGCCTCTTTGTGGAAGCCGGGGCTGTGGGGACCGTCGGCTCCGACGTTGAGGAAGTCCTTGGCGCCGGTGCGCCGGCTCCAGCCGGTGTGCAGCAGCACCCAGGCGCCGCGCGGAATGCGGCCATGCTGCGCTTCCCAGGCCAGCAGCCCGTCGGGCGTCAACAGGAAGTCCGGGTTCGCCGCCACCTCGGCGGTCACGTCGATCACGCAGGCCGGACCGACGAAGCGTCCTGCGGGGATCGTGTCGCAGGCATTGTCCGGCAGGTCCTTGCCGGTGATCCAGTGGACCGGAGCGTCGAAGTGGGTGCCGGTGTGCTCGCCGAGATGGAGGGTGTTCCAGTACCAGCCCGGGCCTTTGTCGTCGTAGCGGGAAATCACCTCGATCGTCACACCGGGCGAGGAGGCGAACTGCGGCGGCAAGCCGATCACCGGAGTGTCCGGACCGAGGGGCTGGGTGAGATCGACGACTCGGATACGTCCGGCGTCGAGCTCGGTCACGAGCTGCTGGAGGATGCTCATCGGCGGTCTCCTTCGGGTGGGGCTGCCAGGCTGCGCAGGTGGCGTTGGAACTGGAAACGGCTCTCCAGGTAGTGCAGATCGATGAAGTAGCTCGCCGGTCCTTGTGGCTCGACCTTGGCGACCAGGCAGGAAAGCTCCCGGGCCGCAAGAGCTTCCTTGAGGGCGCTCTGCAGCTCCTCTTCTGTGCGGCAGGTGCCGGTGCGCGGAACGCCCGAGGCGGCGGCGATGGCGGCCAGGTCCGATCCCGTGGCGGTCGCGGTGGTGAAGCTCCGTCCCACCGAGAGGAGCACCTCGTTGTCGAACACGATGTGGATGAGATTGGCCGGCCGGTAGCGGGCCATGGTGGTCAGGCTCCCGAGGTTCATGAGCAAGGAGCCGTCGCCGTCGATGACCACCACCTGCAGCTCGGGACGGCTCAAGGCGATTCCCAGGCCGACCGACGAGGCCAGGCCCATGGAGTGCCAGAGATAGAAGAAGCCGGGCTGGTGCCCGAGGGAGAACAGCTCGGCCGGCGCGGCCCCCATGTTGGTGACCACGATGCACCGCGACAGCTCGGGATAGATGGCGCGCAGAGCGTCGACGCGGAGCATCAGTCCTCCCTCAGTCTTCCCACATGAGGCCGCGGCAGAGCAGCAGGGCGACGGGGCGCAGGCTGGCCTCGGCGAGCACGACGGCCTGACGGACGCACGCGGCCACGTGCTCCGGCTCGTCCAGGGCCAGGTAGGGGATACGGAGGGCGTCCAACACATGCTCGGTGACGCCACCGCCTTCCGTCTGCCACGGATGTTCCTCTCCGAACCCGCCGCGGTGGCTCACCACCATCACCAAGGGGATCCGATAGAGCTGGGCCAGAGAGACGATGGCGTTGATGCTCGCCAGGAAGCCATGGTTCTGCATCAACATCGCCGACTTCACTCCAGCGAGGTGCGCGCCCACCGAGATCCCGACTCCCTCCTCCTCCTTGGCCAGGCGGACCAGGGTCATCTCCGGGTCCTCGTCCGCAAGGGTCACCAGATGCACCAGCCAGGTCTCCGGAAGCACGGAGAGCAGACGGATCCCGCACGCCTTGAGGGCCTCGTAGACAGTCTGGGAGTTGGTCGCCGAGACAGGCATCGCTCGCCTCAGGATCGCGAAGCTCAGCGGATGATACGCTAGGCACCAGGAGAGAACAATGAGCATCGATGGACCCGATCAGGGGACCGCTGAAGCGAGCCGGGAAAGGCCCGATGGTGGCCTGATGGGCCGCCTGCGGGCGGTGTCCCTCGTCGCGGTCGTGGCAGGCGCGGTGGGCTCGCTCGGTTTGATGTTCCGTGCAGGTCAGCGCACCCCCCGTTTCCTGCTGGTTCTGTTCACAATCTGGGTGGTCTCCCCGTTCGTGGCGCTCCTCTGGGCCAACATCGTTTCGAAGCGCTGGTCGGTTGTGACCCGCGCGACGCTTTATGGCGTGACGCTCGTTGTCACGCTGGGCTCTTTGGCCATTTATGGTGAGCTCATTGTCTTGAGGCCCCCGAGGTCGCGGAGCACTCCCTTGTTTGTACTCGTTCCCCCGGTATCATGCGTGTTGATGGCGATCGTTCTTCCGATAGTCGCGTCAATATCACGCCGGCGATCACGTCGGAGCGCTGGTGCCTGAGATTGTTCTCGACGTAGCGACTGTGGCTGATGCCACGTTGTTATCCAATCTTCTCGAGTTGTACCTTCACGACCTCAGCGAGGCATTCCCCAACGTCGAGCTGGGGCCTGACGGGCGTTTTGGATATCCCAAGCTTGCGCTGTATTGGTCAGAGCCCGAGAGTCGCTTTCCGTTTCTGATCCGATGTGACGGCCGTGTCGCGGGATTCGCACTGGCCACGCGTGGCTCACCTGCGACGGATGATCCTGATGTCTTCGATGTCGCCGAATTCTTCGTTCTTCGTCGCTACCGGCGTTCGGGCGTCGGCGAGCGAGCAGCCGCCCTGCTGTGGAATCGCCTTCCGGGCCGATGGATCGTTCGGGTTTCCGAGGGAAACACAGGTGCTCTTGCATTCTGGAGAGGCGTCATCGCGAAGTACACGAGTGGCGCCGCGACAGAGTCCGAACGTCCTGGAAAACCGCATGCATGGCGGGTGCTCTCTTTTGCCAGTGCCGGCTGACAACCCGCGCTCTGAAGGAAAAAAAGAGGGGCGCCTTGAAGGGCGCCCCCTTGACCGGTTGAGGACTGCGGGAGAAGCCTAGAAGTCGTAGAGGGCGAAGAGGCCGATCTCGTTGTACTCGCCCTTCTGGCCGGCGACGGCCGAGCCGATGGTGCCGTTGCTGGTGCCCAGGGTGCCGCCTTTGACGTCGGCCATCTTGTAGACGATCGACGTGGCCAGAGCTTTGTTGAGACGGAACTGCAGGCCAGCGTTGTAGTACGTGAATTCGAGGGCGGGCTTCAGATTCTTGCTCGGCTTGGCGCTGTCGTAGCGGCCAAAGATCGACAACGTCGGAGTGGCGGCGAAGGAAGCCCAGATGGAGTAGCCGTCGGCCTTGTCGGTGGCCACTGTGGTGACGTTGTTCCAGTTCTTGGCCTCGAACCACTCGCCGCCGACGCGAAAGTGGTCGTCGACATAGGAGATCAGGGCGTCGGTCCGCTGCGCGGTGTGCAGGGCGGGCACGGCGTCGGTGTCGTTGCCGCGCTTGCCGGTGTAGCCGCCGGCGGCCAGAGTGAAGCCCTTGATCGGCTCGAAGCTGATCCGCCCTTCGAAGTCCACCGTCTTGGTGCGCGTCGGGTTGCTGTAGCCCTTGCCGTTCTCGGCGGAGATCTGGTAGCCGATCATGTCGTTCGCCGCTTTGCCGAGGAAGTGGAGGCCCCAGTCGGCGGAGGTGCCGAAGCTCAGGTGGTCGGTGATCACCGTTTCGACGTAGCGGTAGCCGTAGAGCCCCTCGACGAACGGCACCCAGGCGGTATCGGCCGAGCCGAGGCGGAAGATGGCTTCGGGAGCGAGCTTGGCCTGGATGAAGGCCTTCTTGACGAAGACGTCGTAGCGCCGGGCGCCCTGGTCGCCGATGTCGGACTGGAACTGCGCCGACCAGGTGGCGTCGAAGTCGTGGTTGACGGTGAAGTAGAAGCGCTTGACGTCGACTCCCACGCCGCTGTCGGAGCTTTTCGCGGCGCCTCCCGTCTTCCCCTTGTCCTTGTTCTCTTTGTCAGAGAAATCGGCGAAGACCCGGCCGCCGATCTTGGTGGCGGGATAGGGCGCCGCCCCCGAGGACGCCGGCTTCGGCGTCGGGCGCTCGTAGGCCTCGAGGTTGTGCTTGAAGAGGTAGAGGTCCATGGCCGTCTCGTTCTCGGCCACCAGCGTCTCGCCGTTCGGACCGCGATTGACCAGCATCACCGAGGTCCCCATGTCACCCCCCGAGGCGGTGAACGACTTGAAGCGCTCGGGGGTGTTGAAGATATAGATCCTGCCGTCCTTCTCGACCTCCTTGTAGTACAAGCCCGTCACCTGCGCCTTGGCGGCGGGGGCCACCAGCAGCGCCATGACGAGCGCGAGCAGGCAGGCCGTGATCTTAGAGGTTCTCATTCCGACTCTCCTTTATCCGCTTAGCGTTAGAGGGTTGGGTACGGCTTGGAGGGGCAGGATAGAAGCCGCACCGTGCGACTCTGCGACGGCCCGGTGACAGCCTTGTCACATCCTGTCACTCGAAGCTTTTTCTCTTTGCGCAGGAACCGTTGTCACCTCACTGTCACAGGGAGGTTGATCGCCTGCCAAACCCTTCTGCGAAAGTCCTCGCTCGGGAGGGCCGTTTGCCCGACCCCGACCCATAAAGGAGAGAGAACCGATGATGCGTACCTCCAAGGTCGCTCCGTTTATTTTGTTGCTGGCCCTCGGCGGGAGCAGTCTGCTGGCCCAGGCGGGCAAGGTGGATCCATCGATCCCGGCGTACGCCAAGACGAGCGGCGTGTCGGGCAATCTGAGCTCGGTGGGCTCCGACACGCTGGCCAACTTGATGACGCTGTGGGCGGAGGGGTTCCAGAAGCAGTATCCGAACGTGAAGATCCAGATCGAGGCCAAGGGCTCCTCGACGGCGCCGCCGGCCCTCATCGCCGGGACGTCGCAGATCGGCCCGATGAGCCGCGAGATGAGCTCCGGCGAGATCGACGCGTTCGAGAAGAAGTACGGCCACAAGCCGACCCAGATCAAGGTCGCCATCGACGCCCTCGCCGTCTACGTCAACAAGGACAATCCCCTGGAGCAGCTCACCCTCCAGCAGGTGGACGGGATCTTCTCCAAGGGCCGCGCCTGCGGCGGCAAGGCGATCAACACCTGGGGCGAGGCCGGGGTCAAGGATCCCAAGTGGGCGAGCAAGGCGATCAGCCTCTACGGCCGCAACTCGGCCTCCGGGACCTACGGCTTCTTCAAGGAGCACGCGCTCTGCAAGGGCGACTACAAGGACACGGTCAAGGAGCAGCCGGGCTCGGCTTCGGTGGTCCAGGGCGTCACCGAGGACGCCTTCGGCATGGGCTACAGCGGCATCGGCTACAAGACGTCGGGCGTCAAGACCCTGCGCCTCGCCAAGACCCCCGCTGCAGGCTTCTTCGGCACCGATGCTGAGACCGTGCTGTCCGGCAAGTACCCGCTGTTCCGCTTCCTCTACGTCTACGTCAACCAGGCTCCCAACAAGCCGCTCGACCCGCTCGTCCGTGAGCTGGTCAAGTACATCCTTTCGCAAGAGGGCCAGCAGGTCGTGGTGAAGGACGGCTTCCTGCCGCTCCCCGCCAAGATCGCCCAGGACGGGCGTCAGGCGCTCAAGTAAGCTCCGCACGATGGCGCCAACCGATCCCGCCGCCGGCGGCTCGCTCCGCAGCCGCTCCCTGCGCACGCCGCGCCGGCGGCTGGTCCTCGATCGCGCGGCCCGGTGGGTCGTCTCGGCCGGCGGCCTGGCGATCATCGTGGCGATCCTCGGGATCCTGGTGTTCATCCTGGTGGAGGTGAAGCCGCTGCTCTCCCGCCCCGAGGTCAAGCTGGCGAGGCGGCTCGACGTGCCCGGCGCCAAGCTCGGCGCGGTGGTGGTCGACGAGCACCGGAAGCAGGCCGTGGCGCTTGCCGAAGACGGCCGCGTCGTGGTGGTGGACGTGAAAGGGGGGAAGATCCTCCAGACGGTCGATGCCCTGGGAGGGGCCCTCACCCCCGGCCCCTCTCCCAGCTCCCCCCTCCCCGTCCCCGGGAGAGGGGAGAAAAGCAACGCAGCAGGCCCGCGGCCTGCGCTGTCATCGCTCCAGGTCCAACCCAGCAGCCGGCTGCTCACCGCTGCCACGTCGGACGGCCGCGTTCTGCTGGTGCCGGTGAGCTTCGCCGTCTCCTTCTCGGACCAGGCCGGGGCGGAGACCACGGCGACCGTGGGGCCGGCGAGCTTCCTTGCCGCCGATCCCCAGGGCAGGCCGGTGCGGGCTTTCGCCGCGCAGCTCGACGAGGCAGGAAATGCGACCGCGGCGGCCGAGCTGGCGGACGGGACCCTCGCGATCGTTCGCCGTGCGATGGAAGAGAACCCGGTTACCGGCGAAAAGACGGAGTCGGTCACCCGCCACGAGATCCGGCTCCCAGGACCCCTCACCGTCCTTCGTCTCGACTATGCCCAGCGCAACCTGTATGCCGGCACGCCGGACGGCGAGCTCCTCTGGTGGCCGCTCCAGGACGGCGAGCCGGGCGCGATCTCCACCGCTTCGGCCGGCACTTCGCCGGTGTCCGCGCTGGCGAACCTGATCGGCGGCAAGTCCCTGGTGGTCGGCCAGGAAGACGGCTCCATCTCCGTCTGGCTGCAGGTGCGGCAGGCGGATGACAGCTTCCGCCTGACCCGCGTCCGCGATTTCCCGCGCCACTCCGGGCCGATTCGGCTCCTCGCCGCGTCGCCGCGAGACAAGGGATTCCTCGCCCTCGACTCCGGTATTTCCGGCAGCGGCGGCGGCCGACTCGGGCTCTACCACTCCACCTCGCACCGCACCCTGTGGGAGGGTCCGTCGCCCCTGAAGGGCGCCACCAGCCTGTTCTATGCGCCCAAAGCGGACGGCGCTTTCGTCACGGCCGACGGACAGATTGCGAGCCTCGACGTCTTCAACCCGCACCCGGAGGTGAGCTGGCGGGCTCTGTTCGGCAAGGTCTGGTACGAAGGGTACGACCACCCGGCCTACGTCTGGCAGTCGAGCGGCGCCACCGACGACGTGGAGCCCAAGCTCTCCTTGACGCCGCTCCTCGCCGGCACGCTCAAGGGGACGATCTACTCGCTGCTCCTCGCCATCCCGCTGGGGGTCTTCGGCGCGATGTACGCCTCGCAGTTCATGCATCCGGCCTACAAGCGGTATCTGAAGCCGCTCATCGAGCTCATGGCCTCGTTGCCGAGCGTGATCCTGGGCTTCCTCGCCGGCCTGTGGCTGGCGCCGCGCATCGAAAAGGTTATGCCGGCTCTGGCGTTGATGGCGGTCGTCCTGCCGCTCCTCGTGCTCCTCGCGGGCTTCGGCTGGCGGTCGCTGCCGCGCGCCCTCCGCAACCGCTTCCACCTGGGCAGCGAGGTGCTCCTCTTCGTCGTCGTTCTGGCCCTGGGGATCTGGATGTGCCTGGCGGTCTCCGAGCGGTTCGAGAAGCTCGCCTTCGGTGGCAACTTCCAGGCCTGGCTGCTGAGCGCGACCGGCCTGCCGTTCGATCAACGGAACGCCGTCGTGGTGGGGCTCGCGATGGGCTTTGCGGTGATCCCGATCATCTTCGCCATCGCCGAGGACGCCTTTTCCAACGTGCCGGGGAACCTGGTGGCCGGCTCCCTCGCCCTGGGCGCCAACCGCTGGCAGACGGTGACCCGCGTGGTCCTTCCCACGGCTTCGCCGGGTATCTTCTCGGCGGTCATGATCGGCTTCGGCCGCGCGGTGGGGGAGACGATGATCGTGCTCATGGCGACCGGCAATACGCCGATCATGGACTGGAACCCGTTCAACGGCTTCCGGACCCTGTCGGCCAATATCGCCGTGGAGATCCCGGAGGCGCCGCATGGCGGCACCCTCTACCGCGTGCTCTTCCTGGCCGGCCTGCTGCTGTTCATCATCACCTTTCTGATCAACACGGTGGCCGAGCTCGTCCGGCAGCGGCTGCGCGAACGCTTCCAGCAAATGTGATGGCCGGACGGAGAGACGACCCGATGGACTCCATCGCCCAGACCGCGGCGGGCTCGACCCTCGACCAGCCCCTCCATGGGGTCTCTCCCCGGCGCTCCGGCCGTGCGGCTCCCACGTCTCCGAACACCGTTACGCCCCTGGTCTCCAGCCTCTACGGCAGCCCATGGCGGCGCAGTGAGATGCTGGGCCATGCGTTCACCTGGCTGTGCGGCGGCGCGCTCGCGTTCAACGTCCTCCTGGTGATCAGCATCCTGGTGCTCCTGGCCTGGAACGGCCTCGGCTATTTCTGGCAGAAGGAGCTCGTCGAGCTTGCGATGAAGGACGGCCGCAAGATCCTCGGCGAGGTCTGGGGCCTCGAGAAGGACCCGGCGCCGGCACAGACGGGGGGCACGCCGATCGATCGCATCCGTCTGAAGATCGGCAACCGCGACGTCCAGGGTCTGGATTTCGCCTGGATCGACCGCAAGGACGTCGCCGCCGTCTCCCGGCCGGCCGATGCGGTGCTCCTCGAGCGCAGCGAGTGGGGGAACTTCTACGGCACCCTGGAGGAGATCCGGGCCGGCGGCAAAGTCCTCGCCCGCGGTCCTCGCGATGTCGCCCGCGCCCTCGGCCCCTTGCTGGCACAGAAGGCCCGCCAGCGCGCCCGCATCCGCAGTCTGGAGAAGGGGGAGATCGGCGACATCAACGCCACTATCGAAAGGCTCCGCTTGGCCCTCAAGCGCGCCGACCGGGAGGGCGGGGCCGCCGCGGTCTCCGCCGACAGGGAGCGGCGCAAGGCGGAGATCGACGCCGAGATCGCCGCCAAGCAGGCCCAGTATCAGGCCCTTGCCGACCGTCTCACCCGTTGGCGTGCGGAGCTGCAGGCGGAGACTCTGGTGGCCCGCACCGCCGACGGTACGCTCAAGGAGATGCCGGTGGGCGCCGTCCTTCATGTCCGCTCTCCCAATGCGATGGGAGCGCTGGACAAGGCCGGTCTTTATCTCGCCCGGATCTGGGAATTCGTCTCCGCCGAGCCGCGGGAGTCGAACACCGAGGGAGGGATCTTCCCGGCCATCTTCGGCACCGTGCTCATGGTCTTTTTGATGTCCTTCGCCGTCGTGCCGCTGGGCGTGCTCGCCGCGATCTACCTGCGGGAGTACGCGAAGCAGGGGTTTGTCGTGCGCCTGGTGCGCATCGCAGTGAACAACCTGGCAGGCGTGCCGTCGATCGTCTTCGGCGTCTTCGGCCTGGGCTTCTTCGTCTACCTGGTGGGCGGCAGCATCGACCGCCTGTTCTTCGCCGATGCGCTGCCCACTCCGACGTTCGGTACCGGCGGCATTCTGTGGGCGAGCCTGACCCTGGCCCTGCTCACCGTGCCGGTGGTGATCGTCGCTGCCGAGGAGGGGCTGGCGGCGGTGCCGCGCATCGTGCGCGAAGGCTCGCTGGCCCTCGGGGCCACCAAGTTCGAGACCCTGTGGCGGGTGGTGCTGCCGGCGGCGGCTCCGGGTATCCTGACAGGGATGATCCTGGCGATGGCGCGCGCCGCCGGCGAGGTGGCGCCGCTGATGATCGTCGGCATGGTCAAGCTCGCGCCCGCGCTCCCTCTCGACCACAGCTTCCCGTTCGTCCATTTCGAGCGCAAGTTCATGCACCTGGGCTTCCACATCTACGACGTCGGCTTCCAGAGCCCGAACGTCGAGGCCACCAAGCCGCTGGTCTTCGCCACCGCCCTGTTGCTCATCCTGGTGGTCACGGCGACCAACCTGGTCGCCATCTCCCTGCGCAATCACCTGCGGCGCAAATACGCGGGCAGCGCGGTCTGACCCCCGGAGCGAACGACGATGAATGCAGAGACCGAAGCGCCCCGTACCCCTGCCGCCGGCCCCGCGGCGGCCTCGACCCAGCGGGACGCCCTCGATCCCGCGATCGAGAATCCGATCATCCTCCTCATCGAGGAGCTCGCGCTCTGGTACGGCGAGAAGAAGGCGCTCAACGAGATCTCCATGAAGATCCCCGAGAAGCAGATCACCGCCTTCATCGGCCCTTCCGGCTGCGGCAAGTCGACCCTGCTGCGTTGCATCAACCGCCTGAACGACCTCATCGACGAGGTGAGCATCGAGGGGGACATCAAGTTCGAGGGCGACAGCATCTTCGACCCGCGGGTCGACATCAACGCCCTGCGCAAGCGGATCGGGATGGTGTTCCAGAAGTCGAATCCGTTCCCCAAGTCGATCTACGAGAACGTGGCGTACGGCCTGCGCATCCAGGGGATCAACAAGAAGCGGGTGCTCGACGAAGCGGTGGAAAAGAGCCTGCGCGGCGCCGCTCTGTGGGACGAGGTCAAGGACCGCCTGGAGGACAGCGCGCTCGGCCTCTCCGGCGGCCAGCAGCAGCGCCTGTGCATCGCGCGCGCCATCGCAGTCGAGCCCGAGGTCATCCTGCTCGACGAGCCCTGCTCGGCGCTCGATCCCATCGCCACGGCGCGCATTGAGGAGCTGATGCAGGACCTGAAGAGCCAGTACACCCAGGTCATCGTCACCCACAACATGCAGCAGGCCTCCCGAGTCTCCGACTACACCGCCTTCCTCTACTTGGGCGAGCTCATCGAGTACGGACCCACGGAAGGGTTGTTCCTGAACCCGATCAAGAAGCAGACCGAGGACTACATCACGGGGCGGTTCGGGTAGGGCATGAAAAGCGTCGACGCGAATCACCAGTCCGTTGTTCAATTTTGTCACACCGGATCGTAGAGACAGCCGCCAGGCAATAGCGAACCTCGAGTTCGAGGCGGTGCTGGCCAATCCCACCCGGCGGAGCCCTATGGCCAGCACGGGGGCCGTCTGACTTCGGAATCGCACGAACGCTATCTATGGCGTGAGCCGCTCACTTCTTCTTCAGCGTCTCTCCAGCCACTTGCCAGGGCCGCCATCTCGGCGTCGCTGCCGGTGAAGGTCTTCTGGTGCGGCTTGCCGTCGATCATCTCCTGCTTCTTGAGCCACTTGGTGATCCAGGCGGCGTCGCGCTCGGAGCCGACGGCCGAGAGGTCCTTCGCCTTCGAGGTCTTGACCGTGCGCTCGGTGCCGGCGGATTGGATGGAGTGGGCACAGGTTGCACTTCTGACTTGTGGACGTTGCGGTGCAGAGTACTCCCCGCGCGCCGTTGTGCCGGCAGGCCCCGGAGGCTGGGGCGCTTGCGCGGGCGGGTTGGGCTCGGAGCTGCCCGTTCGGGTTGGTGTGGCCTCCAGACTACATCACGGGGCGGTTCGGGTAGGGGGCTCGCCATTGGAAACGCCGATCTTACTGGGGTCTGGCCCGCACTTCTTTGGAGAAAAGGGCCGTTGACGGGGAGAAACGCGGTTCTTCTTGCCTATGACGCCGCGTTTCTCGAAAGAAAGCGCTTGCTTACCACCGGAATCCACCTGTTGACCGGAGGAAACAGAGCGTTTCATGGCTAGCGAAAACCGTTGACGCCGAGAAGCGGCTCTCTTCCGGGCAGAAAGCCGGCGCCGACGGGCGGAAATGCTTGGCGATTCTCCAGAAGAGAGCCTCTTCTGGGAAGAAACGCGCCGGCAAAGCCAGGAAATGAGGCGTTTCCGGGAAGAAACGGGAGCCTTCCGGGAAGCAGCGAAGCGTTTCCTCCCTGAAAGGTCTCGTTGCGGAAAGGAAAAGAGCTGTTTCTCCTACCCGTCGCGGAATGAGCTCCCCCGCCAGTCCTGTTAGACTGTTGAGATCTTCCGCCCCTTCACCGCCCAGGAGACGACCCCATGCCCCTCGCCAGCTTTCACCCCGCCGTCGCCTCCTGGTTCAACCGCCGCTTCGGAACGGCCACCGAGCCGCAAGCGCGGGCGTGGCCCGAGATCCGGGCGGGCCGGCACACGCTGATCGCGGCTCCCACCGGGTCCGGCAAGACGCTCGCCGCCTTCCTCGCGGCGATCGACGACCTGGTCCGGATCGCCTTGACCGAAGGGCTCAAGGATGAGACTCGGGTGGTTTACGTGTCGCCCTTGAAGGCCCTTTCGAACGACGTGCAGCGGAACCTGGAGGAGCCGCTCGCCGGCATCCGCGCCGAGCTGGCATCTCTGGGCCTGCCGGATGCGGACATCCGCACCCTCGTGCGCACCGGAGACACTCCCGCGTCCGAGCGGACGGCGATGACGAAGCGGCCGCCGCACATCCTGGTGACGACGCCGGAGTCGCTCTTCATCCTGCTCACCAGCGAGAGCGGCCGGCGGATGCTCAAGACCGTGCGGACCGCCATCGTGGACGAGATCCACGCCGTGGCCGACGACAAGCGGGGCTCGCACCTCTCGCTCTCTCTGGAGCGGCTGGAGGAGCTGTGCCGGAGGGGTGGAGGGCGGCTGACGCGAATCGGCCTCTCGGCCACCCAGCGGCCGATCGAGGAGGTGGCGCGGTTCCTGGTGGGGACGGCGAATGTTGCGGAGGACGGGACGCCGAGCTGTGCCATCGTCGACAGCGGCCACGGCCGGCGCATGGACCTCGCCGTCGAGATGCCGCTGTCGCCTCTGGAGGCGGTCACCGCCCACGAGGTGTGGGCCGAGATCTACGACCGGCTGGCGGAGCTGATCCGCGGGCACCGCACGACGCTCGTCTTCTCCAACACGCGGCGGCAGGCGGAGCGCGTCACCCGCCACCTGGCCGACCGGCTGGGGGACGGAGCGATCACCTCCCATCACGGCAGCCTGGCCAAGGAGCTGCGCCTGGAGTCGGAGCGGCGGCTCAAGGCCGGCGAGCTGTCGGCCCTGGTCGCGACGGCCTCGCTGGAGTTGGGGATCGACATCGGCTCGGTCGACCTCGTCTGCCAGATCGGCTCGACGCGCTCGATCGCCGTGTTGCTGCAGCGGGTCGGGCGGTCCGGCCACCAACTGGCCGGCCTGCCCAAGGGCCGGCTGTTCCCCTTGACCCGCGACGAGCTGATCGAGTGCGCCGCGCTCGTCGACGCGGTGCGCCGCGGCGAGCTCGACCGCCTGGTCATCCCCGAGAAGCCGCTCGACATCCTGGCGCAGCAGATCGTGGCGGAAACGGCTGCCGAGGAGCAGGGAGAGGAGGAGCTGTTCGCGCTCGTCCGCCGCGCCTGGCCGTTCCGCAACCTGGAGCGGAAGGAATTCGACGCAGTCGTGGAGATGCTCGCCTCCGGCTTCACCACCCGGCGGGGCCGGCGCAGCGCCTACCTCCACCACGATGCGGTGAACGGCCGGCTGCGCGCGCGCAAGGGGGCGCGGCTGACGGCGGTGACCTCGGGCGGCGCCATCCCGGACACGGCGGACTACCAGGTGGTCCTCGAGCCGTCCGGTTCCAAGGTGGGGACGGTGCACGAGGACTTCGCGGTCGAGAGCATGCCGGGCGAGATCTTCCAGCTCGGCAACGCCTCGTGGCGCATCCTCAAGATCGAGCCCGGCCGCGTCCTGGTGGAGGACGCCAAGGGCCAGCCCCCGACGATCCCTTTCTGGCTGGGCGAGGCGCCGGCACGGACCGACGAGCTGTCGGAAGCGGTGTCACGGCTGCGGGCCACGATCGCCGATCTCCTGAGAGACGGCGGCCGGCCGGCTGCGGTTGCCTGGCTGGAGGATGAGCTCGGGCTGCCGTCCGCGGCGGCGATCCAGATCGCCGACTACCTGTCCGTGTCCTTCGCTGCCCTCGGCGCCATGCCCACCCGGGAGACCCTGGTGGCCGAGCGCTTCTTCGACGAGGCCGGGGACATGCACATGGTGGTCCACGCGCCGTTCGGCAGCCGGCTGAACCGCGGTTGGGGGCTCGCCCTGCGCAAGCGCTTCTGCCAGACCTTCAACTTCGAGCTGCAGGCCGCGGCCACCGAGAACGCCATCGTCCTCTCCCTGGGGCCGACCCACAGCTTCCCGCTGGAGGACGCCTTCCGCTTCCTGCATTCGAAGACCGTGAAGGGCGTCCTCACCCAGGCGCTCCTCGACGCGCCGCTCTTCGGCGTCCGCTGGCGCTGGAACGCCAGCCGTGCCCTCGCCCTGCCGCGTTGGCGGGGCGGCCGGCGAGTGCCGCCGACGCTGCAACGCCAGGCTTCCGAGGACCTGATCGCCGTCGTCTTCCCGGACCAGCTCGCCTGCTTGGAGAACATCGTCGGCGAGCGTGAGATCCCCGATCATCCGCTGGTCGAGCAGACCCTGCGCGACTGCCTGGAAGAGGCGATGGACATCCAGGGGCTCGAAGCGCTCCTCGTCCGCATGGAGAAAGGCGAGATCGAGCTGGTGGCGCGCGATCTCACGGAGCCGTCGCCGCTGGCGCACGAGGTGCTCACCGCGAACCCCTATGCCTTCCTCGACGGCGCGCCCCTGGAGGAGCGGCGGACGCAGGCGGTGGTCTTGCGCCGCTGGCTCGACCCGGAGACCGCGGCCGACCTGGGAGCGCTCGACCCCGCGGCGATCGCCCGCGTTCGTGATGAGGCCTGGCCCGAGGCGGCGACGCCGGACGAGCTGCACGATGCCCTGCTCACTCTGGGTTTCGTGACCGCGGAAGAGGGTGCGCGATCCGGCTGGGAGCCGCTCCTCGCGAGACTGGCGGAAGAGCGGCGGGCGGCGGTGCTGGCCCCTCACCCCCGGCCCCTCTCCCACACGCCCTCCCTCCACCCGGGAGAGGGGAGACAAGGGACGAAGCAAGGAGACTTCTCCAAGGATGCAGTTGCTTTTCTCCCCTCTCCCGGGGATAGGGAGGGGGGAGCTGGGAGAGGGGCCGGGGGTGAGGGCCTTTGGGTGGCCGCCGAAAGGTTGCCGCAGCTCCAGGCACTTCACCCGCAAGCGCCGCTCACGCCCGAGATCGTTCCGCCTCCCCGCTTCGCCGCTCGCGTCTGGGGCGACGACGAGGCCCGGGCGGAGATCGTCCGCGGCCGTCTCGAGGGACTGGGACCGACCACCGCATCGGCTCTCGCGGCGAGCTGCGGCATCCGGCGCTCGGGCGCCGAGGCGGCGCTGGCCGCTCTCGAAGGCGAGGGCTTCGTCCTGCGCGGACGGTTCACGCCGGGGCTACCGAAGGAGGCCGAGATCGAGTGGTGCGAACGCCGCCTTCTGGCGCGCATTCACCGCTACACGCTGGACCGGTTGCGCAAGGAGATCGAGGCGGTCTCCCAGGCCGACTTCATGCGTTTCCTCTTCGCCTGGCAGCGGCTCGACCCCGACGAGCACGCCGAGGGGCCGGAGAGCCTGGCCGCGATCCTCGCCCAGCTCGAAGGCTTCGAAGCCGCGGCGGTGGCGTGGGAAGGCGAGATCCTGCCGGCGCGGATGAAGGAGTACGACCCGTCGTGGCTCGACGCGCTGTGCCTGGCGGGTCGCTGGGTCTGGGGACGCGCGACGCAGCCGGGCCCTCACCCCCGCCCCTCTCCCAGCTCCCGCCACCCGACCCCGGGAGAGGGGAGACAAGAAGAAGCACGTTCGCAAGCGGGTAGAGAAGGCGATGTTTTTCTCCCCTCTCCCGGCGGGGGTGTGGGGGGAGCTGGGAGAGGGGCGGGGGTGAGGGCTTCTCGCACCGGCCCCGTGCGCGCGACGCCCATCGCGCTCCTCGGACGCCAGAGCCTGCCGATCTGGCGGGAGGCGGCGGCGTCTGGAGCGGCCGACCTGGACCTTTCCGCCGGCGCGCGGTCGGTCTTCGACTACCTACGGGACAGCGGCGCCTCGTTCTTCGGCGACATCGCCGACGGTGCCGGCCTGCTCCACACCCAGGTCGAAATGGCCCTCGCCGAGCTGGTGGCGTGGGGACTGGTGACCTCCGACAGCTTCACCGGACTGCGCGCTCTCCTCGTCCCGGCCCACAAGCGGCCGTCGATCGATCGCGCGGCGGCCCGCCGCGGCTCCGGCTCCGTCTCGCTTTTCGGGATGGAGAACGCCGGCCGTTGGTCGCTGCTTCGTCCCGGCGCTGTTCGCGGCGATCTTTCCCAGGAGACCCTGGCGGCCATCGCCTGGACGCTTCTCCGCCGCTACGGCGTGATCTTCCGCCGCCTGCTGGAGAGGGAGACCCTGCTGCCCCCGTGGCGTGAGCTGCTGCCCGTCTTGCACCGCCTCGAAGCGCGCGGCGAGATCCGCGGCGGCCGCTTCGTCGACGGCTTCTCGGGCGAGCAGTTCGCGCTGCCGGAAGCGGTCGGGCGCCTGCGCGCCATGCGCAACCGTCCCCGCAAGGGTACCCTGATCTCGGTGAGCGCCGCCGATCCCCTGAACCTGGTGGGCATCGCCACCCCGGGCGACCGCCTGGCCGCCCTGGCCGGCAACCGCCTCCTCTATCGCGACGGCATTCCCATCGCCGTCCTCGAAGGCCGCGAGCCGCGTTTCCTCGTCGATCTCGACGCTGCGACCCGCTGGCAGGCCCAGAACGCGCTCGTCCGCCGGTCGGTGGCCCCGAAGCTCAAGGCCTACCTGGGGCGGTCGGCCTAGACGTCGAGGCCGGAGACGAGCTGACCGAAGCGGTCGAGGTCGACGTTGCCGCCGGAGAGGACGACCCCGATCCGGCGGCCGGCCGCATGGGGGACCTTGCCGTGGAGGAGCGCTGCGAAGGCGGCGGCGCCTCCTGGCTCAACGATCACTTTGAGGCGCGAGGCGAGCAGTGCCATCGCTCGCCGCAGCTCCAGGTCGCTGACGGTGAGGATGCCTTCGGTGAGCGCGCGGACGAGGGCCAGGGTGCGCCGCGACGGCGTCACGGTCTGGAGCGCGTCGGCGATCGTCGCCGGCAGGGGGATGGTGACCGGCTCGCCGCGCGCCACCGAGAGCTGCATGTCGTTGCCCGCCTCGGGCTCCACCCCCCAGAGCCGGACTTCCGGTCGCAAGCCGCGCACAGCGGTGGCGGTGCCGCCGAGGAGGCCGCCGCCGCCGCACGGGGTGATCACGAGGTCGAGATCCGGCACGTCCTCCAGGAGCTCGAGGCCAAGCGTTCCCTGGCCGGCGATGACCGCGTCGTCGTCGAATGGCGGCACCAGGGTCGCCCCTTCGCCGTCCACCAACCGGCGGGCGATGGCCTCGCGGTCCTCGCCGCCGATCCGGTCGTAGAGGACGACGTTCGCGCCGTAGCCGCGGGTCGCCGCGACCTTGGACGCCGGGGCGTCCTGCGGCATGACGATCGTCGCCTTGATCCTCAGCTCGCGGGCGGCGAGCGCCACGGCCTGGGCGTGGTTGCCCGACGAAAATGCCACCACGCCCCGAGGGCGCTCAGCGGCGGTCAGCAGAGTCAGCCGCGAGAACGCCCCTCTCGCCTTGAAGGCGCCCACCCGCTGGAAGACTTCCGCCTTGAAAAACATCCGGCAGCCGAGCCGCTCGTCGAGCTGGCGCGAGACGAGGACCGGGGTCCGATGGACGTGCTGCGCGATCCGCACACGGGCTGCGCGCACGTCGTCCAGCGAAACGGAGAGAGCGGGGGCCGTGATCATGGCCCGGAATGGTATCCGATCGTGGTCCGCGTCAGGTCACCCGCGGGTCCTCATCGACAGAGCTTTCGGTTTCCTTGTCGCCTGGAGAGTAGGCGCCCTTCAGGTGATGGTCGGCCGTCAACCGGTTCTCCAGGTCCGACAGCGTCTGGCGCACGAGAAGCTCAGTCAGCGAGACGCCGAGCGGCTCGCCTGCCGGTTTGACGGCAGCGAGAGGATCGTCCTTCGGACTTTCGGCCGCGTCTTCCGCCCGATCCGGACTCTCAGCCTCTTCGGTTGCGTGTCTCATGATCGAGAAGTCTTGCAAGGAGCAAGCCGGAATCACTCCGCGAGCACGTAGGGAATCACCACGAAGGAGTGGGCCTCCGGCGAGAAGTCGCGCGTGTTGCGAGTCGCCAGCTCGAGCCTGTGGTGACAGGCCAGGGCGGCCTGCAGCGCGTCGGGCATCTTCCAGCGATGCTCGCGGCGCAGACGTGCCGCCAGATCGGCGACCACGGCGTCGATGTCCAGCGTGGGGAAGCGGTCCAGCAGGCGGACCGCCAAGGCGGTATCCTCGGCAGCGAACCCGGCGAGCACCTCGGCGCGGGTGATCACCGAGATGGCCGACTCGCCGGCGACACGGGCCAGGAAGCGGGTGGCCTCGGCGCGGCCGTTGAAATGGTCGATGAGGATCACCGAGTCGAGAAGCAGCCTCAGCGATCCTCCCACTCCTCCCGCGCCTGGACCTGCGCCGCGAGACCGTCGCCGCCCTGCCAGAGTCCGGACGTCTGCCGGAGGAGCTGATCCAGGGTCGGCTCCCCTGCCGTCCCCTTCTCGCACTGCTGCCGGTACTGCCGCACTGCCCTGCGCACGAGCTCGGTCATGGTCATACCCTCCTTTTTCGCTCTCCGGTCGAGCCATTGCTTGTCCTCTTCATGCAGGCTGATCAGGGTGCGGATCATCGCAGGCTCGATATCATTCGTAGTGAACGATATCACGAGCCCCTTCCCCTGTCTACCCCTTATAAGACGTAAAACGGGCCGCCGATCTGACAAGTTTTTTTGCCGGCGCATCGTTTCAGAGCGCCGCGGAGGGTTACAATCCCGGCGCGAAGGAGCCATCATGAGCCCGGCGCCGGAGACCTTGGGAGTCTCGAAGACCAAGCTGCGGAGGAGGAGCCCGCAGGCCCGGCCCCGGTTTCCCTCTCATGGCAGAGCTGGGATGCGTTCTCAGGCCCGCATCGGCAAGACCTTGGCGGACGGCTCGGGATCTCCTCGGAGAGCTGCGGCGAGCGCGCGCTCGGGGTGAACTGGATCGACACCGCGGCGCAGTATGGCCTCGGGCACTCGGAACGGCCGCGGGCCCCGGCCGAGAAGGGCGCGGAGATCGACCCCCGCGGCAGCAGCTTCTCCGCGAGGGGTTCGAATCCCTCTCCCTCCGCCATCTTCTCTTTGCGCCCGAAATCCATCAGCTACTTCCGCGGATTTGTTGCTATTAGATACACAGCGTAAGCTCTTCTTCCCCCACCTCCGCGCTCTCAATTTTTGCTGAAGTTGTCTTCATGGCCGTTGCAGGCGCCCATCGCTTTGCCTAAACTCGCGCCCGGCAGTGCGTCTCATGGAGGTCTCTATGTCGATCACCCAGGATGTTGCGTATTCCTTGCGGCTCATGCGCAAGGCCCCGCTCTTCACCGCAGCCGTGGTGCTGACCATGGGCCTGGCCATCGCCGCCACCGCCACCATCTTCAGCGTGGTGAATGCCCAGATGTTGCGGCCGCTGCCCTTCAAAGATCCGGACCGGCTGCTGTTGGTCTTCGAGAAGAACGACAAGCTGCACGCGCCGCTGTACAACGTCTCGGTCCTGAACTTTCTCGACTGGCGGGCACAGACGCAAAACTTCGACCTCGCCGCGGTCAATCCCAACAACAACTACACCCTCACCGGAATGGGTGACCCCGAGCAGCTTGCCGGCAACCGCATCAGCCCGGAGCTGCCGCGCGTTCTCGGGGTCCCTCTGATCGCGGGAAGGCCGTTCACCCCCGAGGAAGAGAAACCCGGCGCGGCACCGGTCGCCATCATCGGAGAGGCGTTCTGGCAAAGCCACTTCGCCAAGGACGCCCACACCCTGGGCCGCACCATCATCCTCGACGGCACCCCCACCACCATCGTCGGCATCGCCCCTGCCACTCTGGACCTCCTGGCAACCGGAGATATCTACACCCCGTTGACCATCGACCCCTCCAAGGAGATGCGCCTGAGCCACGCCATCTTTGTCGTCGGGAGGCTCAAGCCTGGCGTTTCCGTCCAGCAGGCGAAGGCGGAGATGAACACCATCTACGACGGAATGAGGCAGCAATATCCGGAGCTGCGCGATTGGGGCGTGAATCCGGTCAGCATGCTCGATACGCTCGTCAGCCCGCAGCTCAAGACCGAATTGCTGGTGCTGCTGGCCGCCGTCAGCTTCGTGCTGCTCATCGCCTGCGCCAACATCGCCAATCTTCTGCTGGCGAGGACCGCGGCCCGGCAACACGAGATGGCGGTGCGCACGGCGTTGGGCGCCAGCCAGGGCCGGCTGGTGCGCCAACTCCTGATCGAAAGCGTGACGCTCTCCTGCAGCGGAGGTCTTGCCGGACTGCTGGCGACCTGGTGGTCGGTACGCGCCATGAACCGCTGGCTCCCGCCGAACACGCTGCCCATCCCCACGATCGAAATGGATTCCCATGTTCTGTTGTTTGCGCTGGGGACTACGGTGCTGACCGGGCTCATCTTCGGCATCGTGCCGGCCCTGCGCACGGCGAAGGTGAAGGTCAATGAAGTGCTCAAGACCGGTGGACGCGCCGGCTCCGGCGGCATTCGCACACGCATGCGCAACACCCTGGTGGCGATCGAGCTGGCTCTTGCGACGGTGCTGCTGATCGGAGCGGGCCTGTTCATCCAGACCCTGGTCAATCTGCAGCGTGTGAAGCTCGGCTTCGAACCGCACGGCCTCATCACTTTTCAAGTGGCGCTTCCTCCGGGCAAGTATCCCCCCAAGACGAAGGCGCCCTTGTTCTTGCGCGAGATGATCGAATCCTTGGCAGCGCTGCCGGGCGTGCGCAGTGCGGCGGTCTCGAGCGGCATCCCGTTTGGCGCGGGCGCGTATTACAGCCACCCGATGATGGCGACCGAAAACTCCATCCTTCCGCCCGACGCCAAAGTCCCCACCGATTGGCGCATCGTGAACCCCGGATACTTCAAGACCATGAACATCCCGTTGCTGCTGGGCCGCGAGTTCGAGTACTCCGACGCGAGCACGCCCAACATCATCATCGTGAGCCAGGCCACCGCCCGCACCTTCTGGGGAGACGAAAACCCACTCGGGCGCACCCTTCGCCGCTCGGCCGACCCCAACATTCCCCTCACTGTGGTCGGCGTGGTCGGTGACGTGCGCAGCACCCAACTGAATCAGGAGTCACCTGCCTTCTACTACTCCATCACCACGCGGACCAATCCGGTGATGGACGTCGTGGTGCGGACAGACGGGTCTCCGGAATCACTGCTGCCCTCCATTCGCAAGCAGATCCACGCGCTCGATCCTGACCTGCCGATGGCCAACGTCAAGACCATGGAGCAATGGCTCACGACCAGCGCCGCGCAGCCGCGGCTGATCAGCCTCTTGCTCAGCCTCTTTGCCGGGGTCGCGCTGCTCATTGCTGCGATCGGGATCTATGCTGTGCTCGCCTACTCCGTCAGCCAGCGTACGCGCGAGATCGGCCTCCGCATGGCACTGGGCGCAACGCAGCGCCGCGTCCTCGGATTGATCGTCTCGGAGGGCATGCGCGTCGTGCTGCTGGGCCTGGTGATCGGATTGGCCGGCGGACTCGCCTTGGGTCGCACGGTGCAGAGCCTTGTGTATGGCGTTGGAGTGCGCGATCCGAAGGTCTACCTGGTGGTCGCAGCGATCCTGACGGCGGTAGCGCTCGCGGCTTGCTTCATCCCCGCCCGGCGTGCTGCTGGTGTCGATCCCATGGTGGCTTTGCGGGAGGAATGACCGCGGCCGACTTCCCGCCGCGGTGCCAGCGCAGGCAGCCGCGAACCCAGCACGCGATGACCGATCTGCGGCCGGAGAAATAGCTGTCGCACTGGTGCGCGGCAGCATACTCGGGCACCTGCATGAAAATCTTGTGCGCCGCGCGCAGGCGGTGGAAGGGCACCGTCGGGGCGAGATGGTGCGTGAGGTGGTAGTTGTTCTCGTGCGGATGCAGGAAGAAGCTGAGCACCGGCTTATGCGGACTGTTGCGAGTGAACCCCAGGACGGAGCCGGGTTGCAGCCCGACGTGGTCCGAGATCTCGCGAAATACGGTGATACCGTGGAACACGGTCATCCGAGCCACGATCCAGAGCACAGCGAAGACCAGAGCGCCGGCAGGACCGGCCGCGAGCGCCAGAGCACCGAGCAGCAGCGCCCACCACACGGCTGCCGCCACGCGCTCACGCGCAGAGAGCGAGCCCCAGTTGCCGCACAGATTGGAGAGGAACATCCCGCGATCGAAGAAATGCCGTGCGAATAGGCTCCAGGCCGTCCCCTGGAGGTCTTCCTCGGCGTGGATGAAGTCCGGATCGCTCTCGGCGACCCCCAGATGGGCGTGGTGCTTGAGATGCTTCGCCCGATAGCACCGCACCGGCGAGAGGGTGGGAATGCCGACCGCGAGATCCGCCAGATGGTCATTGAGACCACGCGAGCCGCAGAGCATCTTGTGCCCCGCCTCGTGGAGCAGGTTGCCGAGCGCCCGCTGGCGTGCCCCCATGAGCAGCACAGCGAGCGGTACGGTGAGCAGGGCGAGATGCAGCGGAGCCCAGAGGACGAGAGCCCACGCGGCGAGGATGCAGGCCCAGTCGAGCCCGAGAGCGACCAGAGATTTGAAGGCGCTGGGCCGCCGGAGCGCGCGCAGAGGATCGAGGAGGCCCCGCCGGCGAAGCTCGGCATAGATCCCCCGGACATCGCGCAGAGGCTGGAGGCGGGCGCCCGGGGTGTCGAGAGTCGTCACGGGTCTCCTTTCCTGCCATGCCCTCGCCCCATCATCGCGATCCATGGCATCCGGTCTCGCCGGAGCGGCTTATTGTAGACCATCTATGGGGAAGGAGGCGCATCGCAGCAGGCCTCGCAAGCGAGAAAGAAGAGCGACTTCCGGATCGATCTCTGCGCGCTCCACTCTCGATGGTCCCAGCTCTCGCCTCCGACATTGTCTCCCGCGTAGAGAAGCTGGGCCACGAGGACGTTGCGGAAGTCGCCGACGGCGAAGAGCGCGGCGGTCTCCATCTCCACGACGATCGCCCCCTCGGCCCGCCTCGCCTGGATCTTGGAACGCGTCTCGCGGAAGATGGCGTCGGTCGTCCAGGTCTTGCCGAACAGGTACGGATCGCCCTGGCTCTCGAGCACCTCACGGAGGATCTCGAGACCGAGGGGATTCGCCGCCACCTCGCGTCCGGGCGGGAGGTAGTGATACGAGGTGCCCTCGTCACGAATCGCGGCGGTTGGAACGATGATCTGCCCCAACGGGATCGCCGGATCGAGCACCCCGGCGCCGCCGCAAGCGATGATCACTTTGGCGCCATGAGCGATCGCCCCCTCGAGCAGACCCGCAGACAAGGGCGCCCCGGAGCCCGCATGAAAGATGGCGATGCGGCGCTTGCGATAGGTGATCTCATAGATGGGGTGCTGTCCCATCTCACTCCGCTGCGCGGTCAGCGGAACCAGGTTGTCGCGCAGGACGATGTCGTCGATGACGTCCTTGAAGAAACACGCCACCGCCAATTCCGGGAACGAGACCGGTGTGATCGTGTGGTGGGGCTCGATCAGCGCCGGCCTCTCCGGATCGAATTCGAGGAGGGGGAAGTCGTTGGTCATGTCTACTCCGCCAGAAGCTCGGCCTCTTCGTCGGTGAGGTTGTCGAGCTGCTCGATCAAGAGCTCCTGGATCGCGGCGCCGAGCCGGCGGACGGTGGGGGATTCGAAGAGGAGGCGCAGGGGGACCTCGATGCCCAGGGCGTCGTAGACGCGGGAGGTGAACTCGATGGCGAGGATCGAGTGCGCCCCCACGTCGAAGAGGTTGTCGTCGCGGCCGATCGTCCCGCGCCTCAGGAGGTCCTGCCAGATGCCGGCGACGAGCTCCTCGATCTCGGTCTCCAGATCGCCGTCGGGCTCGGCTGTCGGGGCCGTGGGCGCCAGCTCGCCGGCCGGGAGGCGGGCGCGCAGGGCGCCGCGGTCCACCTTGCCGCTCGGAGTGAGCGGCAGGGCGTCGACGAGCGCGAAGTCGGCGGGCACCATATGCTCCGGCAGGACCCGGCGGAGGGCGTCGCGGAGCTCCCCCGCCTCCGGCCTGGGCCCCGGTCCCGCCGGCACCACGTAGGCGGCGAGCCGCACCTCCCCCGGCCCCACCTCCCGTGCCACCACCGCCGCCTCGCGGACCGCCGGATGGCCGGCCAGCGCCGCCTCGATCTCCCCCGGCTCGATGCGGAATCCGCGCAGCTTCACCTGGTCGTCGTTGCGGCCGAGGAACTCGATCTCGCCGTCGGCCGAGAAGCGCGCCAGGTCGCCCGTCCGATAGAGCCGCTCGCCGGGTCGGCCCAGCGGATGGGGGACGAAGCGCTCCGCCGTCAGGCCGGGCCGGCGGAGGTAGCCGCGCGCGAGGCCTGTCCCGCCGATGTAGAGCTCGCCGGGCACTCCCAGGGGCACCGGCTGGAGCTCCGGATCGAGCAGCCAGAGCCCTAAGTTCGCGATCGGGCGGCCGATGGGGACCGTGCGCCGTGCGGGGCCCGGCAGCGTCCGGTGCGCCGTCACTTCGACCGACGCCTCGGTGGGACCGTAGAGGTTGTGCAGCTCGGCGATCTCCGCCGGCCCGGCAGGCCCGAGCGCGCCTCCGAGCAGCTCGTGGAAACGCGCCACAAGCTCGGCCGGCAGCGCCTCGCCGCTCGCCATCACCCGCCGGAGCGAGCGGCAGCGGTCGAGGCCCGTCTGCGATAGTTGCGCGAGGAAGACCTGCAGCATCGGCGGCACGAAGTGGACCGTCGTCACCCCCTGCTCCTCGATCCGCCGCATCAGGTAGGCCGGATCGCGCTGGCCGCCCGGCCGTGCCAGCACCAGCCGCGCGCCCACGGCGAGCGGCCAGAACAGCTCCGGGACCGACACGTCGAAGGAGACGGGGGTCTTCTGCAGCACGCGGTCGTCGGGCGTGAGGCCGTAGGCCCGCTGCGCCCAGGCGATTCGGTTGACGACGCCGCGGTGGGTGCTCATGACGCCCTTCGGCCGCCCCGTCGAGCCCGAGGTGTAGATGACGTAGGCGAGGTTGTCCGCCCCGGCACCGCCGTCGAGCGGGGCCAGCAGGGGGTCGTCGGCGTCGCCCGCCGGGCCGGCTGCCGGACCGGCCGCCGGTCCTGCAGCAGAATCGAGGTCGACCAGGCGGGCGCCGGCGCCCGCCACGGACGCGGCGAGGAGGTCGACCTGCGCCAGGAGCACCGGCTTCGCGACGCCGTCGAGCCCGTCCTCGATCATGAAGGCCAGCCGCTCCGACGGATAGGACGGGTCGAGCGGCAGGTAGGCGCCGCCGGCCTTCAGGATGGCGAGGAGACCCACGACCAGCGCCGGCGAGCGGTCGGCGCAGATCGCGACCGGATCGTCGACCCGCACCCCCATCCGGCGCAGGCGGCGGGCCAGGCGGTTGGCGCGGGCGTCGAGCTCGCGCCAGGTGAGCGATTCGCTCTCGCCGACGACCGCCGTGGCGTCCGGCGTCAGCGCCGCCTGCCGCTCGATCCAGCGGTGCAGCAGGGGCTCGCCCCCACCGAACACGGCCGAGAGGTCGGCCGCCGTGTCGTTCAGCTCGACCGCCACCTGCTGCCGCTCGGCCGGCGACAGCAGCTCGATCTCCGCCACGCGGCGCGACGGGTCGTCCGCCACCGCCGCCAGCAGGTGGACGAGGTGCCCCGCGAGGCGCGCCATCGTGGTGCGGTCGAAGAGGTCGGTGCTGTACTCGAGCCCCCCGCCGAGCTCTCCCCCCTGCTCGGAGAGGGTGAGGCTCAGGTCGAAGCGGGAGACCCGGGCGGAGAGGTCGAGCGGCTCGACCGCGAGGCCGCGCAGGGTCAACGGGACCCGCGGCGTGCTGTTGAGCGCGAGCATCGTCTGCACCAGCGGCGGGCGGCTGCGGTCGCGCTCGACGTTGACCTCGTCCACGATGCGCTCGAAGGGGACGTCGGCGTGATCGTACGCCGCCAGGGCCGTGTGCCGCACCCGCGCCAGGAGCTCGGCGAAGCTCGGATCGCCGCCGCCGTCGGTGCGCAGGGCGAGCATGTTGAGGAAGACGCCGATGAGCGGCTCCAGCTCCGGCCGGGTGCGGTTCGCGACCGGCGTGCCGATGGCGAAGTCGGTCTGCCCGGAATGGCGCTGGAGGAGGGCGTGCCAGACGGCGAGGACGGTCATGAAGACGGTCGCCTGGCCGCGCCGCGCCAGGCGGCGGAGGGCATCGGCGAGCGCCGGCGGCAGGTCGAGCCGCAGGGAGTCGCCGCGGAAGCTCGCGACCGGAGGCCGCGGGCGGTCGGCCGGGAGGTCGAGGGCCGGCGTACCGGCGAGCCGCTCCTTCCAGTGGGCGAGCTGCGCCGCCAGCGCCTCCTCCGGCCAGGCGCGCTGCCAGGCCGCGAAGTCGGCGTACTGGAGGGGCAGCGGGGCGAGCGGCGACGGCTCCCCCGCCAGGGCGGCGGCGTAGAGGGCCGACAGCTCGCGCCGCAGCACCCCCTCCGACCAGCCGTCCGACGCGATGTGGTGGACGGTGAAGAGGAAGGCGTGCTCCTCCTCCTCCAGCCGGAGCAGCGTGGCGCGGAGCATCGGGTCGTGCCGGAGGTCGAAGCCGCGGCCGGCCTCGCGGCCGGCGAGCACGGCGAGCTCCGCCGCCCGGCGCGCCGGCGGCAGGCCGGAGAGGTCGGCGAGCAGCAGCGGTTCGGGTGTCGGCGGCGGACCGACCTCCTGCCCCGGCTCGCCGTGCGTGACGGCGACGATCCGCGTGCGCAGCGCCTCGTGGCGGCGCACGACCTCGGCCAGGGCGGCGGCGAGCGCCGCCGGCGCGAACGGCCCGCGCAGGAGGTAGCCCGAGGGGATGTTGTAGGTCGGGCTCTCCGGCGCCAGCCGGTCCATGAAATAGAGCCGCCGCTGCGGGTAGGACAGCGGCAGCACGCCGTGCCGGCTCTCGAGAGGCACGATCGGCGGCAGCGCCTCCTCCCGCCGGCCGGCCGCGAGGATCGCCGCGATGGCCGCGGCGAGGCTGGCCACCGTCGGCGCCGCGAACACCCGCTGGACCGGCAGGTCGGCGCCGAAGGCCTGGCGGAGGCGCGACAGCAGGCGGGTGACGAGGAGCGAATGGCCGCCGAGGTGGAAGAAGTCGTCGTCGACGCCGACCGGCTGGTCCCGAGGGTCGAGGCCGAGGAGATCCTCCCAGATCCCGGCGATCACCTCCTCGACGGGATTGCGGGGCGGCGTGCGCGGCGCGGTGTCCGCTTCGCTGACCGCCTCGGGCGACGGCAGCGCCCGCCGGTCGACCTTGCCGTTGGCGTTGAGCGGCAGCTCCGCGAGGGGTACGAAGAGCGACGGCACCATGTGCTCCGGCAGGCTCTCGCGGAGGAACAGGCGGAAATCGGCCGGTGTCGGCGATGTCGGCGGGGTCGGCCCGCCGGCGCCTTCCGGCACGTAATAGGCGATGAGACGGTGGCCGCCGGCCGCTTCCTTCGCTGCCGTCACCACCGCCTCGCGCACCCCCGGATGGCCGAGGAGCGCGGTCTCCACCTCCCCGGGCTCGACGCGGAAGCCGCGCACCTTCACCTGGAAGTCCGCCCGGCCGAGGAAGTCGAGCGTCCCGTCCGGCCGCCAGCGCGCGAGATCGCCCGTGCGGTAGAGCCGGTCGTCGACCCCCGGGGCCTGTGGGCCTCGCGGATCTCCCGAGAAGGGATCCGGCAGGAAGCGCTCGGCGGTCAGTTCCGGGCGGCCGAGGTAGCCGCGCGCCACGCCGGCGCCGCCCACGTAGAGCTCCCCGACGCACCCGGCCGGCAGCAGCGTGAGCGAGCGGTCGAGCACGTAGGCGCGGCTGGCGGCGATCGGCCGCCCGATCGGCACCGACGGCTCGCCCGCCGGGAGGCCGTCGCGCAGGCGGTGGGTGGTCGAGAAGGTCGTGTTCTCGGTCGGGCCGTAGCCGTTGATGAGGTCGACATCCGGCAGGGCCTCGAGCGCCCGCAGCACGTGCGGGCGCGACAGGACGTCGCCGCCGGCCACCAGTTGGCGCAGGCCGCCGAGCGGCGCGAGTCCCTCCTCCACCGCGAGGTGGAAGAGGCCGGACGTCAGCCAGATCGTCGTCACCCGGTGGCGCTCCACGGCCGCGTAGAGGCCGGCCACCGTGAACGGCCCGGGCGGCAGGAGCGCCAGGCGGCCGCCGTTGAGGAGCGGCCCCCAGATCTCGAAGGTCGCCAGGTCGAACGACATCGGCGACAGTTGGAGGAAGACCTCGCCGGGGCCGAACGCCGCGTAGGCCGTCTCGCGCACCAGCCGCACCACCGCGCGATGGCTGACCTCGACCCCCTTGGGCGTGCCGGTCGAGCCCGAGGTGTAGAGCACGTAGGCGAGGCTCGCGGGAGGCACGTCGGCGCCGACGTGGGCGTCCGCCCCGGTGTCCGCCTCGGAGAGGACGTCCTCGAACGCCAGGCGAGGCGCCCCATTGGGCCCATTGGAGATACCGGGGAGCGCCGCCAGCAGGTGCCGCGGTCCCACCACGGCCGCCGGCGCCGCGTCCGCCAGCAGCAGCGCCAGCCGCTCGCGCGGATACGAGGGGTCGAGCGGCAGGTAGCCGCCGCCCGCCTTCAGGATGCCCAGGAGGGCCGCCACCATCTCCGGCGAGCGCTCGGCGACGAGCGCCACCCGCGCGTTGATCGCATCGGTCGCGACCCCCAGCCGCCGCAGGTGACGGGCGATCTCGTTGGAGCGCCGGTCGAGCTCGCCGTAGCTCATTGTTCTCATCGGGCCCGCTTCCCAGGAGACGGCGACCGCGTCCGGCCGCGCCGCCGCCTGCTCCGCGAAGAGGCCGTGCAGGGTCCGTTCGGGGAAGCCCGACACCGTGTCGTTCCACTCCGCGGCGAGCTGGTGGCGCTCGGGCGGCGCCAGGAGCGGCAGGCGCGAGAGCGGCAGATCCGGCGCCTCCGCGGCGCCGCAGAGGAGCGTCGCGAAGTGCGCGAGGAACCGCTCCGCGGCCGGCGAGGTGAAGAGGTCCGTCGCGTACTCGAGCCCGAGGAGCAGGCTCTGTCCGCAGTCCTCCCCCTCGAGATCGGTGAGCTCGGTCGCCGCCAGCGAGAGGTCGAGCTTCGCCGTCGTCTTCTCGGCGAACGGCAGGTGCGCGAGGCGGACGTCGCCGCCGAGCGACCGCTCCGGCGCGGCGCCCCCCAGCGAGAGCATCGCCTGAACCAGAGGGGCGCGCGACAGGTCGCGCTCCGGCCGCAGCTCCTCGACGAGCGCCTCGAACGGCAGGTCCTGGTGCGCGAAGGCGGCGAGCGCCGTCTGGCGCACCGACGCCAGCACGCGGCGGAACTCCGGGTCGCCGGCGAGCCGCACCCGGAGGGCCAGGGTGTTGACGAAGAAGCCGATCAGCCCTTCGAGCTCCGGCCGGGCGCGGTTCGCGACCGGCGTGGCGACCAGGACGTCCTCCTGGCCGCCGTGGCGCGCCAGCGTCGCCGCGAAGGCCGCGAGGAGCAGCATGTAGAGCGTCGCTCCTTCCCGCCGCGCCACCTGGTGGAGCCGCGCCACCTCCGGCGCCCCGAGGAGCCGCTGGCGGCCGGCGCCGCGGAGGCTCGCGACCGCCGGGCGTGGCCGGTCCGCCGGCAGCTCGAGGGCCGTCGGCGCGCCGGCGAGCTGCCCGCGCCAATAGGCGAGCTGGCGGCCGAGCACCTCCGGCGGCCAGGCCCGCTGCCAGACCGCGAAGTCGGCATATTGGAGAACCGGCTCGGCAAGGGGCGACGGCACCCCCGCCCGCGCCGCCCCCGCCGCAGAATAGAGCGCCGAGAGCTCGCGCAGGAGCACCCCCTCCGACCAGCCGTCGTAGACGGCGTGATGGAAGTCGAGGAAGAGGGCGTGCTCCTCGGCGCCCAGCCGGACGAGAGCGGTGCGCAGGAGGGGTCCCGCGGCGAGGTCGAACGGCCTTTCGGCCTCCGCGGAGCGCAGTCTCGCCAGCTCGGCGCTCCGGCGCCCGGAAAGGGATGGATGAGCCAGGGTGCTCAGATCCACCAGCGGCAGGAACCCCGGCGCCAATGTCTCCGCGATCTCCAGCCGCGGCTCGCCATCGCGCTCGACGAAGCGGGCGCGGAGAACCTGGTGGCGGCGCACCACCTCGGCGAGGGCGGCGGCGAGCGCCGCCGGCGCGAGCGGCCCGGCGAGGCCGTAGGCGGAGGGTACGTTGTAGGCCGGGCTCCCCGGCGCCAGGCGGTCGAGGAACCAGAGCCGCTGCTGCGCGTAGGAGAGCGGCGCGGCGGCGTCCGCAGAGGCGGTGTCTGCAAAAGCGCGCGGCGCGAGCGGCGGCAGGGCAGGCCCGGCCGCCCCGTCACCGGCATCGCCGGAGGCCAGAGCCCGAGCCACCGCCTCGGCGAGGCCGGCGATCGTCGGTGCATCGAAGACTTGCTGCACCGTCAGGTCGGCCCCGAGCACTGCGCGCAGGCGCGACAGCAGGCGGATGGCGAGGAGCGAGTGGCCGCCCAGGAGGAAGAAGTCGTCGTCGACGCCGACCGAATGGCCCGGATGCCCCAGAGGGTCCAGGCCGAGGAGATCCTCCCAGATCCCGGCGATCACCTCCTCGACGGGATTGCGGGGCGGCGTCCGCGGCGCGGTGTCCGCCTCTCCGGCCGGCCGCGGCTCGCCGGCCAGCCGCGCCTCCGGCGCCGGCAGCGCCCGCCGGTCGACCTTGCCGTTGGCGTTGAGCGGCAGCTCCGCGAGGGGCATGAAGAGCGACGGCACCATGTGCTCCGGCAGGCTCTCGCGGAGGTGGATGCGGAGCTCGGCTGATGTCGGAGGGATTGGCGGCGCCGGCCCGTCCGCGCCCTCCGGCACGTAGTAGGCGATGAGGCGGTAGCCACCAGCCGCCTCCTTCGCCGCCGTCACCACCGCCTCGCGCACCCCCGGATGGCGCAGGAGCGCGCTCTCCACCTCCCCGAGCTCGACGCGGAAGCCGCGCACCTTGACCTGGAAGTCACGCCGGCCGAGGAAGTCGAGCGTCCCATCCGGCCGCCACCGCGCGAGATCGCCCGTGCGGTAGAGCCGGTCGCCGCCCCGCGGGTCCCACGGGTCCGCCGAGAACGGATCCGGCACGAAGCGCTCGGCGGTCAGCGCCGGACGGCCCAGGTAGCCGCGCGCCACGCCGGCGCCGCCCACGTAGAGCTCCCCGACGCAGGCGACCGGCAGCGGCGCGAGCGACCGGTCGAGCACGTAGGCGCTGCTGTTGGAGATCGGCCGCCCGATCGGCACCGACGCCTCGCCTGGAGCGAGCCCGCCGCGCAGGCGGTGGGTGGTCGAGAACATCGTGTTCTCCGTCGGGCCGTAGCCGTTGAGGAGGTCGACGGCTCCCGGCAGGGCCGCGATCGCCCGCTCCACGTGGGGGCGCGACACGACGTCGCCGCCGGCCTCCAGCAGGCGCAGGCCGAAGAGCGGCGCGAGCCCCTCGTCCACCGCGAGGCTGAAGAGGGCGGACGCCAGCCAGAGCGTCGTCACCCCCTGGCGCGCCACCGCCGCGTAGATGTCGGCCAGCGTGTACGGCCCCGGCGGCAGGAGAACCAGACGGCCGCCGTTGAGGAGCGCACCCCAGATCTCCAGGGTCGACACGTCGAACGTGATCGGCGACAGTGGGAGGTAGACCTCGCCGGGGCCGAACACCGTGTAGCCCGCCTCGCACACCAGCCGCACCACCCCCCGATGGCTGACCTCGACCCCCTTGGGCGCGCCGGTCGAGCCCGAGGTGTAGATCACATAGGCGAGGCTCGCGGGAGGCACGTCGGCACTTCTCAGGACGGTGGGTTCGGCGTCCGCCTCGGGCGCCTCGAGAACAACGTCCTCGAGCGCCAGGCGGGGCGCCCCACCGGGGATATCGGGGAGAGCCGCCAACAGGCGCCGCGGCCCGACCACGGCCGCCGGCGCCGCGTCCGCCAGCAACAGCGCCAGCCGCTCGCGCGGGTAGGTGGGGTCGAGCGGCAGGTAGCCGCCACCCGCCTTCAGGATGCCCAAGAGGGCCTCCAACATCTCCGGCGAGCGCTCGACGACGAGCCCCACCCGCGCGTCGGTCGCGACCCCCAGCCGCCGGAGGTGCCGGGCGATCGCGCCGGAGCGCCGGTCGAGCTCACCGTAGCTCATTGATCCCATCGGGCCCCCCTCCCACGACACGGCGACCGCGTCCGGCCGCGCCGCCGCCTGCTCCTCGAACAGGCGGTGCACGGGGCGGAGCGGGAAGCCCGACGCCGTGTCGTTCCACTCCGCGACGAGTTGGTGGCGCTCGGGCGCGGAGAGGAGCGGCAGGCAGGAGACCGGCAGCTCCGGCGCCGCCACCGCCCCGGCGACGAGCGTTCCGTAGTGGCCGAGAAGGCGCGCCGCGGTCGTCGCGGTGAAAAGGTCCGCCGCGTACTCCAGGACCAGGGTGATCTCCGCCTCGTTGCCTTCTCCCGGTGGCTCGACCGGCATCTCCATCGCCGAGAGCACGAAGTCGAGCTTCGCCGTCGACCGCTCGCCCCAGGGGAGCCGCACGAGGCGCAGCCCCGTCGTGTCGGCCGCCGTGCCCGCCGTGGCCCGGTCGGCGCCCTGGAAGGCGAAGAGCGCCTGGACCAGCGGGTTCCTCGACCGCTCGCGCTCCGGCCGCAGCTCCTCGACCAGCATCTCGAAGGGCAGGTCCTGATGGGCGAAGGCCCCGAGCGCCGTGTCGTGCACCGACGCGAGCAGGCCGCGGAAGGACGGATCGCCGGCCGCCCGCGCCCGGATCACCACCGTGTTGACGAAGAACCCGATCAGCCCCTCGAGCTCCGGCCGCGGGCGGTCGGCGACCGGCGTGCCGACGAGCAGGTCCTCTTCTCCCGTGACGCGCGCGAGGAGCGCCGCGAAGCCGGCGAGGAGCAGCATGTAGAGGGTCGTCCCCTCCCGCCGCGCCGCCTGGCGGAGCGCTTCCGCCGCCGCCGCCGGCAGGCGGAGCATCGCGCTCGCGCCGCGGAAGCTCGGCGCCGCCGGGCGTGGCCGGTCGACCGGCAGCGGCAGCGCCGCGGGCGCCCCCGCGAGCTCGCCGCGCCACCAGACGAGCTGCCGCCCGAGCACCTCCGGCGGCCAGGCGCGCTGCCAGGCGGCGAAGTCGGCATATTGCACCCCGAGCTCGTCGAGCGGCGAGGGGCGCCCTTCGAGCGCCGCCGCGTAGAGCGCCGTGAGCTCGGCGGTCAGCACCTCCTCGGACCAGCCGTCGTAGACGATGTGGTGCACGGTGAGGAGGAGCGCGTGCTCCTCCTCGTCCAGGCGCACCAAGCCGGCCCGCAGCAAGGGGCCGCGGGCGAGATTGAACGGCCGGTCCGCCTCCTCGGTGCGCAGGCGCGCCAGCTCGCCGAGCCGCCGCTCCCGCCCGAGGGCGCGCAGGTCGACCTGCGGCAGCGGCACCTGCCAGGGAGCGCCGATCTCCTGCCGGGGCTCGCCGTCCAGCTCGACGAACCGGGTGCGCAGCGTCTCGTGCCGGCGGACGATCTCGGAGAGGCCGGCGGCGAGCGCCGCCGGAGCGAGCGCCCCGGCGACGAGCCAGGTCGTCGGGACGTTGTAGAGCGGGCTCTCCGGCGCCAGGCGGTCGAGGAACCAGAGCCGCTGCTGGGCGTAGGAGAGAGACGGCAGCCCCTGTCGCGGGGCGTTCGCGAGGGGCGCGAGCGGCGGCAGGGCGCTCTCCGCCCCCCGCCACGCCGCGGCGACCACGCGCGCTTGCGCGGCCAGGGTGGGGAACGCGAAGACGGTCTGCGCGCCGAGCTCCACCCCGAACGTCTGGCGGATGCGCGACAGCAGGCGCATGACGGAGAGCGAATGACCGCCCAAGTCGAAGAAGTCGTCGTGGGGGCCGACCCGCCGGCTCCTCTCGAGGGCGCTCCTCTCGAAAGCGCTCCTCTCGAAAGACAATGCGCCGTCGGCGGCCGGTCCGCGCCGCGGCTCGGGGTCGAGCACCTCCTCCCAGAGCCCGGCGAGCAGCTCCATCACCAGATCGCCCAGATCGCTCGGATCGCGGGCGCCGACCGCCGGGGCCGGCTCGCCCGCCGCCGGTTCGAGCGCCTCGGGTGCCGGCAGCGCCCGCCGGTCGAGCTTGCCGACGTTGGTGAGCGGCAGCGCCGCGAGCGGCACGAGGACGGCGGGCACCATGTGCTCCGGCAGGCGCGCGCGCAGGAAGGCGCGCAGATCTTCCCGGCTCGCCTCCGCGCCCGCCTCCGTCACGTAGTACGCCACCACGCGGTGGTCGCGGCCGCCCTCGGCGAGCCCCACCACCGCCGCCTCGCGGACCTCTGGGTGGCGCAGGAGGGCGGCCTCGATCTCGCCGGGCTCGATGCGGAAGCCGCGCACCTTGACCTGGAAGTCGTGCCGTCCGAGGAACGCGAGGGTGCCGTCGGGGCGCCATCGCACCAGGTCGCCGGTCTTGTAGAGCCTCCCCTCCTCGAACGGGTTGGGGAGGAAGCGCTCCGCCGTCAGCTCGCGGCGGTGGAGATAGCCGCGCGCGAGCCCCGGGCCGGAGAGGTAGAGCTCGCCGGCAGAGCCCATCGGCACGGGCGCGAGCGCCGGGTCGAGCACGTAGGCGCGGCCGTTCGCGATGAGCCTGCCGATGGTGACCGCTCCCTCGGCCAGCGGGCGGGGCACCCGGTAGGTGGAGGTGAAGACGGTGTTCTCGGTCGGTCCGTAGCAGTGGACCAGCTCGACCTCCGGCAGCGCCGCGAGCGCCCGCTCCAGGTGGGAGCGCGACATGACATCACCGCCGACCAGGAGATGGCGCAGCCCCGCGAGCCCCGCCAGGCCCTCCTCGACGGCGACGTGAAAGAGCCCGGTGGTCAGAAAGAGCTCCGTCACCCCGTGGCGCTCCACCTGCTCGTAGAGGTCGCCGAGCGCGAAGCGCCCGGGCGGCGGCAGCGCCACGCAGCCGCCGTTCGCGAGCGGCCCCCAGAGCTCGAGCGTCGAGGCGTCGAAGGACAGGAGCGCCATCTGGAGGAAGACGTCCCCGGAGCCGAAGGGGAGGTATCCGGTCTCGCGCACCAGCCGTACCACCGCCTCATGGGTCACCTCGACGCCGTTGGGCGTACCGGTCGAGCCCGAGGTGTAGAGGATGTACGCCAGGCTCTCCGGCGGCACGTCGGCCGAGAGCTCCTCCTCCGCCGCGGCGGGTGCCTGGGGCTCCGGCGCCGCATCCTCCTCGGCCGCCGGCGCCATCGTCCGCGCCATCGTCATCATCATGGCCCGCGTGTCGCCGTCGGTCGCGCGGTAGACGCCGGCCAGCCGATCGACCAGCGCCTTCGCCGGCTCGTCGGGAACGAAGTGGGCGCCGAGCCGGAGGGCGAGATGCCGGGCCGTCGCCGGATGGACGGCGAGGAGGTCGACCGCGAGCTGCGGTGCCTTGCCGGGCAGCGACGCCAGCGAGCGGCTCGTGCCGACGACCGCCACCGGCGCCGCGTCCTCCAGCAGGAGCTCCAGGCGCTCCCGCGGGTAGGCGAGGTCGATCGGCAGGTAGGCGCCGCCCGCCTTGAGAACGCCCAGGATCGCCGCCACCATCTCCGCCGAGCGCTCCAGATAGAGGGCCACGCGCGACTCCGGCCCCACCCCCAGCCGCCGCAGCCGGCGGGCGATGCGGCCCGCCTGCCGGTCGAGCTCGCCATAGGTGAGCGCCCCCTCGTCCCACACCACCGCCGGCGCGTCCGGCCGCGCCGCCGCCTGCTCCTCGAAGAGCTTGTGGAGCGCGCGGCGCGGGAAGGCAGACGCCGTGTCGTTCCACTCGGCGAGCATCTGGTGGCGCTCGGCCTCGCCGAGGAGCGGCAGGCGCGAGAGCGGCAGCTCCGGCGCCGTCACGGCACCGGCCAGGAGCGCCGCGTAGTGCACGAGGAGGCGCGCCGCGGTCGTAGCGTCGAAAAGGTCGACGGAGTAGTCGAGCGTGAGGAGGAGCTGCGGCTCCCCTTCTCCACCCTCGACCGTGCGGGCGGAGAGGGCGAGGTCCACCGAGAGCTTCCGCTCGCCGGAGGGGAGGCGCTCCAGTCCCTCGGCCGGCGGCACCGCCGTCGGCCCGGCACCCGTACCGGTGAAGAGCACCTGGAAAGGCAGGCCACGCGCCGGATCGTCGGACCCCGGCTCGCCGGCCAGAGCTTCGAACGGCAGATCGGCATTCGCGAGCGCCGCAGAGAGGGCGCCATCCGCCGCCACCACCAGCTGCTGAAAGGACGGATCGCCGGTCCACAGCATGCGCAGCGGCAGGAGGCTCGCGCGAGGCCGTTCCTTTCCTTCCTCGGCCGGCGTGAGGCCGGCGGCCCCGATGACGAGATCCTCGGCGCCGCTGTAGCGCGACAGGAGGGCGGCGAGGCCGGCGAGGAGGAGCAGGTCGAGCGAGGCCCTCTCTCGCCCCACCGCCTGCCGCAGGCTCGCCGTCAGAGCCGCCGTCAAGCGCAGCTCGCGGGTCGCGCCGCGCAAGCTCGCGACGGGAGGGCGCGGCCGGTCCGCCGGCAGCTCGAGGCCGCTCGGCGCCTCGGCCGGCTCGCTCACGAGCGGGCCTCCAGGGCCTGCGGCACGAAGGCGACCGGCGGGCCGTCTAGAGCCCTCGGCGCCGCGGCGAGCGAACGTTCGATACAGGAGCGGAGGCGATCCGCCAGGCCGGCGACCGCAGGGGGCACCAGCATGGAGTAGTGGTCTGCAGCCATTTCATGAACCTCGACGGGCTCGCCGGCGAGCGACGACCAGCCGTTCGTGGGCTCCGGGGATGTACGAGGGCGGAAGAGGGTCAGGCGGACGCCGCCGGGCCGGTGCCGGTAGGCGGCGTTGGCACGCACGTTGGCGCGGTAGACGTCGAGGATCGGCCGGACCTGCGCCAGGCGCACGCTGGCCCGGAGCAGGCCGGTCTCGTGCGCCCGGGCGAGGAGCCAGTCGAGGGCCGCCGCCTCGTCCATCCCCGCCGGCTCCCCATCGAGCCAGGAGGCGTCCAGCCCCTGGAGCCCCGCCCGGTCGCGCAGGTAGAGGCGGACGATGTCGTCCTCGCGCGCGGCCGCGGGCAGCGGCACGAGCCCCGGCGCCCAGCTGTCGAGGAGCGCCACGAGCGCCACCGGCCGGCCGCGCTGCCGCATCTGGCGCGCCATCTCGAACGCCACGACGCCGCCGAACGACCAGCCGCCCAGCAGGTAGGGGCCGTGCGGCGCGGCGGCCTCGACCGCGGCGGCGTACTGGGCGGCCATCGCCGGCAGGTCGTCGACCGCGTTCCCCCCCGCGAGGCCCGCCGCCTGGATGCCATAGAACGGCTGCTCCCCGCCCAGCCGGAGGGCGAGATCGCGATAGGAGAGCACCGCGCCGCCGATGGCGTGGACGCAGAAGAACGGCGGCCTCAAGGCGGCGGCCGCCGGGCGCTCCGGCTGCAGGTCGACGAGGAGCGAGGGCTCGCGCCGGGCGCCGGTCGGCGCGCCGCCGGAGCCGGCCTCGCCACGGATGCGCTTGGCGAGGAGCTTCCGCTTGGCGGCCGAGAGGGATTCCAGGCCC
>Ga0075436_100000196_pt1 | contig 37427 bp, 32 predicted proteins | sample RhiMethybrSRZTD5_FD_75303 | JGI IMG/M metagenome (GOLD analysis project Ga0075436, IMG submission 75303) | Populus rhizosphere microbial communities from Tennessee, USA - Rhizosphere MetaG P. TD hybrid SRZTD5 | ecosystem: Host-associated > Plants > Roots > Rhizosphere > Soil | place: USA...
GCCCAGGAGGAAGCCTCGCTCGACCTCGGCGCGAACTACTGGCAGACTTTCTGGCGCGTCACTCTGCCCAACCTTCGTCTGCCCATCATCGGCGCGGCGCTGCTGATATTCACCCTCTCCATGGATGAGATCGCGGTCAGCTTCTTCCTCATTGGCCGCGACAACACGCTTCCGCTGGAAATCTGGTCGCGCCTGCGCCGCGGCATGACCCCTGAGATCAACGCCATCTCCACCGTGATATTCGTCTTTTCGCTGGTTGCGATTGTGCTCTGGTACCGCCTGCGGGCGCGCGCCGAGGGGCAGCCCGAGCTCGGCGCCGAATGGGTGGAAACCGCCGCCGCCGGGAGTTGACAGTTCCGCAGAGCGTAACACGCCTCACTGATCCGCTTTATTCCACCGTGGAGATGCCGTTTGCTCAACCGTGGAAGCGCAGGGCTTCGGGCCTGCGGGCCATGTGGAGGGTTGAAAAGGACTTTATCCCCCTGGAAACGAGCCACGGGGTGACCCATAGCCGTACGAAAGGAGAATTTCCATGCGCTTTGTCGTTTTGGGTGCTGGCCTCATGGGCCACGCCGCGCTCTACGATCTCGCCCGCTCGCGCGAGGCTTCTGAAATCGTTGTGGCTGATTACGACCAGTCGCGCGCCCAGCAGGCGGCTCGCGAGTTCGGCAATAGCAAAGCCCGCGCCGCTTTCTGCGACGTGCGCCAGACCGCCGATACCGTGCGCCTGCTCACGGGCTCTGTCGCGGTTCTCAATTGCACTCAGTACTACTGGAATCTTGAGGTCATGAAAGCGGCGCTGGCCGCCGGCATCCACTACCTTGATCTGGGCGGGCTGTTCTACAACACCCGCAAGCAACTGAAGCTTAACTCTCATTTTCGCCGTGCCGGCCGCCTGGCCATTCTCGGCATCGGCAGCGCTCCCGGCATCGCCAATGTCATGGCGCGCTACCTGGCCGATCAACTGCAGCGCATAACCGCCATCAAGGTTTATAACGGCAGCCGTGAACTGCGTCCTGCCGTCTCCGATCCTCTGGCCTTCAGCTTTTCCATCGCCACCATCCTCGACGAGCTAACCATCGCGCCCATGCATTACGTGGGCGGCAGGTTTCGCCAGCAGGAACATTTTTCCGATCCAGAGAAGGTGAGCTTCCCCGCGCCTATCGGCAAGCTGGTGGTGCGCCACTCCATCCATTCCGAGGTCGCCACCCTGCCCCTCAGTTTCCGACGCTTGGGCGTACGCGAAGTCTTTTTCAAGATCAACTACAACCCGCAGTTGATCGAAACCGTCCGCCTGTTAGGCCGCCTGGGCCTGCTGGAGCAGGCTCCCGTGGCGGTCAACGGCTGCCAGGTGGCGCCGCGCGCATTCCTGGAGCAGCTGCTCAAAGGCCGCGCCACGGGCAGCAACGCACCGCCGCGTGACGCGGAAACGGTTCGCGTGGTGGTGGAAGGCAGCCGCTCTGGCCGCAAGCAACGGCTTACGCTCGACGCCACCACCCGTTACAGCACCCGGCCGGTGTTCAGCGCGGTCGCCCGCGACACCGGTTTCCCCATCTCCGTGGCGGCACAGATGCTCGCCCGCGGCGAAATCCGCGGTCGCGGCGTGCACCCCCCGGAAACAGTTATTCCGGCACGAGAGTTCCTGCGGGAGCTGGACAAACGTGGAATTGAAATCCGCGGTTCTGGTTGGAAATAGGCTGAGGGGCCGCTTAGGAATTGTGCCGCGACAGCGCCGCGGCAGAAGTCACGCCTTGGGCATCTTCAACCGCAGCTTCCTGGAGCCCGAACTGCGGCACCCGTTCCACCGTACCTATCACCGGCTGGTCGGTGATGGCGTAGAGGAAGCCATGCTGTTGGCTGTGCTGGCGCAAGCAGAGGTTTTCAATCAGGGTATGTGTCCGGCGGCTTAGAACGTTCTGGGGCAGAACCTCGAAATGGCGGAATATCCAGAGCAGATAGACCCGCTCCCAAAACGTGGGCCGCACGTACCGTGGTCCGACCGGGGTTAGCAGCCTCAGTACTCCCCAGCGCAGCTTGTTGGTCAACACTGTCCCCGTCCCCTCGTCCTACGCCATTCGCAGCTGGCAATCACCAGCAATCATAAGATAGCAATCTGTGCACCAAACCCTCTGCAGCGGTACCTAAGTCGCTTCCCAGCCTGGTCCGAGAACACCTTCGAGCGTGCTCTACCGCTCCCGATCTTTGCCACAATAGCCCGGCAAATCCTTGCAAAAACTGGGCAAGAATAGCTGCAAGTCGCCGCGCGGAAACCTCCCGTAAACCGGCGCAACACGGTTATCACGAAGGGCTTAGGCTGGTTTGCGACGGCCAAAACCGGTAGAAGATGAGCCTCAGTCGCGAGCAAAAATGAACTTTTTTGCGATTCCCTGTCCTAATTTGGCACTTTTTACCCGCCCAGCAGCCCGGCCGCTATCTCCTTGACTACCTTGGCGCAGACCATGGCCGTTCTCCCAGATGGATCGCGAACCGGGTTGTACTCCACAAGGTCCGCCCCCACCAGGCTCGCGCGTACAGAGTGAAGCAGATTCACTACCTCGCGCACCGATAGCCCCCCAGGCTCCCAGTGCGATATACCCGGGACAAAAGCAGGGTCCAGCACGTCAATATCGAAGGAAAGGTAAACCGGCCCTCGAAAATTCAGGGCTGGCCAGTGGCCTAAGTCCTTCATTTCCAGCACCTCCACTCCAAACCGCTGCGCCTGCTCCCGCTGGTGCCGGCTCATGGTGCGAATCCCGACCTGAACCAGCCGGCGCGCCAATTTCTCCTCCATGACACGGGCGAAAGGGCAGGCGTGCGAGAAGCGGTTGCCGCCAAGCTGGTCATACAGATCCGGGTGAGCGTCAAAGTGCAGGATTTCCAAATCGGGAAATTTCGCTGCGAATGCCTTGACCACGGGATAGGTGATGGAATGGTCGCCGCCCAGCAGGATCAGCCGCACGTCCGGGCGCAATTGCCGGGCTACCTCCCGCTCAATGGCACTGAAGGCCGCAGGCGTATCCGAGGGGAGCGCCAGGCTACCCCAATCCCGCACCCTGCCCTGCAGATCGGTGCCGTTCTCCGTCCACAGGTTGGAGGATTCGCAGAACAGCGCCTCCACAATGCGCGGCGGGGCCTGCGCTGCTCCCCGCAGGTAGGAGGAATTCTCATCAAACGGGATTCCCAGCAGCGACACGACAGTCAAGCTAGATGTTGGCTGGTTCACGGGGCTCGCAGCAGTCGAGCGGCTGCTCAGATCTCCGGCAGAACGTCGAAACGCTTGATCACGGCTGCCACTCCATAATTGCCTTGCCCAGCGTTTTCCTCGACCCGCACCACGGAGGCTTGGCAGCACACCCAGCGCCGGTCGGAAAAGGTGATTTCCGGCGGCAGCACCAGGATCAGCTCCAGCTCGCTGCCCTCCTGCATGCGCGAGCTGGTGTAAACGAATACGCCCGCGCTGCTCAGATCGCGGGTTTGGCTAGCTTCCTGGACGGCTCCGTTTCCGGCTTTAACCGAAACCGGAACATGTACGGGAAAACGCTGCCGCGCGCGGCGCTCGGACTTCTTCTCAGCCATTCAGTTCCCCACCAGAGGAGTAACGAATCGCGGCATTTTACTCCAAACTGGGGTGTGCACAAGTTCGCCGCAAGAATTTTTCGATGTGAAGAGGTCTGGCGGCAGCGTGCAAACCGCGGCGCCGTCTTGTCCCGCGCAACGCAACGGTTACTGTGGATTTTCCGCCAGGTGTTCGCGCCCCCGCAGCACCACCACGGCCTGGTCCAGCGTCGGAGTATGCAGGGCTTCCAGCAGCTTGGATTGAGCATCCGCTTCCGACATGGCTCCGGTGCGTGTGTATGCCTCGACCAGCAGCCTCATGCTGAACGCGTTATCGTGATCTTCCTGCAAATGCGGAATAGCGTCGAAGTACTTGCCCTGCTGCATCAGCCTGGCGCCCAGGGCGGCTTCGTAAGCATGCACAATGGCATGGCTGTGGCTGGCCGCCACCATGCCTTGCAGGCGCTTCAATGCCTGGTCGGCTGAGTCCTGGTCATTGGCGCCTCCGGCGCGCACCGTGCGCCAGCGCAGCACCCGTGCCAGTTCTTCATCGCGATCACTTTTCGGAACAGTGGTGCTTTCCCCTAACACGCTTTCCGCCGTCTGCAGGTGCTTGAGCGCGGTCAGGGAGTCGGGCTGGTACGCGGCCATCATGCGGTGAACTTCGGCCTCATGAAACTCCAGACCGAGCGAATGCGCCTCGCTGGCTACGGCGGCAAAGGCGGCATCGGCTGCCTGATACTTGCGCTCCCTTACATACGTCATGGCCGACTGCATTTCGAACTCGACCCGGTCGGCATCGCTGTCAGCGCCCGCAATTGCCTTCGCGTACTCGGCGCGCGCCCGCTCTTCATCTCCCATCAAGGAGTAGGTGTCCCCAATCCCTAGCTGGGAGTATACAAACTTCGGGTCAATCTTCAGGGCCGCCTCGTAGTGCTGCAGGGCTCCCGGAAAGTCGCCCGACAGGCGCAGAATCTCGGCGTAAGAGTCCTGTGGGTTCGGTTGTCCGGGAAGGGCGGCCACATACCGTTCCATGGCCGCGACCGCCTCAGGGTAATTGCGCGTCAGGGCATAAGCGTAGCCCAGATCGTTCAACGCAGGCGGATAATTGGGGTCTATGGCCAGCGCCTGCTCCATGAACTTGCGCGCCTGCTCGTAGCTTTCCTGCATCACCAGCCAGTTGCCTACCACGTACAGGAGTTGCTTGTCCCGCGGGTACATGGCAACCAGGTCGTTCATGGCCTGGATGCCGGCCAGGTAATTATTCTCGCGCACACCCTCCACCCAGTGGATCAGAAGACGCTCGCCGTGGGTCACATTGCGTTCGTGGGCTTTGGCCTTAGCCAGTTCGGCGCTCTGCTCCGCCGGATCTTTGCTGTTGAAGCAGATGAAGATATGGGCCAGCGCAAAATTGGGGTCGCGTTTGGCGGACTGCCGCCACTCGTCCATCGCTTTGGCAGTCTGCAGGTTTACGAAATCGGTCATACCCTGTTGAAACAGCAACCGGGCACGCTTGGAGTGCACGGTCAGAGGCAAAGTAGTCCGGCGGTGCGGGCGGCGAAAATTGCGAATGCGCTGCAACTCCGTCCGTAAATTGGCGGGTTTCGCGGCAGCCGGAAAAGTCAGGAACAGAAGCAGCAAAACGCCGAGACGACGTTGCATGCGTGGTTCTCTTCTCTGGGATTTGCTTTCTGAAACAGGAGCGTAGCATGCGAGTTGCCACCGGCCAAGATATCGCGGGCGTTACCTGCCCGGTACGTAGGTACAGGGACGTTGGAGCCCTCCACAATCAAGCAGGCCCCTGCGCGGAGCCTGCTCGTTACATTTGCTAGCAACTGATATCTAGAAGGTGAATTTGGCCGCCAACTGAATCCCCCGTGGTCCCCCGCCCCCCAGGAACGGGTTGCCGATGCCCACATCGCCCGTGGCGGTCAGAGGCAGGAATCCAAGCTGGCGCCCGACAGGACCGGCCGTAGGATCGGTATTGGGGGCTCCCGGATCGGCGATGAATCCCGGCAGGATCGGGTTGGAGAAGTTGGGATGGTTGAACAAATTGAAGAACTCAGCTCGCATTTGCAGGTTCACCCGTTCGGTCAAAGCGGTGTTCTTGAAAATGGAGAAGTTGAATTCCTTGAAGCTGGGACCGCGCAGAGAATTGCGCCCCATATTCCCGAAATGCCTGGTTCCAGGAACGCAGTTGGCTTCGCTGCCGCTGGAGTCAGGCGGGTTGGGCAGGAAGGTACAAGGCGCGGCGAACGAGCTGAGATTGAGGAAGTTTCCGGGCAAGCTGCCGTACTGCACCGGTCCCACCAAATCGGGACGGTCAAAGCCCTCCCCCGCGCCGGAGTAGTCGCCTTCGAAAAAGTAATTCAGATGGAACGGCTGGCCATCCTGCAGGCTCAGCGCTCCATCCAGTCCCCAACCATTCTTCAGCCTGGCCATGCTGCCCCCGGTCTTGGGAAATTCATATACGAAATTCCAGGTGAAGCGCCGCCGGATATCGAAGCTGGAGTTACCGCGTTCGCCAGCCGGATTGAGGCTGTTGGTGGGCTGTGCCTGGTTCGGGATAAAGTCCTCGCTGTCGCTGGCATCATCAATCGAGTGCGACCAGACGAAATTCGCTTGTGTCTGCAACCCGTGCCACGAAGCCACCCGCAGGCTGGTCTGCAGCGAGTGATAGGTGGAGCTTGCCTGCGATTCCTCCTGGTTTACGTAAAAGAAGTTGGCAAAAGGCCGCGGAACAGCATAGCCCTGCACAAGCGTGCCCGCGGGTGTCGCCAAATCGAATGCCGTAATCTGCGCCTGGCTGGGCTGGTTAATGTCGCGGAACCGGAACAGCTTGGTTCCTCTGGTCCCTACGTATCCGACCTGCAAAACCGCCTTGTTGCCCAGCGCCTGTTGCCAGTTCAGATTGAAGTTCTGCACGTAGGGCGTACGCAGGTGGGGATCAGCAGCAAAAAAATCTTCCAGCGCCGAAGGCCCGCTGAACACCGGTACGTTGGAAGCCAGCGCGCCACCGGTAAGACCCAGGGTCGAGATCGCTCCCGGGCCGGTCCCCGTGTACGCGGGCCCCGGGCAGAACACGCAGTTCCAAGGCAAATGTCCGAGGAACATATCCTGCGCGAAGGCATCGTAGAATAACCCCCAGCCGCCGCGAAGGACGGTCTTGCCCCTGCCCGTAAGATCATAGGCGAAGGCGGCTCGGGGAGCGAAGTTGTTGTAGTCCGGGTTATAGAGCTTGTCCGGGCCTCCTGCGCTGCCTACCTGCACCACGGAACCACCGTTTGCCGGGTCAAACTGGTAAAAGAGGTTGTTCTTTTCCGAAATCACTCCAAAGTAATCCCAGCGCGCCCCCACGTTCAGAGTCAGGCGCGGAGTCCAGCGGAAGCTGTCCTGAATATACAGACCGTGGTTGTTTTCCGAGGTGTGCCGGCGGGTATTGCCGATTGCCTGGTCGCCGCCGGAAGGAGAACCCTCAAGGAAGGAGGTCAAGTCGTCAAAGCTGAGTTCCCCACGGAAATTGTGCTCCTGCACCTGCATGATGGTGGTGCGGCGGAACTCGTAGCCAAACTTCAGGTCGTTGCGCCCAAACTTCCACGAATAGTTGTCCACGAGGTGCCAATTGGCGTCCACGCGATTCCGTGGAACACCCGTGGTAGCGCCGATTTGGGAAAAATTTCCCACCGAGATTGCCGGCAGCCCACCCTCATAGGGCCCGACTCCTGTGTTTAACCCGATGGAAGAAGGGTTAAAGCTCTGGTCCTGGGGGAAGAAACCCTCGGCAAAGCGGTTCCATCCCAGCCGCGCCTCGTTGACCTGGCTGGCGTTTACGACCTTGACATAGGAAAGAGCCACCAGCTGCACGCGCGTGGGAGTCACAGTGTTGAAGCCGGGAAGAAGTCCCGCGGCCAGTTGCGCGAAAGGAAAGCTCTGATCGCTGTCGCCAAAGTAGTAGCGACCAGTGACCAGATTGTTGGTATTGAAGTTGTGGTCCAGCTTCACGATCAAGCTATCCACACGATTGGTAAAGCGGGTTGCGGTGGACAGGTTGTTGGTCGCACAACCGGAGGCATCGCTGGCGGCTCCCGCGATGTTCGGCGTCGGCCAGGGGTGTCTTTGCAGCAGGGCAGTCGTGATCGGATTTAGAGTCCCGCCGCCTGACACAATGGTCGCCTCGGTGGCAGCAATCACAGCAGGATCAGGTACACAACTTGTGCCCGATTGCGCTCCGCTTTCACGCTGGCCCTCGTAATTCACGTAGAAAAAGGTTTTATCCTTGACCACCGGCCCTCCCAGGGAGCCGGCGAACTGATTGTTGTGGAAGGGGTTCTTGGGGTTTGGCGCGAAGTTGAAGAAATTGCGGGCGCCAAGCTGGCCGCTGCGCCAGTATTCCAATCCGCTCCCGTGCCAGTTATTGGTGCCGCTCTTGGTCACAATGTTGACCACCGCGCCACTGTTGCGCCCGTACTCCGACTCGTAATTCGAGAGCACACGCAGTTCAGCCACTGCATCAATGGGCAAAATGGTCGCCGGGTCGCCGAAAACACCCGCCTCGTTAATGGCGGGATCATTCCGGTAGCCGTCGTTCATATCTGTGCCGTCGAGGAGAAAGTTGTTCGCACGGCCACGGTTGCCGTTCATGGAGAACGTGCCGAATGAGCCCGGGGAATCGGAAATCTGGTCAGGTGAACCGGCAACTCCTGGATTCAAATAGATCAGCTTGGTGTAGTCGCGGCCGTTCACCGGTAGATTCTCGATGGTATGGGAGGTCAGTGTTCCGCCGAGCTCTGCCGAGGTGGTGTCAACTTGCGGCAGACTCTCGGCAGAGACTACAACCTGCTCCGCCACCTGGCCCGTCTTCAAACTGCCGTCCACCCGGCGCTCGACAGCAACGTTCACCTGCACGTCGCGCACGGTAAAGGTCTGAAAACCAGCTTGCGAGATAGTGACGGTATAAGAGCCAATCGGAAGTTCGGGAATGCTATAAGTTCCGTCCGCGCTGGTTTGCGTGGTGCGGTCCAACCCGGTTGCCGCACTATGCGCCGTCACCTTGGCCCCGGAAATCACCGCGCCGGAAGGATCGGTTACCGTCCCGAGAATAGTTCCACGGAAGGTCTGCGCCATTAAGCCAGCGGTTGTGAGAAGAAAGAGCCCCAGGACCAGACGTAACTTCATGACGTTTCTCCTTTGCCCCGTATTCGGCGGAGCAGACGGGAACAACACCGCTTGCGGCTTAGGCGATTGCAAAGCCTGCCCCAAGCCGGCCCGCCGGTCAGTTAGGGTAAACATGGAAATGCACCATTTGCCGATGCGCTGAGCCTACCGCCTGGGCCAGACCGGCACAATGCTCTGTAAAGGAAAAAGCGCGGCCAGCCTACTGAAAGGTGCTGGGGGAGTCAACCATCAAAATACGAGTGGCAGGCATCTGACAATCCAGAACTGGCCCAAAATGGGCCGGGCGAGGGCTTATGGCTCGTTGCATTGCATTCGACAAGCAGACGGCGCAAGCCATCTCCACTAACCTGCACTTTTTGGCCAGTTGTGATCCCAATGCGGACCCGCTGCAATCCGCGCTGCAAAGCAGTTCACCCCAGGCGCTGTTGGCCTTGCCGGCGGATAGCAGCGGTGGAGTACTCATAGCCAGATTTCAGCGCAATCCGGGATTCCCCGTCCCCTCCGCTACCCTGTCCACCGCGCCCGTCAGCTTCGCAGCCGGCGGCTTTCTCGGACTGAGCGATGAGCCCGTTTTTGATCCCCAGCCAACCACCCCCAAAAAATGGTGGCAGAAACTACTGGACTGAAGTACCCATAGAATCAGAGGTTTAGGTTAGAAGTTGAAAGCCAGCCCGCCACGCAGGGTGCGCGGCGATTGCACCAGGTAAAGGGTGTGGCCGTCCTTGCCGACGATCGGCACGTACCCTTGGGCCAACAGGTTATCCACTTCCAGCAAGGCTTCCATATGGCTGGCCATGAAGACGGTGCCCGGCAAGGGCTGGCGGATAAAGAAGTTCCAGTAGGCCCCCGCTTGCCCGGGAGAAGCGTCAAAAATGTCCACCGGGGTTACCGTCCCGCCGCTGATCCAGCGGTAGGAGCCAATCCAGTGAGTCTTCAGCTTGGGGGCGGTGCCGCTCATCTTGCCGGTAACCGCCTGACGGCGGACAGCGCGTAAGCTATTGCCCAAACCCTGCCAGGACGTATTAGGCGCCACGTCCAGAGCGCCACCGTAGGCGTAGTCGAGCGTTCCGGTCATACCGGCCGGCAAGTCGCGCTGTATCACCAGGCGCACGCCATTGGTCCTCAGGTCGTTGCCTGCGAAGGAGAATGTTTCGGAATAAATATCAGGCAATACGCTGCCCAGTTCGGAGCTGGCGTCACCCACCCCGGTGAGCATGGTGTTGCCGATGCGGTCGTAATAAAAAGCGGCCTGCACCCTGGTTGCGCCCATGCGGTGGGAAACTGCGACCTCCTGGTGATGGGCGCGCTCCAAGACTGGATTGTCCCCCACCACGGACATGCGTGGGGTGGACTCGGTCAGATCCGCCGGCGCCGAGTCGTAGCCCTTTTCCGGCCGGGTGTTTGGCTGGGAGGTGGCGTACTTATATTCCAGCACCGTATCCGGCGAAAGATGCAGGGTGACCGACCCGAAAGGCCGCGCCACGGTGACTCGTCCCATGAACTGAATGGCCTGTAATTCGTTCCCCACCTTGAATTCCAGGGCATTGCCCACGGAAAAATCGTCGGAAGTCGTGAGGGAGAGGGCCTGCAGCGCGCCGTCATGCAGCACCGTGTCCGGCGTGGCCAAGCGACGCATGGTGAGAGCGATCTGCGGCACTGAGCCGCTGCCCATTCTGTGACTATAGGCAGCGCGTACCACGGCAGGAGTGCCCGTGCCGTAGCCTACGTTGCCGGCAAACGATAGCGTCCCCGTGGTAAATAGAGACCGCTCTACGGAAAAAGCGGTGCTGACGTCGCCGGTAGCCGCGTTGAAGTCGTCGCTGGAGCCGCCCACAAAAGCTACCCGCCCCTTCAGCCGCCCGTCGCCGGAACCGTCCGATGAAACCATGACTGGCCCGCCGTTCACCACCCGCAGGATGGGACGGTTGCCGTAAGAGCGCAGCGTCCAGTTCCAATCATCATCGTCACTGGCGCCCTGCTTGCGCGGCAACGTCTGCATCGCTTCAAACAGCGTGTTCAGGGTCAAATTGACCACCCGGTCCGCCCCCGCCCGCAGGTTCACGTTTTCGCGCAATGAGGGAAGGAATGCCGGCGCGGTAACCCGGATGTGGTAAATCCCCGGAAGAAGACCTTTGACGGAATAGAAGCCTTTGTCGTTGGTAAAGACCAGCATGGCCCGGAGCGAGCCGTTGGGGACTATTTCCACGGCTGCCCCCATCTGTGGCACGCCCGCTGAGCTGTGCACAAAGCCGGAAATCCCCGCCGGTTTGCCCGCACCCCAGGCTGAAACCGTCAGGACCAGGGTCGCGGTCACGGCCAATCGAATCAGCTTCTGGGTCTTCAACTCGCTACCTCGCTGGGGGACGTGAGTTAGCTACTCAACCGCAAAGGTCACTGTTGGATCAACCATTTGTTTAGAAACGTTGTCGTTCACCTTGATGCTTAAGCGATACAGGCCCGGCGTCAAAGCACTGGCCGACAGGCTCTTCTCCAGCGTGAGTTGGTCGCCCACATTGCCCATCTGGTCCGTGGATTCAACCTTGTGCAGCACGGCCTTATTGGTGGCGGCATTAATCAGGTTGTACTCGATGGTGGCCTGAGGCTTGTGCGTCTGCTGGCTGACGGTCAAGTTGTACACCTGCATCCAGAAATTCACTTTCTGGTCGCGCTTGAAGGTGGGTGGCTTGCCATCCGCCGAAGCCAGACGCGGACGAACCTTGGTGGTGCCGATCACGAAATTGCCGGTGCCCACATCGCGGTTGGGCACTTTCTCCATCTCATCCGAAAGAATCAGCGACGAGGTGGCCAGCTTGTCTTCGCTATACTCCGGCACCATGATGCCGCGGCTCCAGGTGCCCATGCGGTCGCCGTTGACGTCCTTCACCACCAGGTCAACGCGATAGCGGCCCGGGCGCAAGGGCAATGCTTTCCAATACACCGCGGATTTTTCCGTTTCCTTGGGCAGCAACTCCGAGGGTTCATCCACCTTCACCGTGTCCTCGAAGGTCTGCGCAATCCGTCCCGTCAGGGTGGTAGCCCGGCCGAAGATGTGCACCACTCCGGAAGAAACCCCTTCCTTGGTCTGGAAGGTCACGTCCTTGTATTTGATCTGGACCGTGACCGGAACCAGGATCGTGTCGTCTGTCACCTTCACAAAGTCGGTCTGCACATTGAAAGGCATCAGATTCATGCTGATCTTGTGGGTTACAACTTCTTCCAGATCTTTGAACTTGACCACCGGCGGGGCCTGCAGTTTGGCGAACTGCTCCAGCCGATCAAACTGCTTGGCGCTTTGGGAAGCCGCTAGCGGCCCGTTGCCCAGGCGTTCCAGGCCGCCGCCGGTAAAGCGGTCGGTCTTGCTCGCCATGCCCATCTGCTCGTAAAAAGTAAGGCCCGCATTAGGCGTATAGAGCAGGGCATCCTTCTCCGAGCGGTCCATGGTCATGTGGTAGTCGCCGCACATGCAGGTATCCACGAACTCGATGATGATGTTCTGCCCGACACCCTCCAGATAGCGATAGCGCCAATCTTCAAAGGGAAAGGTCGAGGTAGTGCCGCCGCCCTCATCAATGGGACGGTCGTAAGTGCCGCCTGCAGGATGCGATGTAATCTCGTCCGCCGGGCCGTACATGATGTACATGCGGCCGCGGTCCGTCTTCCATCCCGGAATGCCGGCGGCAAAGTGCTCGTTGGCGTAAGCGATGCGCCGGTAGTGCTCATCCTTGTAGGGATTGTCCACACTGTCGGGAGTGGGATTGCGGCGCAGCCAGAACTGCTCGATGAACTGGTCGCGCTCCTCGTCGTTGCTCAGCTTGAGAAACGCCTCGCGCTCCTGGTCGGTGATGATCCAGCGCACGTCTTCGTCCAGCCACTTCTTGTAGGTCTTGCTCAGTTCCTGGTGGAGAGCCTTTTCGTTCTTCCTGCGCTGCCGTTCAGTGATCGGCCGCTTGAGGGGATCTTCTTGTTGCTTCTTAACGTTGGTAACCTGATTGCTTTGATCTTTAGAACTTGCCGCGGAATTGACAGGGCCGGATAGATTATCGGAAGCAGTCTTGGAATCCTGAGCAGCGGCTACGCCAATCAGGATAAGGGACCCCGCCAAAACCGTCGCCAAGACAGTGCGCCGAAAACCATCAACGGGCATTTGTAGGGCACTCCTCCACAGACGTCTGGTCATTTCATTGTAAGTATTTGATGGGTGCAAAGCAAGGCACGTTACCGGCTTATTCCCATGTAAAGACAGGGAAAAAATTACGGCTTCGGGCCGCTTTTTCCTGCAATCAGCTTGGGCCTAGCGGACCGCGGAAGTTATTATAGGGTTGGACTTGCTCCCGCCGCATTCTCCGCAGCTCGCCCCGCGTGTTCAGCGGAATTTCCCGGGAGTGGGGCCTGCCCCTATGACAATAGCATCAGGGAACTTCCTGCGCGTTCAGACCGTATCTCCACCTGTCCACTCCGGGGATGAGGTGAAACACCGGGGTGAGATGAAGACCTGGAAAAAAGTCGCGCTGGGCTTGGGAGCAGGGCTGCTGCTGGCCGCCATAGTGGCCTTCACCGTTTACCGCAGCCGCAAAAACGTCGTAACTGTGCAGACCGGCAAGGCGCAACTGGAGAATCTGGCGGCGGTGGTTTCAGGCTCGGGTGAAATTAAGCCCAAAACCTACGTGAATGTGAGCGCCAACGCTTTCGGCAAGATCACCAAGCTGTTCGTACGCGAAGGCGACCGCGTCAGGAAGGGGCAATTGCTGGCGCAACTGGAGAACGTGCAATCTTCCGCCGACGTGGCCGCCACCCGGGCGTCGCTGGAGGCGGCGCGCACCGATGCCATTGCCGCCGCGGCGGCGCTAAAGACGGCGCAAGCCAACCTGGCTCGCGCCAAGGCGGATGACGACCGTGCCAAGCTCGATTGGGTACGCGCCCAGGGTTTATACAAGGGTGCCCTCATCGCGAAAGCCGACTACGACGCCAAGAAAGCCGCCTGGGAGGCGGCCGAAGCCGGCATTGCCCAATCGCAAGCTCAGATCGCCCAATCGCGCGCGCAGTTGGAGTCCGCACAGGGCCGCATCACTCAGAACCAGGCTAATCTGCGCCGCGTCACCGACGTGCTCGACAAGACTTACTATTTCGCTCCCTTCGACGGCTTGGTCACCAACCTGCCGGTGCGCGAAGGTGAAACCGTGGTCATCGGCATTCAGAACTCGCCGGGCAGCACGCTGATGACGATCGCCGATATGTCCATCATCACTGCCGAGGTGAAGGTGGATGAAACTGACATTGTGAATGTACAGTTGGGCCAGCCGGCCGAGGTGACCATTGACGCCATTCCCAACAAAAGCTTCAAGGGCAAGGTCACCGAGATCGGCAACAACGCAGTGGTGCGCTCCACCGGCGTTTCCACCTCGCAGCAAAGCATTGCCAGCGAGGAAGCCAAGGACTTTAAGGTAGTGGTCACCTTGCAGAATCCGCCGGAAAACCTGCGGCCGGGCCTTTCTACTACGGCAAAAGTAACCACCGCCACGCGGCAGAATGCGCTGGCCATTCCCATCCAGGCATTGACGGTGCGCCGGGCCTCGGAGTTGCGGGAAACCACTCCCGGCAAAGGCTCGGTACAAGCGGCTTCGCTGCCGCCGGGCGCCAACAGCGATGACAAGAAGGAAATCCAGGGCGTGTTCGTGATTCGCAACCGCCGCGCGGTATTCGTCCCCGTGGACACGGGTATCAGCGGCACCACCGATATCGAGGTCTTGAAAGGGCTGCAGAAGGGCGATGAGATCGTCACCGGCAGCTACAAGGTATTACGTACTTTGCGCAATGGAGCCAGCGTGCGCATTGATAATTCCGCTCCCAAGAAGCTGGATGAGGAGAGCTCGTGACCTTTCACGCGCTGCTGCGTCCAACTAGACAAGGGCACAAGGTTAGGAAGTTGCTGGCCAGGAGATCAGAATGGCAACCGAAGTCGCCGGCATGAGCGAACCTACCGCGGTAACCCCGCCAGACCACTGCATGATCTGCGCCGAGGACCTGTGGAAGACCTACGACATGGGCTCAGAGCAGCAGGTGCACGCCTTGCGAGGCATCAACGTGCGCATCAACCGCAACGAGTACGTGGCCATCATGGGCCCGTCCGGCTCGGGCAAGTCCACGCTCATGAACCTGATCGGCTGCCTGGATACGCCTTCCGCGGGCCGCTACTGGCTCAACCAGCAACTGGTGAGCGACCTTGATGACGACGAACTGGCGCGCATCCGCAACAAGGAAATTGGGTTCGTCTTCCAGACCTTCAACCTGCTGCCCCGGGCTACCGCCCTGCACAATGTGGAACTGCCGCTGATCTATGCCGGTATCCCTGCGGAAGAACGCGTGGACCGCGCTCGCGGGGCCTTGCGCGCCGTGGACCTGGAAAGCCGCATGATGCACAAGCCCAATGAGCTTTCCGGCGGACAACGCCAGCGCGTCGCGATTGCACGCGCCCTCATCAACGATCCTGCCATCATCCTGGCCGACGAGCCGACCGGCAACCTGGACTCACAGACCGGTAACGAAATCATGGCCCTGTTCGACCGCCTGCACCGCCAGGGCAACACCATCGTGTTGGTCACCCACGAGCACGACATTGCCGCTTACGCCCATCGCGTCATCCATCTCAAAGACGGCGTAATTGCGGGGGATGAGCGGACCAAAGCTCAGTAGTCAGGATCGGTAGTCAGTACACCGAGTACTTGGTTCCAGTCACAGATGCCGCTTTTGTCAGCGAAGGAACTGCTTTTGGTATTTTCCCGAGCACGTGCACCGAAATTGCGCAGAGTAATGGCCGTGTTCGCTTTTGCCCTCGCGGTCAGTCTGTCCGCGTTGGCGCAGACGGATCATCTGCATCACGAAGAAACCCTCGCCAAACTGGGCTTGCCCCAGGCAGAGCTCACGCAGGTTATTTCTGGAGTGGAGGCCGCCGCCTTTGATTCCCCAGACTCCTGGGAAAAAGAGCTGCGCGCCAGAAGAATCTCTCTCGGATCCGCGCCAGGACTTGTTCTGCAGGGCAGCGATCTGCTTTGCGGCGGCACAGGAAACTGCCAGGTATTTGTGTTCAGACGAGTGGGTAAGGACTGGCTTTCTCTGTTTGAAGCTCAGCAAGCGCCGGTGGTTGAGGGCTTTAGCTTCGGACCGGGTTTGACGCGGGGCATCAAGGACTTGCACGTAGTCTCGAACAACTCGGCGGATAAAAGCACCCAGGCCACCTACCGATTCGACGGCAAACTTTATCGCGCGCTCAAATAACGTCTGGAACACAATCACACTAATCCGCAACCGTTATCCGCCGCTCGTCTTCTCCCACCGACTCCAGCGCAATTTCCACGTTACGCTCGCGCAAGAAGCGCGGGAATTTTTCGCCCCACTCGATCAGCAGGACCGCGTTGTCGGCCATCAAATCGTCGAGTCCCAAGGTTTCGAGTTGCCGCAGGGTGTCTACCCGGTAGAGATCAATGTGGTAGACGTCTACCTTCGGCCCGCGATATTCATGCACCAGAGTAAAAGTCGGGCTGGTCACGTCTTCTTCTTTGGCGGCCTGAAAACCTTCGGCGATTCCCTTCACGAGGGTAGTTTTGCCCGCACCCAATTCGCCGCGAAGCAACACCAGTTTGGGCGGGACCAGGGACGCAGCCAGGCTGCGGCCGAAGGCGATAGTTTCGGCGGCGGAATGGGTGAGCATTTCGTGCATGGGCATGGGACGTTAACCTACTAAATATAATTTAGTGAGGAAAAGCCGCTACCCGAATCGCTTGGCCTATTTCGGCGGCTCTATCGGCATGACACTCCCCAACAACCGCACCAGTTGGCTCTGTCGTGAGGTTCCAGTCTTTCGATAGATACTTGTCAGCTGTGTCTTCAGGGTATTGGTGCTGACGCCAATCAGATCGGCAATTTGGGGTGGGGTATGACCGTCACACAGGAGTAAAGCGAGCCGGCTTTCGGCCGGAGTCAGTCCAAAAAGCGCCCGCAGGATAACCGCTGGCGGGCGCACTTTTTGTGACGGATCTGAAACAAAGACAACAGCGTGCACGGGAGTCGCTGAATCCAAAGCGACGTTCCGTACGGGGGAGATCAGCGCGTGCAAAGCCGGTCGCAGCCGTCGCGAAATCGAAATTGCACCTCCAGGGCCGAGCCCGGTTCCGCGTGATGTAGCCTGAGCCTGTACGAAAAGGTGCTCAAGCTCGCTGTTTTCGGAAGCACGTTCCGCCTGGAGTCGTCCTTGAACCATCTTGAGCCCATCATTTTCGGCCAGGAGTTGGCCAGCCTTGTGGTTCGTGTGGAGGATCCGGCCTTGATCTCCGAGGAGAATGATGGCTATCGCCACCTGATCCATGGCGTGGTGCAGATTATCGGCTCTCGCCTTTAGTTCGGAGAGGTGAAGATGAAGGCGAAAAGCCCGGACGATGTGCGGAGCCAGGAATCGAAGCAACTCAATGTCCTTGTCTCCATAAGGCCGCCGCAGACTGCGATAAAGTCCGACATTGACGATCCTGGAACGCGAGTTTTCGAGCACTCCCCACAGCGCGTGGGGACCTATCCCGTTCGCCCTCAGGTAATCGTTGTAAAACTCGCTGCGACTGAGTTCTTCGAAGGAACAAATTTCCTGTGAAGTAGCCAACCACCCTTCATGAACCAGAGGAGCCGCCTTCTGTATCCAGAGATCACGAGCGCCGAAATACTGCTGATACGACCGCGCGGCGGACGGTTCAACTCCCCACTGCAACGATACCCCGTGATTTCCATCGCTCAGATTGTGCAGCAGGATTCCTGCCTGATCGCTCTGGGTGGCTCGTCCGAGCTCGCCGAGAAAGGCTGACCACAGCGAGCTGTTGCCCGCGGCATCGTAAAGCGAGGCCAGCAGGCTTGAAAGTTCGGCCTTAGTTGGGAGCAACAGCCACCTCCATTCCGGGAGCTTTCGTGGCTCTGGGCTTGCAAAGAGACGGCATATTACACGCTTCAGTCCGCCTCGGCAACAGCGGTTTCACCCGTTCGGGTGATGACAACCAAGAGCGCCCGCACGCATACTTGCCGCCAACTTTGGGGACCTCTGGCCCGTGCCCTTCCCTGCACCGGGGCTAGCCTTTCCAAATAAATTGAGGAGAACGACCGATGAATACGACAACAAACGCGGCCCACGGCGCAATCAGATGGTTTTGCCTGGCCGCCCTGATGATGACAATTTGCCTGGGCATTTCTCTGCCGTGCATGGCAAAGAGCAGCACAGGTTGCGGCTACAACGTCACGTCCATCTTGTACGACTTTGATAATCAGTCAACTCCCCAGCCGTTTCAGTACCAGAGCGACGGTTTGGGAGCCTACACCACGTTTCGAGCACCGAACAATAACTCCGTTAGCTCAATCATCCAGAGTTCTTGCAGCTGGGCTCTGGACACCACCGGTTCCACAACACGGGGAATCGTGGTGACGCTCGCATTCCCTTACTCGGGCATTACCAGCGCGCCGCCGTTTACCAGCGCGACGGAGATCCACGGCGTCTTCCACACCCAATGTTTTGATAACGCCGCGAATAACAACCTGAACTTCGGCACCATGACGTTCGTCGGCCAGACGCTGGCCTGCCCCATGCATCTGGTGTTTACTTACAATGGGGTTTTGTACAACTTAGGGTTGGCGCCGCCGACCTTCCCCGGGACATCCTTCATGCAGGTAACGTGCACCGGCGCCTCGGGCGGGCAGTGCAACCAGTGGACGGTCCAGCCGGACCCTGCCACCTCCGTTTTGAACCCCCAAACCAACCAGCTTTCCGGGATTGCTGAATTATTCTATCCATCCTGCAATGGCTGCGGGAACGGTACGCCGATAGGGCAATATCTGGTGTCGTTCAGCTTCCTGATTCATAAATGAAGGGCATCGGAGCGTAAAAACGGGTGGGCTGGCCGGCAAAACTTCTACGCCACGAAGCGGAAGGTGAGCTGGCCGGCTTCTTCGCGCACCCGACGAAAGGCTTCGGAAAGTGCGCCCAGCAGGTCGGTGGCGATGAGCGGCTGCTCGCCGGTCTTCTCGCAGGCCACATCCCCAGCCAAACCATGCAGGTAGACGGCGGCGAGCACCGCCTTGATGGAATGCGTGGTCTGCGCCAGCATGCCGGCAACCATTCCGGTCAGGATGTCGCCCATGCCGCCGCTGGCCATGCCGGGATTGCCGGTGGGATTCACCCAAACTTTGCCGTCAGCCTGCGCCACCAGCGTGCGATTTCCCTTCAGCACCGTGGTGATGCCGTGCCGGCTGGCGAAGTCGCGCGCCACCTGCAACCGATTCTCCTGAATCTGCCTAGTCGAAAGCTGCGCCAGGCGCGACATTTCGCCGGGGTGGGGCGTGATGACCAGCGGCCGGCCCGTAAGCTCCTGGGCGCGGCCTTCGAAGGCATTCAGGCCATCGGCATCGAGCACCATGGGGAGCTGTGAGTTCTTTACCAGAACGCGCACCAGCTCTGCAGTTTCCGTCTGGCGGGAAATGCCCGGCCCGATCGCCAGCACGGTCTTGCCTTGGATGATCCCGTCCAGGCGGCCATACTCGCGGGCGCGGAGGGAAATGGTTCCCGCTTCGGTTTCGGGCAGGGCCTGGGTCATCAGTTCCGGCGCAAATCCTGCTACGGTGGGCAGCACCGACTGCGCCGTAGCTACGGTTGCCAGACCGGCCCCGGCGCGCAGGGCCGCCATGCCCGCCATGCCGGCGGCGCCCGCCTTGCCCAGCGAGCCGCCAATCACCAGCACGTGGCCGTACATGCCCTTGTGGGAATCGCGCGGGCGCGGCGCCACCATTTCGCCAAGGTCGCGCGGGGTAATCAGTTCCAAATTCAGGGCCGACTCGATCGCCTCCTCCGGCGAGCCGATCTGGGCCACCACCACCGGGCCTTTAAGCGAGGGACTGAAAACGTGCGCCGGACGCGGGGCGGTGAAGGTCACGGTAGCGGACGCGGGCGCGGCCGGTCCGGCTCTGCACGCGCCATCCATGGCGTCGGCGTCCAGGCCGGAAGGAATGTCCACCGCCACAATGGGCGCGCGTGCCTGGGAGAAATGCTGGATGACCTCGGCATAAAGGCCGGTCACTGGCGGGCGAAATCCGGTGCCGAGAACCGCGTCCAGCAGAACGTCAGCGTCGAACACCGCTTGCGCGGCGGGACTCCTGAACTCATCTGACGAGCGGGCCGCCGCAGGCTTCAGCGGCAATTTCCGGAACATGGCCTCGGCATCTCCGCGCAGGTCGCCCGGCTCGCACAGCAGAAGCAGGCGCACTTCCCTGCCCGCCTCCAGCAGCTTGCGCGCGGCCACAAATCCATCGCCGCCGTTGTTGCCTTTGCCGCAGACCACTCCCACGGTGCGCGCGCCGGCATACTCGCTGAGCACGAAATCGGCTACTGCAATGCCGGCGTTCTCCATCAGCACAAGCGAGGGCACGCCGAAACACTCAGTGGTAGCGCGGTCAATGGCGCGCATCTCGGCAGCGGTAACGATTTTCATGACCGCAGGTTGGCGCTGGCCTCGAGCTTGCGCAAGCCGCCCGGCTCACCCATGGCGATGAGGTAGTCGCCGGGCTCGATGCGGTCGTCGGGCGCGGGATTGAAGCGCATGTCCTGCCCGGGATGTTTAATGGCGAGCACGATCACGCCCAGTTCCTGGCGAATTTTCGAGCTCTCAATGGTCTGCCCGGAAAAAGGCGACCGCTGCTCAATGAGAATTTCTTCGATCTCCAGGCCCATCTTGCCGTGACGCACGGTGGCAATGTCGAGGAAGTCGAGCACGTTGGGACGGAGGAAGGACTGGGCGATGCGGTGGCCGGCGAAGACGTAAGGCGAGATGACGGAATCAGCGCCGGCGGTGAGCAGGTGCTTTTCCGCGTCCTCCTCGCTGGCTCGGGCGATGATCTTCAAACGGGGATTCATTGCCCGCGCCGTGAGGACGATGTAGATGTTGGTAGCGTCAGTGGTAGTGGCGGCCACCAGTCCCCGGGCATGCTCAATGCGGGCCTGGCGCAGCGTGGCTTCCTGCGTGGCGTCGCCAATAATCGTGTGGAACTCTTCCCCGTAGCGCTGCGCCTTGCCTTCGTTCTGCTCGATGACCAGGAAGGGCGCCGGCTTGCGCGACAGTTCGCGGGCGGCGCTGCGGCCCACCCGCCCCACGCCGCAGATGATGAAGTGATCGGTAAGCCGGCTGATCTCGCGTTCCATGCGGCGCCTGCCGAAGAAGTTACCCAGCTCGAATTCTAGCAAAGCCTGGGTCAGCGACCCGATGCCCAGGAATACCAGCGACACACCGGCAATGATCAGGAACAGGTTGAAAATGCGCCCGGCGTGGGAAAGGGGGTGGGTTTCCTGGTAGCCGATGGTAGTGAAGGTCGTCACCACCATGTAGAGGCCATCGAACCACGGCCAGCCTTCGATGAAGTGAAAGCCGGCCATGCCCAGGAACATGATGACAACCAGCCCCAGGACGATTAGTTTCAGGTTGCGAAGAGCACGCAAGAAGCAGTTCTCAGTTCCCGGTTCTCAGTCCCGCCTGCTCAATTTCATCACACTTGCGATTGGAAACAGAACGATTTCTGGTGCAGGGCGCCCGGAGGCAAGCTGATTGGCTGACTAGCTGTGCCTGCTGGCTGCAAATCGTCACCGGGCCGAACTCAGCCAGTCAGCTAGAAAGCGAGTCAGCTATCCAGCTATCGCGGCTCGGTATAGGTTACCCCCACCGGCGGACTGGTGACCGAAGTTATGCCCTGCTGCACCTTGCTGTGCCGGCGGCTGTAGGTGAAGTAAATGAGCATGCCGATGATCAGCCACACGATCAGCCGGATCCAGGTGTCCAGGGGCAGGCTGAGCATCATCAGCGCGGAAATCACAATGCCCATGATGGGTACAAACGGCACCCAGGGCGTGCGAAAGGGACGCGGCACTTCCGGCCGCGTGCGGCGCAGCACCCAAACCCCGGCGCAGACGATGATGAATGCCAGCAGGGTGCCGATGCTGACCAGTTCGCCCAGCACCGAGATGGGGATCACGGCCGCGAAGATGGCCACGAACACGCCAACAAAGATGGAAGAAATATACGGCGTGCGGAAGCGCGGGTGTACCGCGCTGGCCCACTTGGGCAGCAACCCGTCGTGCGACATGGTGTAGAAAATCCGCGACTGGCCCAGCAACATCACCACCATGGTGCTGCTCAGGCCGCAGATGGCGCCCAGCTTCACGAGCAGGCTGCCCCAGCGCACGCCCGTCATATCAATGCCGATGGCGATGGGATCGGGGACGTTGAGGTTGGTGTATTTCACCAGCCCCGTCAGAACTCCAGCCACCAGGATGTAGAGGATGGTGCAGATGACGAGTGAACCGAGAATGCCGATGGGCATGTCACGCTTGGGATTCTTGGTCTCCTGCGCCGCGGTGGAAACCGCGTCAAAGCCGATGTAGGCGAAGAAGATCACGCCCGCGGCGCGAAAGATGCCGCTGGTGCCGAACTCGCCGAATCCGCCTTTATTCGGCGGAATGAAGGGATGCCAGTTGGCGGACGCTTCCGCCATGTGGCCCATGATGTAGTTGACCCCCAATCCGACGAATACCAGCAGGACGCAGACCTTTACGACCACGATCACGGAGTTCAAATTGGCTGACTCCTTGATCCCGATCACCAGCACCACGGTGACCAGCGCAATCCCAATGAAGCCGAAAAGGTTGAAGAACGAGGTCTGATGCGGCAGGGTACTGGGATCAATGTGGTGCAGGGCTAACGCCTTGGAGACGCGGCTCAGGTTCTCCCAGTGCCCGTTGTACAGAACGAACGGTGTTCCCGGCGCGCCTGCCAGCCTGGGGCTCAGGCGGATGCCGAAATCCTGCAGAAAACTGAGCACGTATCCGCTCCAGCCTGAGGCCACGGTGGCCGCGCCAAAAGCGTATTCGAGGATCAGGTCCCAGCCAATAATCCAGGCGAAAATCTCGCCCAGCGTGGCGTACCCGTAGGTATAGGCCGAGCCGGCGATGGGAATCATGGCGGCGAACTCGGCATAGCACAGGCCCGCGAAGACGCAGCCGATTCCGGCCACGATGAAGGAGAGAACGATAGAGGGCCCGGCGTACATGGCGGACGCCGCCCCGGTCAGCACGAAAATACCAGTGCCGATAATGGCGCCAATGCCCAGCGCGATCAGGTTGCCGGGCCCCAAGGCGCGCTTCAAGCTGTGCTCGCCGGTTTCGTAGGCTTCCGCCATCACTACGTCCAGCGGCTTGGTTTTCAGTAAATTAGACATCCATCGCTCTCTATTCTTCAGAATTTACGCTTGCGCCGCCGAATGGGTACGGTTCAGGCGCGACCACAGCAGGTAAACCGGTATGCCTAAGAGCACGATAATCAGGCCCGGCCAAGTGTACTGAGGTTTGTACCGTAATAGTACGACATCAATAAACACCGCAAAAACTATATAGATGGCAGGCAGGACGGGGTAGCCGATTGCCCGGTAGGGGCGCTCCGCATCCGGCCGTTTCCAACGCAGCACGAAAAGGCCGACGATGGTCAGAATGTAAAACACCAGCACAGCAAAGATGATGTAATCGAGCAACTGGCTGTAGCTGCCCGAGAGGCAGAGAATGCAGGTCCAAATCGCCTGCACCAGCAGCGAAGCCACCGGCGTCTTGTATTTGGGGTGAAGATCGGCAACTTTGCGGAAGAAGAGTTTGTCCTTGGCCATGGCGTAGTAAACCCGGGCACCGGCCAGAATGAGCCCGTTGTTGCAGCCGAAGCTGGAAAGCATGATGGCAATGGCCATGGCTGCCCCACCCGCGGTACCGAACATCTGGAACATCACCGCGCTGCCCACACGATCCTCCGCGGCATACTTGATGCCCCGCGCCAGCGTGGTCAGCCCGTGGGGATCGCCATTCAGCGGCAGCACCATCAAGTAAATGAAATTGGCGGCAATGTAGAGCAGGATGACGACGCCCGTGCCCATGGCCAGGGACAAGGGCAGATTGCGGCTGGGGTTTTTGACCTCGCCGGCCGTAAAGGTCACGTTATTCCAGGCATCGGCGGAGAATAACGAGCCCACCTGGGCCACAGCGATAATCGTCAGCGTGCCCACAATGGCGATTGGTCCGCCAATACCCACCTGCACCGCATGGTGGGCGTGCATGCCGGCATTGCGCCAGAAGTCAGTGAAGTTGGCAGCAATCGCGGTGGCGTTACGCCCGATAGCCAACCCCAGCACCACCAGCCCAAACAGCGCGGAAGCCTTGGCGATGGTAAACACGTTCTGGATGAGGGCGCCGGTCTTCAGCCCAAAAATGTTCACCACCGACAAGAACACTATGATGACGATGGCGATCAGATTCTGGCTGTTCAGCCCCACGTCCATGTTGCCCAGCACCATGGGTCCGACCGCGATGGGCGGCACCTTGGCGATGTGCACGATCCAGTTGGTGGAGGAGATCGAGGGGAAGAAATAGCCCAGGAACTTGCCAAAGGCGACGCCGACGGCGGCAATGGTGCCGGTCTGAATGACCAGAAACAGGGTCCAGCCATAGAGGAAGCCAAAAAGCGGACCCAGGGACTCGCGCAGGTACACATACTGGCCACCGGCGCGGGGCATCATGGCCGCCAATTCGCCATAGCAGAGCGCCCCGGTGATGGTCATGAAGCCGGTGACCACCCAGGCAAGAATGAGCAAGCCCGGCGAGTTCACTTCCCGGCCAATTTCGGCGGAGACAATAAAGATGCCCGACCCGATCATGGAACCCATGACCAGGGTCGTGGCGCTGGTCAGGCCCAGGCCCTTGACCAGTTCCTTGTCCTGATGGGTGGCGGTCTCCCACTCGGTGGCGGGTGCCAGGGGAACGGTATTCCGGATATCAGTGCTCAGAAGTTACCCCGTAGCGCCAGCGATCCGCCGTCTGTGGCGAGGGCGTCTCGCCCTCGTACGACAGTACGGCCATGACTTTACCCCAACCGGCGCAGAAATTCCTCTGCTGTTTTGCCAGGGTTATCCAATAGGTCAGAGATTACGGCCACCGAATCCGCACCCGCCTCGAGCACCGCACGGCAGTTCTCACGGGTAATGCCGCCAATAGCCACCAGCGGCTTGGGCGTCAAGCTGCGGGCCATCCGCACCCCTTCCAGGCCGATTACCGGGTCGGGGTTGGCCTTGGTCTTGGTAGCGAACACCGGACCTACGGCCAAATAGTCGGCAGAAGTGGCCGCCCCGGCCTCCACCTGCTCGGGGACGTGGGTGGAAACGCCCACCCACAGCGCCTTCCCCAGTACTCGGCGCGCACCGTCCACCGACAAGTCTTCCTGGCCCACGTGCACCCCGTCGAATCCGGCGGCCAGGCACAGGTCAGCGCGGTCGTTCATGATGAGGCGCGCGCCTTCCAGCTTACGGCGCAATTCGCGGGCATGGCTGAGCATCTGGCGAGCGCTGCCGCCCTTGTTTCTGTACTGCAAGAGGGTAACCCCGGCCGCGCGCAGTTCCCCGGCAAAGGCCAGCAGGGCGGAGGTGTCAGGAAAACAAGCGGGGTCAATGATGGCGTAAAGGCGCGGCAACATAAGGTTCGATCAGGAATTGAGGAATGGTCCGGCGAGGCCTGCCGAACCACCTTTTAAGTTTATCGAAAGTTCTCCACGATCCTGATGTCACTTTTTGACGGCTTCGCTTGGATGGCTTTCACCGGCTTTGCCGCCAGTGACGCATGTTACTGCGTCGCCTCCGCTGGGACTTGATCTGGAGCCACCCAAATTGGGAGTTTTCCCCATTGGCTTGAGTTGCGGAGGTTTGCCCGGCTGAGCCAAATGATCAGGCTGCGGTCCAGGCCGGACAGGAGACGTGCTCTTGGCGGCGCCTCCTTCGAGCTCGGATAAAGCCAGGAGCTGCTTGATGATGTCGCCTTTCTGGAGTTTTTCCGTTCCCTCGGGCTCACCGGCAAACATCTTTGCCAAAATAGCGAACATGGCCAGGGCGGTCACAGCCCCGATGACGATCACTGTAATCATCTACGCTATTTCCTCAGGGGTAACGCTTGGGCAACTACTAAGCATCGGAAATTGTGGCCTGCCGCCGAGCGGCGACAAAGGTTACCAAGGTCCCGGTTCTAGGCCGGACCTGTTATTTACTCCTACAACGTCCCCATGAGCGTTGAGTTCGCGCAGCAGCTGTTTATGCGAAAGTCGGCTCTGCGGTTGGCACGAGGGGCCGACGCAAAGGTGGACAGCAAACTCGCCGCTTATTTGCTTGACGCTTTTTCGTGCTTCCCCGCGTTCAGAAAGCCCTGCAGGAAGTTGGTGTGGAAGCGACCGGCGCGGAAATCGGGATCGGCCAGCAGGCGCCGGTGCAGCGGGATGGTGGTGTAGATACCTTCGACAATGAACATCTCCAGCGCCCGTGCCATGCGGGAGATAGCCTCCTGGCGGTCCTTGCCGCGCACGATCAGCTTGGCAATCAGCGAATCGTAGTACGGCGGGATCACGCCTTCGGCATAGGCGGCCGTATCCACGCGCACCCCGGTCCCGCCCGGCGGGTGGAAGGTCGTAATCTTGCCCGCGGAAGGGGTGAACTTTTCCGGGTGCTCGGCGTTGATGCGGCACTCGATGGCGTGGCCGCGGGTTAACACGTCGCCCTGCAGCACTTCATCTAGGCGCGCCCCCGCCGCCAGCAGGATCTGGCTCTTCACCAGGTCAACATCGGTGACCATTTCGGTGACAGCATGCTCCACCTGGATACGGGTATTCATCTCGATGAAATAGAGGCTACGGTCTTCATCCATGAGGAATTCGATGGTCCCGGCGTTGACGTAGCCGATTTTGGATAAGGTAGCGCCCAGCATGGATCCAACGCGCTCCCGCAACTCAGGCGTCACCTGGGTGGAGGGGGATTCCTCAAGCAGCTTCTGGTGGCGGCGCTGGATGCTGCACTCGCGCTCTCCCAGGCTGATCACGTTGCCGTAAGAATCTCCCAGAACCTGGAACTCGATGTGCCTGGGCCGCTCCAGAAACTTCTCCAGATAAAGATCGCCGTTGCCGAAGGCGGCAGCCGCCTCTGACTGGGCCGCGCGAAACAGGTTGGGCATTTCCTCGTCGCTACGGATGATGCGCATGCCGCGCCCGCCGCCGCCCGCCGATGCCTTCACAATAACCGGATAGCCGATTTGACGCGCCCACTCCTGGGCCTCGCCTTCGGCGCTGATCACCCCTTCCGAGCCGGGCAGGATGGGCACGCCTGCCTGCTTCATGGCGGCCCGCGCCTTTTCCTTCTCCCCCATGAGGCGGGTAATCTCCGGCGGCGGGCCGATGAACTTGATGCGGCAGGTCTCGCAAACCTCGGCGAAATTGGCGTTTTCCGCCAGTAGCCCGTAGCCTGGGTGGATGGCGTCCACGTTGGCGATTTCCGCCGCGCTGATGACCGCGGGAATGTTGAGATAGCTCTGGGCCAGCTGCGGCGGCCCAATGCAGATGGCCTCGTCGGCAAAGCGCACATGCAGCGAATGGCGATCGGCCTCGCTGTAGATGGCTACCGCCTTGATGCCAAGCTCCTTGCAGGCGCAGATCACCCGCAGGGCAATTTCACCGCGGTTGGCAATCAGGATCTTCTTGAACATTATGAGTGCAGCTATTTGCGCGGGCGAACTTCAAACAGAGGCTGGCCATATTCCACCGGCTGGCCATTGTTCACTACTCTCTTCACCACTTCCCCGGCCACATCGCATTCGATCTCGTTCATCAGCTTCATGGCTTCGATGATGCACAGCACCTGGCCCACTTCCACCGGGTCCCCGGGCTTGACGAAGGGCGGCGAACCCGGCGAGGGCGCCTCATAGAACGTCCCCACAATGGGCGAGGTGATCATGTGCAGCCCTTCCTCTTTGGCGGCTTCGGCGGGCGGCGCCGCCGGGGCAGCGGCCGGACCTGAAGCTGGGGGCGGTGAGACTGCGCGTGCTTCGGCGGCGGGCGAGGCCACAGGCGGCATGGTCACATAATGCACATCGCGGCCCGCGGCGGCTTCCGGGCCGCGCTTGATACGTACCTTGACGTCGCCACGCTCCAACTCAAACTCGGTGACGTCTTTCTCGATTAAGAACTCGATGAGTTCCTTGAGCTCTTTTTGATTCATGATTTGGTGGAGGGACTGCGCTATCCCTGCCGCCCATGGCGCCAGCGGCCGGCTTTATTCCGCAGCGGTTGATTCGTGAACCGCATGCGAAACTGCTTTTACAACACGATTAGTTCTTTGCTCGTGGAGGTGAGTACCTCGCAACCGGAGCCGGTCACGACCACCATATCCTCGATCCGCACTCCGCCCCGCTTCGCCAGGTAAACCCCCGGCTCCACGGTGATCACCATGCCCGGCTGCAAGCGCTCCTGTTGCCCGGCGGCCACGCGCGGCGGCTCGTGGATTTCCAAACCCACGCCGTGACCAGTGGAATGAGTAAAGTAGCGCGCCAACCCGGCACCGCGCAGCACGTTACGCGCTGCCCGGTCCACTTCGCCAACTGCCACACCCGGCCTGACTGCCGCGATGGCCGCCAACTGCGCTTCCAGTACTGCTTGGTAAACGCGGCGGGCCTCCGCTGTCGGACGACCCACGTGCACAGTGCGGGTCATGTCCGAACAATAACCTGCGAGTATAACACCGAAGTCGAAGAGCACGAATCCGCGACGCGGAACCGGGTTGGCGGAAGCGTGGGCGTGGGGCAGCGCGGAACGTGGACCGGCAGCCACAATGGTGGGAAATGACATTTCCTCGGCGCCGCCCTGACGGGCGGCGTATTCCATTTCAGCCGCCAGCGTGGTTTCAACCGTGCCCGGGCGGACCAGGGGCAAGGCGGCCTGCAAGAGCGACGTGCCCAGCTTCGCCGCCGCCCGGATGCGCGCCAGTTCCTCCGCGTCCTTCACCATGCGCCGCCGCTCCACCACGCCCGCGGTGTTGCGCAGGCGCAGGCGCGGCGAAAGCAGCCGCATCAGCAGGGCGCGGGATGCCACCGTCAGGTGTTCGCTTTCAATGCCCGCCCGCAGCCCGCTCTTCCGCCGGGCCGAGCGCAGCAGCCATTCCGCGGCCCCTGCCAGCGGCGATTTGCGTACAATCACTACCCGCGCCCCGGCCACCTCGGTGCGAGCCTGCTCGGTGTAGCGGCCGTCAGTAAAAAATACCGACCCCGAGGGCGCCAGCGCCAGCACCCCGCTGCTGCCCGTAAACCCACACAGATAGCGAACGTTGGGCAGGTGCGTGACCAAAAACACGTCGCACTTGGAAATTTCCTCTGATTGCAACAGCTGATTCTGGCGGGTTCGATAGTCCATGCTCGGCAATAGTAAGCGCAGGATTCGCCTGCACTTTTCAAGATACATGATTGCTTCGCAGGAACCCCGCTGGGCGCAAAAAAAGAAAGGCCCTCGTCGCCGAGGGCCTCAGTAGAACGGTGTCTAACTCCGCCTTTAGGTCTGCACGATCTTCGGGGTGATGAAGAAGATGAGCTCCTGGGTGGAGGTGCTCACCACCGTGCGCTTGAACAGGTTGCCGAACACCGGAATGCTGCCCAGTAACGGCACCTGCTGCACGTTCATCGAGTTCTGCGTCTGGATAACCCCGCCGATCACAACCGTGCCGCCGTCGGTCACCAGCACTTGCGTGGTGGCCTGCTGGGTTATCAGAGTAGGGTTGCCACCCACGGTGCGGCCGAAGTCGGGCGTGGTGTTCTCCACGTCCACGTTCAGGAAGATGGTGTTCTCCGCCGTAATCTGCGGGGTCACCGTGAGCCGCAGGAAAGCATCCACGTACGCTGTGGTGGGCGGACCGCCCAACTGTGCCTGCGTCACCACCGGGATGCGGAAGCCTTGCCGCACCACCGCCTGGATATTGTTCTGCGTTACCACGCGGGGCCGGGAAAGGATTTTCAGCAAGCCCCGTGACTCCGCCATGGTCAGTACGAAATCAAGCCGGTAGTTGGCACCAAGGTTGGTGATGCCCAAGCCGCTGTTCGGGCCGACTGCCGGAAAATTGGAGAACAAGGGAATGGCCGCCGAAGTCAGGGTCGGAGTCTTGCCCGTCGGCAGTGGCACTCCGGGGATGGTGAAGTATCCGGGAGGGGCCAGATAGCCCACCTGGGCCGGCGACGATCCCACAGCGCCGGTGCCTCCAATCGCGGTGGGGGTGTTGCCCCAGCCGAAACCAAACTGCGTTCCCAGGTCGCGCGCGAAGTTGCGGGTTGCCGCCACGACGCGGGCTTCGATCTCCACTTCCTGCGTCTTGCGGTCCAGTTGTGTGATCAGCCGGTCAAGCTGCGGAATCACGCCGGGAATGTCCTGAATGATAAGCGCGTTGGTGCGGTCATCGGAAATAATGTCGCCCCGCGAGCTGAGCAGCTTTTTCAACGTGGGCATCACGTCCTTGGCGTGGGCGTAGCTCAGATAGCGGGTAACCGTAATCTTATCTACGGCCAGCGTTTCGGCCTCGATTTGCGCCCGGCGCGCTTCCGCTTCTTTGCGCATGGTGTCGACCGTCGCGATGCGCAGCACGTTGCCCTCGAGCTGCCGATCCAGGCCGTTGTTCTTCAGCACCAGATCCAGAGCCTGATCCCAGGGCACGTCATCGAGCACGATGGTGAGCGAGCCGTGCACTTCGGGATCGAGCACGATGTTGAGCCCGCTGATCTCGTGGATAAGCCGGAAAAAGTCCTTCAGATCCACATCCTTCAAATTCACCGAGATGGGCTCGCCGGTGTAGCGGGTCTTCCCCGTGGGCTGCACACCGCGTGACATCTGCTTCTGCTGCTCTGCCGCGAGGTTTTCCGCCGGTTTGATGGTTACGCCGGATTCCTGGGCAGCAGCCGGTGCTGTGGGGGCGGCAGCGGGCGCTGCGGGAGTGGCAGCCTGAGGCGCGGGGTCGCTGGCGGGAGTCGCGGGAGCAGCGGCCGGAGTGGCCGGCGCGGCCGCAGGAGCGTCAGGGGAAGCAGCGGCAGGAACCGCAACCGGCTGGCTCGTCTGAGCCTGCGCCGCAGAATCCATGGCAGCGCTTTCCCGTGGCATCAGCATGCTGCTGGGCAGGCTGGACGCCATAGTGGCTGCGGCTTTCAGGGTGCGCTCTGGAGGCTGAATGCTGCTGTCCGCGGGGCGTGAGCTGTATTGCGGCTCCACCATGACAAAGTCTTTCGCCACCACCGTCGCCGGCTGCACGGACGCGGGGACCACCGCGTGCGTTAAGGCAGCCGCCGCCACCTGCGGGCGCGTGCGCTGAGGCATCTGCTTGGCCTGAGCTCTCGCCACGTTGACCGGGCGAAGGTTCAGGACGAGCTTGTTGCCTTCCGGCACGAGCTCATAATTGCGCTCCGCGGCCAAGTCCACGACCAGGCGAGCTACCGGCGGATGGGCGCTGTTCTGTCCCAGGCGCACCGCCTTGATGCCGTCGGCGCCAATGGCAATCCGGCGGAACCGGGACACCACCGCGCCCGGCACATCCACCACCAGGCGGTCGGGGTTAGCGACCAAGGTGGCGGTAGCCGAAAGCCGGCCGCTGCCCGTAAGTTCCACCCTGATTCCAGACACGCTCTTGAACACATCCATCTTCTGGATGAGTGGGTGCTCCGCTGCCGTGTTCGCCTGCGGGCCCGATGTCTGGGCCGCGGCCAGCGACAACATCAGCAGGGGAATCATTGCCAGCAATTGCATTCGCCTCATTTGCCTCTCCCTCACGTCCCCGGCCCAGCCATGCCATTGGCGAACGGCGGCTCTGCCGGTGGTGCGTGCAGTGCAATTCGTTTTGCCGGACCGGTTTTCCGGCCCGGTTTTCCCGGCGCTTATACCACCGGAACAAAAAGCTTCTTCACCACGTCGCGGGTGGTCTTGCGCCCCAGCACATCCTGCACCGATTCCCGCAGCACCATGGAATCACCGGTGATTCTGGCCACGTAGCCGTTGAAAATGGGGTCATTCTCCCGCAGGAAATAAGCCTTATTGCCGGCGTTTACCACCACCGCGATCATGCCGTCCTGCGACTTGACGATGCCGCGCAGGCTGATGGAATCCACGCTCAGGCAGCGCTTGCCGCTGCTGCAGCCCGAACCCGATCCGCTCATCCGGCTCACCACCGGGCTGATGAAGGGGTCGCGCTTGTAAGCATCGCGTTTGGCCGATTGGGACATGCGCTGCTCGCCCGACTCGGTGCCCACCGCGTCCTGAGGCAGAAGCTGGCTGGCATCCGGCGCCGCGCCCGCCTCGGATCCGGACTTGCTTTCCGCCTGCGGCCCCGCTGCCGGAAGCGCCGCATCCACCGTGCTCTGCTGCGCATTCCAGGTCTTTTGCGCGGTTTGCAGTTTGGCCCGGGTGTTGGGAATGATGCCCGGCTGCTGCGCCCACACCGTGGCCGCAGCCAGCAGAACCACCGCCATGATTGCCGTTTGCTTCATATCCGCTCCCTAGTGGCGCCCCGCCACGGTCCGTAAACCAGGCTTGCCGGCCGGTCCCTGCTGGGCATGGCTGAAAAATGTGGTGGCTACACAGGTAGCGACCACGCTCTCCCCCGGCGCGTACTGGTAGGTATGTTTGGCCTTGGCGTCCATGGGCTTGCTCACGGTAGTCATGGCCAGGCTGGAAATGTTGATAATCCGCTCCAGGTGGGCGACCCGGTCGAAGAAGTTCAGCAGCGAGTAATAGGGGCCGTCGACCTCGATTTCGAAGGGCACCTCGGTGTAGAACTCGCGCGTGCTGGTGGGCATGGAGGTGTAGCGGCGAATCTCGATTCCCGATTTCTCCGCTTCGCCCTGCATCATGCGCATGAACTTGTCGGCTTCTTTCTCATCCGGCACGATGCGCTCCTGGATGGCGAGCTGCAGCTTGAGGTTCTCGATCTGCTGCTCAATTTGCACCAGCTTGGGCCGGTAGCGCTCCAGTTCAGCGTTTTCCGCCATCTTGGTCTGCAGCGTCTGGGCATCAGCCTCGTTGGCGGTGCTCATGCTGCGAAACACGCCAAAGTAGGCCGCCAGGGTGAGCAGCAATGCCATCCCGGCAATTACTCCCCACTGCTTTGCTTCCGGCAAATCAGTCAAATTGGCCATGTTCGCGCCCTCTAACTCTTCTGCTTCTCGCAAGTAATGGTGAAAACGAAGGCCTGCATTTCCTTGGTCGAAGCGTCCTGGTAGGTTTCCTTCATTTCCACGGTTTTGAAATAGCCGCTCTTTTGCAGGTTGGTGATCAGGTTGGCCACCGCGGTCTCGCTCAAGGCCCGCCCTTCAATGTCAATGCTGGCGCCCTGATCCTTGACCAGGCTCAGCCACACCGCCTCGGTGTTGTCCACCGTGCCGCCCAGGGTGCTCATCAGCGTGACGGGGCCGAACTGGCCGGAGCGCAGCTCGTCAATCACGTCCACCCGGCGCTTGTATTGCTGCATCTGTTTTTCCCGTTCCAGGTACTTGGCCTTGACCTCGGACAGTTCCCGGTTCTTGCGCTCCGCCTGCGCCAGCTGCGTGGCCAGGCGCGCCTTTTCGGCGTTCAGGTGGTACCAGTAGCCGAAGTTCAGGGTTGCGGCCACGGCGAACACCAGCAGCAGCTTCATCACCACGCTTACCCCGGCGGCCGGAAGCATGGACGCCAGGCTGGGACCGCGCTTGCTTTTCGATTTTGGAACACCCAGCAGGTTGATGCGGATCATAGGTCGTCAAAACTCCTCAGGGCCAGCCCTACCGCTACCGCCAGCTGCCCGGCATTCTGCTCCACCAGCTCCAGGCCCGGACCCACCGGCGGCAGAACCTTCTGGAAGGGATTCAGCTCTTCCACCGGGAGGGAAAACTCTTGCCGCAGCGACTCGATCAGGCCCGGCACCTTGCAGGAGCCGCCGGCCAGGTAGATTTTCTCGATGTGCTCGCCCGCCGCGGTGGCGCGGAAGAAGTCGAACGTCTTCTGAATTTCCAGCACGATGATTTCGGTTACCTGCTGCAGCACCGGCAGCTTGGCATCCTCGCTGACCGTGCCCACCTTCCTGCCCAGCTTCAGCGCTTCCGCGTCGTCGAAGCTGAGGTCCAGCTCCTTCTGCAGGGAATCGGTGTACTGGTGGCCGCCCACGCTGACGTCGCGGGTAAACAGCGGGGCCGTGCCCTTCACGATGTTGATGTTCATGACGCTGGCGCCCAGGTTGAGCAGGGCCACGGTGGAGTTGGGCGCGGGCTCGTAGTTGTACTCGTAGCAGTTCTGCAGCGCGAAGGCGTCAATGTCCACGATGGCGGGCGACTTGCCGGCCATGGAGAGCACGTTGGTGTAGTTCAGAATCTTGTCTTTTTTCACCGCCACCAGCAGCACGTCCATAGTGGGGCTGGAAGGATCCTCGGAGAGGATCTGGTAATCAATGCTGACGTCGGCTATGTCGAAGGGGATAGCCTGGGCCGCTTCCTTCTGAATGGTCTCCGCCAGTTCCTGGTCGCTCATCATGGGCAGGGGGATCTTTTTCACGATCACCGAGTGGCCGCTCACTGACGTGGCCACCGCCCGCGACTTGATTTCGTTTTCCGTGAACAGCTTGGAGATGGCGCTGGAGACCGTGCCGCTGTCCACGATCATGGAATCCACCACGATGTCGGCGGGCAGGGGTTCCAGGCCGACATGGGCCACTTCAATGCCCTTGCGCCCGCGCTTCAACTCCACCGCCTTGATGCTGCTGGAGCCTACATCCAGGCCGACAATGGATTGTTTTCCAAACATGCTCCCCGCCTTTACAGTTGCGCTCCTGCCGCTCGCGCCTTGAGTTTTTTCCCGGCCCGCCCTTCGCCTTGGGTGCTTTTCCGCTCCATCCAGGAATCCAGGATGGTTTTCTTGAACTTCCAGCGGTTCCCCAGCTTGAAAGCGGGAATTCTTTCCTCGTACACGTACTTGTAAAGCGTGTCCGCGCTCACTCCCAGATACTGCGAAGCCTGGCGAATGTTCATCACTTCCGGGGCATCGCTCATGGTTTTCTGGTCACCGTCCACAGCATTGCCCTCCTGCTTCACCTACACTCCGGCGAAGCCGGCCACATCGGACAAGAGGAAACGTCCCTCTTTTTGAACTTTGGGGGGAGATGTTTGTGTGTTGCTGCGTCTATTTCAACTGGTACGCCAGAAGTGTCAAGGTTACTGTTCGGGTTTTGCCCGTCGCACTGCCGGTTTCGCCGGAAAACGCCCGGGTTTAATTTGCAACAAAGCCGCTATACGCTGCGTTACGTGCCTTGTTCCATACAGTATCTTGTGGTATTTACGGTTGGGGTTCGCAACCGAGCACGAAATCACGGTTACCGAGGTGCTGGTCCCTCGGTGTGCCCGCGTTTGTCATTCGGGACGATGCTCAATCCAGCAAACGGACAGCGCTAAGTGCGCTATTCGCACAAAGCCACGCGCCCACCGAGCATTTCTCAGCGTGCGTTCCTGGATATAGGCAAGCCCTCTGCAGCAGTCGCCAGATACTCCCGCAAGTCGCGAGTGTGAACTCCGAAATCCCGCGTGAATCCGCTGCCGTCAGAGGTCGGGCCGGGATCCCGTCCCGGGGATGCTAATTCCACTCGGATGCCGGTGATTTCCTGGATCAGTTTCTGCAGTTGTCCCGCTTCCCACAACTCCGCAGGCGTGTTGTAGACGCGTCGCCGGATCTCAGCCGCCTCCATCAAGGTGAGCAGCATGCGGGCGACATCTTGCACGTGCACTAGCGACAACAGGGCGCCCGGGTGAAAAGGAACAGCGATGGCGCTCCACTTTGCGGGCTCAAACATCTGCGAGCGCCACGGAGAGGAGGTGTTCCTGGCCCCGGGGCCTACCACGCGAGCGATTCGCAGGGCTACAAACTCCAGGGCCCGTTTCTGAGCCAAAGCCTCGCCAACGGTCTCCACCGCTCGCTTGCAGGCGCCATAGGGATCACCAGGAATTGCGGGATCCTCCTCATTGAGGGGTCGCTCGCGAGCTGCCAACCCATACACGCTGATGGAACTAGCGAATACGAATCGCCTCACGCGATAGCGGACGGCTTCCCGTAGCAAGTGGCAGGAACCAACCAGGTTCACTTCCGCGCCCCGGACAGGATCGGCCAGGAAACCACTGGGCAAGAGGGCGGCCAAGTGGATGACGGCTCGAAATGAGTGGCATTGAAACAGGCGGGCCACCTGCTCCTGCGAACGCAAATCGCACGCGAGAACCCGTGCCTTGGCGTCGGCCGCCAGGTCAACAGGCAAAACATCAGCCCCGGCGGCTTGCAGCAAGGCACACACCGCGCGCCCAACCTGGCCGCTCGCGCCGGTTATCAGCACCGCGCCTTCTTCAGCTGCTGCCGACATAGGTCCTTATTGTGCGGAGCACGCATAGCGCCGTCAATGACAGCTTGCCCGTCCTCGTAGCATAAAAAAAGCCGCAACCGAAGTTGCGGCTTTACCCGACACCGTTTCACGCTGCCTTGCGATGGCTCTGCCGGGTCCTGGCCGCTTTGCGGGCAGCCAGCTTCAGGCCTGTCCGGCCTTTGGTGCGAACTGCTTTCCGGGCCGCACTCCGGCGCGAAGAGCGCCCGCGGGCTTGTGCCGTGCGGCGCGCCTGCCTGGCTAGAGCCTTGCGCGAGGCGGATTGGCGGCCTTCCCGTTTGAGAGCCCGCGAAACCGCGCGCGAACGCCGCGCCGAAGTGCGGCGGCGTGACGTTCTGCCCTTACGCAAGTCGCGTTGTGCCTGCGCCCGGGTCCGGGCCCGTGCCTTCCCTTTGCGCGGCGCCGCCAGCTTGACTCCGGCACGGCGTGCCTTCGAGAGTCCAATCGCGATCGCCTGCTGGGGTGAGCGAGCGCCATGCTTGCCTTCGCGGACATGGTGCATCTCTTCCCGCACAAATTCGCCCGCCTGGGTGCTGGGCGCCTTGCCTTCCCGCTTGTCTTCACGAGCCCGTTCGATCGTCTCCTTCTCTGGCATACGTCACCTCCCATCAAATCCGGTTAAGGGGGACAGGTCTATATGCTTACTGGATGCGTTGGCAGGACGTGAAGATGACAACTCCTCCTCCGCCAGTGCACATGGGGGGAAGCCCGGGAGCGGCGTGGCAATCCAAGCGGTGATTCTTAGCACCAAGCCAACAAAAAAGCCGCAACCGAAGTTGCGGCTTCCCAGCACGGGGATCTGAATCGTTCTAGTCTATGTCGAACTGCTCCTGGTGCAGCGCGGGATCGGTCTTCACGATCACGCTGCGCCCGCTCAGTTCTTCCAATTCGGTCAGCCAGCGCCCGTTGTTGGCCTTCAGCGCCTTGCCGACCTCGGGGTTTACCCGCAGCATCACGTCCGGCCGCTCCAGTTGCTTGGCGATCTTGCGCATCTCGGTGTAAATCTCGTTGCACACCGTAGTGACCGACTTCACAAAGCCAGTGCCGGTGCAATACGGACAAGACGAACCTAGCGTACGCTCCATGGACTGCTTGACTCGCTTGCGGGTAATGGCCACCAGGCCGAAATCATTGAACTGCAGCACCTTGGAGGGAGCGCGGTCGGAGCGCAGCGCCTCCTCCAGCGCCTGCATCACCTTCTGCCGGTTGCGGCGCTCATCCATATCAATGAAGTCAATCACGATGATGCCGCCCAGGTCGCGCAAGCGAATCTGGCGCACGATCTCCTTGATGGCATCCACGTTGGTCTTGACGATGGTGTCTTCCAGGCGCGTGGTCTTACCCACGTACTTGCCGGTATTGATGTCAATGGCCACCAGCGCTTC
>Ga0075436_100000199_pt1 | contig 37237 bp, 31 predicted proteins | sample RhiMethybrSRZTD5_FD_75303 | JGI IMG/M metagenome (GOLD analysis project Ga0075436, IMG submission 75303) | Populus rhizosphere microbial communities from Tennessee, USA - Rhizosphere MetaG P. TD hybrid SRZTD5 | ecosystem: Host-associated > Plants > Roots > Rhizosphere > Soil | place: USA...
GAAATCGTTGCCGCTGAAAAAGCTCGCGAGCAAAGGCTCGCATTGCTGACCAAGGTTGATCGTTCTAGTGCGGCCGAATCCATTTATGCGTCGCGTGTTTTAGGAAGGTGAATGTGACTATTGAACGCGCCGATTTTGGCTCAGGACATTTATCATGCGAATGAGAAAGCTGATCCTGCTAATGGCGGTCGCAGTGCTGGCTCTTGGTCATCGATCGGATGGCCAGCAAGCGAGACCGGTTGCTGATCAACTCAAACTCGCGGGCGTGATGCCGCGAGGCGCGATGCTCTACCTTCAGGCGAGCGACCTCGCAGCGCTGATGAAGACATGGCTCGCATCGCCGGTGCGTTCTCGGTTCTACGACAGCGCAAGCTTCGCGTCGTTTCAAAAGTCGCGCGTGTACTTGAAGCTTCAGGATCGAAAGAAAGACATTGAAACCGCGATTGGAATAAGCCTCGACGAGAATCGATTGGCGGAACTTGCGGGTCGTGAGTCGGCCATTTCGATTTACGATATCGGTAAGATTGAAATTGTATTCGTAACCGAAATACCTCGCGCGCGCGCAGTCGCTTCCGCGCTGTTCAAGCAAGCGCCACAGTTTCAAGAGCGATCCGCTGATGGCACAGCCTACTATGTCCGCGATGTATCGACTGACGGTGGTCGATTGAATCAGCAATTCTGCTTTGCCTACATCGACGGGAAGTTGATCGTTACAACCACCGAAGGCCTGATGCTTCGAGCAATAGCGAATACGAAAACTGCTTCGGACTCGTTGCTATGGGATGTTGTCGCGCTCGCTGAGCAAGCAAAGGGATTCGCGGCCCACGACGTAACGATGTGGCTGGATCAATCGCGTTTGAACTCCAATCGATATTTTGACAATTACTGGATACATCACAATGCGAAGAGCGAGCTGGCTAATTTCGAGAGCGCGCTGATCGACTTGCGCATGGCTCGCGAAGGAATGACAGAGCAACGATGGTTCAAGACGGCGGTCGGGAAGCAGGCGTCGGAGAGAGGATCGATCAGCAAGGAACAGGCAACCTCTTTGATGAGGTTCGCTCCTTCGGACGCACAACTAGTCGAAGTCAACTCGGCGAGCAACAATAAGCCGCTGCCGTTGGTCATCGAGCAATCTCTTTTCGGGAACCTTCCTGCGAATTCGTGGTCGCCAAGCGAAGTTCCGGATCGAACGCGCAAGACTTCCAGCGACAACGATAACACCCGGACAGAGCGCTACAGCCGGCTCGATGAGCGCTTCGACATAGACGTTGACGATGAGCAAGCTCCTAAACGCGGGTCGAATAGCAGCGGCGAATCGTCTGGTAAGAGACCTTCCAATCAGTCCGCGGTAGACAATTTCGCAAACAACGTGTCGACGATTCTCTCGAGTGTCTCGAGCGGCACGTACTGTGAAATCGTGAGATCGAAAGCGGAAGCAGGGAAGCCGTTCGTAAGATTCGAACGCGCGGTCATCGTTCAAATGAAACCTGAAGCCGCTTTGAATCGCGAGGCTCTCGAGCGCGCGATTACCGACGAGTTGCGCTTGAGATTCGTGGTGTCAGGCAGCGAAACCCAACTCGCGTGGCAGGACGAGGGAGCGGTTCGCTATGTTGCTCAGACGCTTCTCGAACAAGGCGCGGCTTATTCGATGACCGCAAATTGCCTCGTGCTGGCGTCAAGCAAGGAGTTCGCGGCGGACATACTTCAAACGGCGAAGGCAACGTCTACCTCTGCGCGCACCTTTGATGAGCCGTTTGACTTCTATGCATTAGTTCGAGTGAGCGCCGCGAAACCTGTATTTGACACGCTGATGTCGAAGCTCGATGGCCGTACTAAGGCGATCAAACCAAAGCGAGCCAAAGATGATGAAGAAGAGACTGAAATCAAGTTCTTCAGCGACAACCTGTCGAGCCTCGTGGCGTCATCTTCAATCAGCGAAATCAAGCTTACTCGACGATCCGCTTCGCCAATCATGACCGAGCGCGTGGTTTATTCGTGGTAACGCGAGACGCACGATCGTCGCTTTGTTTCTTGCTGTTGCCATTTTGATTGATTGCCGCTGCGCTGTATCTGCTGGTATTGTTCTCACTCGCCCCCGAGGTTAATCTCCCCGTTTCAAGAGGAATGATGTTAATTAAGGCCGTCTTCGCTGTTGTATTGTTCACTGTCGTAGCGCTAACCGGCTGCTCATTGCTCTCACACGAGGCACCGCCTGAAGACATCGACAAAGCCACCGGGCTTTTTCTTCAACGCCTGGATCGCAATGATTACGACGGCATCTACAACGATCTTGCGGACACCTTCAAGAAAAACAAATCGCGCCAAACAGTAACAGACAGCCTCAAGGAACTCACCGCTTATGGAAAGGTCGTCAGTTGGGGGCGAATCGGAATGAATTTTGTCGGGGAAGGTAAGGACCGAATGGCAAAGCCGGTCTACACGACTACCTTCGAACAAGCAGCGGGAGAGCTTACTCTGACCTATCAGGATATCAGCGGTGAGTGGAGGCTGATGGCCTTCGAATTCAAACGACGCCGATAGTGCAGGCGTATGTAATCACACAAATGCAAAATCGTTGTACCGGGATCAAGGAGGCTTCCATGCGAACGCGCCTGACGATCGTCCTAATAGTTGTAGCCGTGTTATTGCTGTCAACCGGGAGGCAGGGGTCGAGCAACACTATCAATCAAGCTTCAACTAAAGCAGCCCGGCTTTACAAAGCGAGTTCGGTCGGCGCCGGCTCGTATCGAAGTCCCGGTGGGCTCCACAAGATTCTGATTGCCAATGACGATTCGGAAGCATTGAACCTGGCGAGATCGCAAGCAGTGCAGCTTGCTGACTACGGTTCTTTCAAATTGTTTGCGATGGACGAGGCGGCTATTCAAAGAGCGGACGAGCGGGCGAGCCATGATCTCTCAACCGCCGGCAAAGAAGTTGATTCAGAACCTCTTGCGTCGCGAGTTCGTGACGACTTGAACGTTCTGTTGCTCAGATCGGGGGCGATCGATACGACTGACGTAGGCGCGTCGGGCGCGTTCATTGGATTGAATCGCGCTGCTGCCTCTTATGGAATTGAATCCGCAAAAGCTGCTTCGGAAGTAAGTGCGACCGGCTCTCAGTTTCGTTTGATCCAATTTGTTGGTCCGGTGAAGCGAGCCTGGATCGAACAGCTCGAACAGAGCGGGCTCGAACCTATAGCGTACGTTCCAAACAACGGCTATCTGGTGCGAGGAAGCTCCGATTCGCGGGCTCGATTATTGTCACGCAATCAACTTGCCCAGGCGAGCGGCGAAGGGTTCGTTCAGTGGGAGGGACCGTTTCTCGACGAGCAAAAGATTCATCCGGCGCTTTCGGCGATGGAAAATCAATCGGGAGAGGTGACTGTCGCCGTTCAGCTGGCATTAGGCAAAGAAGAGCGCGACGCGCGAAACAACTCTGAGGTTAAGCAAGCGCGGAAACTTGCGAAAGCGGTGATGCTTGACGCTTATGGCGTGATTAACTTTACAAATCTGCGATTGAGAATCGACGCGAGCAGAATTCGCAATCTCGCCGCGTTGCCGAGTGTGGTCAACATCGAGCCGTGGAGTCCTCCTCAGTTGTTCGACGAACGTTCGTCACAGATAATCGCGGGCCAGTTGTCTCCGGACCAGACCGCGGCGCGAGCACCTGGCTACGTTTCGTGGCTGGCCGCGCACGGTTTCACATCGAACTTCAATTTCGCGATAGACGTGTCGGATACCGGAATCGATCGCGGCTCGACAAGCGCCGACAAGCTGCATCCTGATTTTCTGGATTCAAACAAGCAGAGCCGAATCTTATATGCTCGCGACTACACGTCAGAGCTGGATACCAGCGACGTTCCCGGTCACGGCACGATCAATATGTCCATCGCGGCCGGCTCAAATTTTTCTTCGGATAAAGCGGTTCACGACGCTTCGGGTTTTGGCTTCGGAATTGGAGTGGCGCCGTTCGCGTTGCTGGGCGCGTCGAAAATTTTTCAATCGAACCTCAGCTTCGACTTGATCGATCCGTATACGAAGCTCGTCTCAGACGCCTATCGCGCCGGCGCTCGAGTCTCGTCAAATAGTTGGGGAGAAACTTCGAACACTTATTCAATCGATTCGCAGGAATATGATTCGCGAGTGCGCGATGCGGATCCCGATCAACCGGGAAATCAGGAGACGACCATTTGCTTCGCCGCGGGAAACGCAGGCTTAGACAAAACCATCGGCTCGCCGGGCAGCGCCAAGAATGTAATCTCGGTTGCGGCCAGCGAAAGCTCACGTAAGGATGGAACCGACGGTTGCAACGTGAAAGACTCCGACTCGGATAATGCGACGAACATCGCGTTCTTTTCATCCGGCGGTCCGCTCGATGATGGCCGAATAAAACCGGACATAACGGCGCCGGGCACTCACATCGAAGGCGCCGCTTCACAGAACCCTATGTTTGATGGCACAGGAGTCTGCGGCGAGACTCTGGACAATCATTTTTTTCCTGAAGGCCAAACCCTCTACACCTGGTCCTCCGGAACCAGTCATTCGACGCCGCAGGTCGCGGGAGCCGCGGCGCTCGCGCGGCAGTTCCTGATTAACAAAGGACAGCAACCGACGGCCGCGCTCACAAAGGCTTTGCTGCTCAATACCGCTTCCTATATGACCGGCGAACGAGCGGGCGGGGACCTTCCAGAAGCGAGGCAAGGCTGGGGTCTGCTGGATCTTGACCGTGCCTTCGATAACACGCCGAGAATCTTAGTGAATCAGACGAACACATTCACCGACAGCGGTCAGGAATTCGTTCTTACTGGAGAAGTAAAAGACTCAACGCAGCCCTTTCGAGTCATGGTGGCCTGGACTGATGCGCCAGGCTTTTCGGGAGTCGCGCCGTGGGTGAACAACCTCGATCTCGAAGTCACGATCAACGGACAGCTCTACCGCGGTAACAACTTTACCGGACAAGTCTCGCAGCCGGGCGGCGACGCCGACACGAAGAACAACGTCGAAGCCGTTTGGCTGCCTGTGGGAACGGTTGGAACTTTTGTCGTAAGAATTCGCGCTACAAACATCGCCGGTGACGGCGTTCCAGGCAACACTGATGAGACGGATCAAGACTTCGCGTTATTTGTCTACAACGGTGAGCAAAAGGATGTGCCGGTGGCCTCTATCGCGAGCGTTATTCTGGCGGGCGGTTCAGACAGTTTTGCGGACCCGGGCGAAACGGTTTCGATGACGATCAACATATCGGATCTATCGCCCATCGCCTTCGCATCGGCGCACGGCACGCTGACGACGTCCACCACTGGAGTTGTCGTCACCGGAAATGCGGCCGACTTTCCGAGTATCGCATCGGGCCAAAGCGCGAGCAGCTTGTCTCCATTCACCTTCACCGTAGCGCAATCGGTTGCATGCGGCAGCGTGATCAACTTTGTGCTCGATGTTGCAAGTCAAGGATCAGTGTCGCGCGTTCCATTCACTGCTCGAGTTGGAAAAGCGCAGCCGATAGCTATGTTCTCGGATGACATCGAGTCGGGAGAATCGAAGTGGACTCACGGCAGTGGCATAAAGAAGAAAAAATTCCGCATCGATACCTGGTCTATTTCGAGCAAGAGAGTGCACTCGGGAACTAGCGCGTGGTTCACCCCTGATCCCGGCGACAAGGTTACGGACGCACATTTGGACACGCTACCGATTCAAATTCCGGCCGACGCGCGCGATGTCCAATTGGTTTTCTTTCACACCTTCGAATTCGAGCGAGGTCAATTCGATGGCGGCGTGCTCGAGATATCGACCGGCGCAGACTTTGAAGATCTTGGAGCTAAGATCGTAAAAGGCCGCTACAATGGAACGATCTACGAGTTCGGATCCAACCCGCTCGCCGGCGACGCAGCCTGGGTAGAGGGCAGGCTCGGCACGTTTCAGCAGGTCATCGTTGATCTGAGCAGCTATGCCGGCAAGACGGTGACGATAAGATTTCGAGTCGTGACCGACTCCGACGGCAAAGGGCTTGGCTGGTACATCGACGACGTGAGCTTGCAAGGCAATCGCGTAAGCTGCACGCCGTAGCGATCGCTTTGAGTCTTATTGCTGCCAGCCGCCGCCCAGTGCCTTGTAAAGCTGCACGAGCGACAACAACTCGTTGCGCTTTGTTTGTGCAAGGCTCAATTGAGCGTTGAACAGATCGCGGTCCGCGTCCAACGCGTTCAGCAACGTGTCCACCCCACCGCGATAGCGCAAGTAGGCCAGCCGCGAGCGGTCTTCAAGCACGCCGACCAGAAGTTCCTGTTGAGCCCGAATCTCGCGGATCTTTCGATACTGAACAAGCGCGTCTGAAACTTCGCGAAACGCAGTTTGAATTGTTCTTTCGTAATCGATGAGCGCAATCTCTCGCTGCGCTTGTGTGAACTTCACGTTTGATTTGATTCTTCCAGCGGTGAAGATCGGCTGTGTAATCCGAGGCACAAATGACCACGTGCTGGCAGGATTTGTGAACAGACTGGATAACTGATCACTTTGCGTCCCCAGGAATCCAGTCAGGCTGATCGTTGGAAAATAAGCGGCCCTTGCAACTCCAATCTGGGCATTGGCAGCAATCAGAGTTTGTTCGGCCGCTCGAATGTCGGGCCGCCGCTCGAGCAATGCTGAAGGCAACCCCGAAGGTACTGACGGCGGCTGCTCCTGGTCTCCCAAAGCTTTGCCGCGAGTGATCGCGCCCGGGTTCTTGCCAAGCAACAAGCTTATTCGATTCTCGGTTTGTTCAATTTGACGTTCGACATCGGGCACTTCCTGCGATGCGCTGTAGACTAATTGCTCGGCCTGACGCACGTCGAGCATGGTCGCGACGCCGCCTTGCTGACGAACCTTGATGAGTTGAAGCGAGTTCTGCCGTGTCGCAAGAGTTCGCTTGTCGATATCGAGTTCCAGATCGAGCTCGAGCAGGTTGAAATACGAAGTTGCAACGTCGCTGACAAGCGTAGTCATCACGGTCTTGCGATCTTCGTCGCTTGCCTGCAACTGAGCGCGCGCGGCTTCGGTTTGCTTTCGCAGGCGGCCCCAAACATCTATCTCGAATGAGAGCAGGTTTAGCAGGATCGTTCCAAATGTTCGATCGCGAGCGACTCCCGGCGGCAACGGAAAAGAACCTTTAGTGGAGTTCCGCTGCTTGGTGATGTCCGCAGTCCCGGTGATGTTGGGGAACTGCTCGGCTCGCGTGATTCCAAGTTGTGCGCGAGCCGCGCTGACTCTCGCGACGGCCTCGCGTATATCGTAGTTTTGTGTCGATGCCGTGTTGATCAAATTCTGAAGCTGCGAGTCCTTGAACAACTCGAACCACTTCAAATCTGCAAGCGAGTGAGCGTCAGGAGGCGCCGTCGGATCAGCGGCTCCGCGAAAGACGCTCGGAGTCGCGACCGTAGGACGGTTGTACTTTGGTCCGACCGTGCAGCCCGCCAGCAAGCTTACAATCAAGAGCACAATCAATAGTCGGTAAGTCATCGGTGTATTCTTCAATCGCTCGGGTATTTTCCATTTGCCATTTTGCATTTGTCATTTGCCATTTGTGAGGGCGATGACAAATGAAAAATGCAAAATGACAAATGGAAAATGCCTCAGTCTCCCGGAGACGGCTCGGGCGTTTCCGGCAACGCTTCCGATATGTGCTTCTTCGCTCCCGAAAATTTCTCAACCACGTAGAAGCTCGCCGGTATGATAAAGATTGCAATTCCGGTCGCTGCCAACATTCCGACGATCACAACGGTTCCAAGTATTCTCCGGCCAGCCGCTCCCGAGCCCGACGCAACCCACAACGGCACGCATCCAAGAATGAACGCGAAAGAAGTCATCAGGATCGGTCGCAGTCGAAGCCGCGCTCCTGTCAGCGCCGCCTCTGCGAGATCGCGTCCTTTTTCAAACTCCGCCTTTGCAAACTCTACGATCAATATCGCGTTCTTCGCGGAGAGACCGATCAACACGATCAATCCGATTTGCGCGTACACATCGAGATCGAGTCCTCGCAGAAGCAACCCGATGAACGCGCCGAAGATCGCAATCGGCACGGTAAGCAACACTGACAATGGAAGCGACCAGCTCTCATACAGAGCCGCAAGAATCAGAAAAACGAAGACGAGCGACAAAGCAAACCCTGTCGTGGCGGTACCCGAGGCTTTCCTTTCCTGATATGACAGGTCGGCCCAGTCATAACCGATCTCGGCCGGGAGAACTTCCTTCGCGATTTCTTCGAGGGCGTTCATTGCTTGACCCGAACTGTAACCGGGCGCCGCTGCACCGATCACCTGGGCCGCTCGATAGACGTTGAAGCGATTCGTGTATTCCGGACCATTGATTTTTCTTGTCGTCACCAGCGACGACAATGGAACCATGTTTCCGTCATTGGCTCGCACGTAGTACTGCCGAATGTCGGCGTCGCTCATTCGCTCCTGTCCTTCAGCTTGAAGAAAGACCCTCCACTGCCGACCGAACCGATTGAACTGATTCAGGAACAGCCCGCCGAGATAAGCCTGCATCGTTTGATAGACGTCGCTGATTGCAACGCCTTGCTTCAACACTTTGTCGCGATCGACATCGGCGTAGATCTGTGGGACAGCGGCAGAAAAGCCCGAGTTGACTGCGGCGAGTTCCGGGCGCTTTCTGCATGCCTCGAGAAACTTCTGGAGATTCTGATCGAGAAAATCAACCGAGCCGCCGCTTCTGTCCTGAAGCCAGAATGAGAATCCGCCCGCGGCTCCGAGTCCGGGAATCGACGGCGGAAGAAGCGCGATAGGAATAGCTTCAGGGATTTCGTTGTTCATCGCGACATTCAACTTGCGCGCGATGCTCTGTGCCTCAAGTTGAGAGCCGGGACGGTCTTCCCATGGTTTCAGTATCACGAAGAAGAAGCCGTTGTAGCTTGCGGACACGCGAGTCAACAAGCTGAAGCCGCCTATCGTGTTGTAAGCCTGAATACCATCGGTCTTGTCGAGTATCGCCTCAACCTTCTTCAAAACCGCATCAGTTCTTTCAAGCGAGGCCGCCGGCGGAAGCTGCACGTTCAACAACAAGTAGCCGTAGTCTTCATCGGGAAGAAAGCTAGTCGGAAGTCTCGTGCCCAGGAGCCCATCGAGTCCGGCGAAGATGCCGATGATTAGAACCGCGATCAGGCCCTTGCGAATCAGAGCGTGGCTCCAGTTGACGTAGCCGTGCGTCGCTTTCGTGAACCATCGATTGAAGCCGTCAAAGAAACGACCGAGCGGCCCGCGAGTCCTCTTACGCGGCTTGAGCAGCATCGCCGCGAGCGCCGGCGAAAGAGTCAAGGCGTTGAATGCTGAGATGAGCACCGAAATCGCGATCGTCACCGCAAATTGATTGTTCAAGCGGCCCTGAATTCCTCCGACAAACGCAATCGGTAGGAACACCGAAGACAAAATCAACGCGATTGCGATTACCGGTCCGGATACTTCCTTCATTGCAAGAAGCGTGGCTTCGCGTGGCGCCATACCTTCTTCAATGTGATGCTCGACAGCTTCGACCACTACGATAGCGTCGTCGACTACCAGACCAATCGCCAGCACTAATCCAAAAAGCGAAAGTGTGTTGATAGAAAACCCGAGCAACGGAAAGACCGCAAACGTTCCGATCAGCGAGACGGGCACCGCGATCATCGGAATCATAGTCGCTCGCCAGTTTTGCAGGAAAAGATACACGACGAGTATGACGAGAACTACCGCAATCGCGAGCGTCTTGATTATGTCGCGAATGCCCGCGGTTACCGGAAGCGTAGTGTCCAACGTCACTAAGTAATCGAGGTCCTGCGGAAAGCGAGTCTTCAATTCGGCAATCGTGTTCCTGACGCCTTCGGCCACCGCGAGCGCGTTGGAACCCGGCGCTTGAAATACGGCGACGATGCAGCCGGGCTGTCCGTTTACTCGAGCGATCTGCTGGTAGTTTTGAGCGCCGAGCTCCGTGCGCGCCACGTCCTTCAAACGCACGACCGAACCGTCGGGGTTTGAACGCACGACAATCTGTCCAAATTCTTCTGGGGATTGAAGCCGTCCCTGCGCGCGAACTGTGTACGTCTTCTCCTTTCCCTTTGGAGCGGGTTCAGCGCCGACTTGTCCGGCGGGATTCACGGTGCTTTGTTGTTGTACAGCGCGAGTGATGTCTGGAACCGTCAAGCCAAGCTTCGCGAGTACGTCAGGCTTCACCCAGATTCGCATTGCATAGTCGCTTGCGCCAAAAAGCCTGACTTCACCGACGCCCGGCACTCGATACAAAGCGTCGTTGATGTTTATGTTTGCGTAGTTCGCAAGGAACAGCGAGTCGTAAGTCTTGTTCGGCGAGAAGAGCGAAATGACGATCATCGGCAAGCCGGTCGACTTGCGAAGACTCGTTCCGAACTGATTGACGTCTGCCGGCAGATTCGGTTGCGCTTGCGCCAGACGATTTTGCACGTTCACCTGATCGACGTTAGGATCGGTCGCGATATCGAACGTCACGGTCAATTGCATCGTGCCGTCGTTCGCGTTAGTGGACTGCATGTAAAGCATGTTGTCCACGCCGTTCATCTGCTGCTCGATCGGCGTCGCGACGGATTGCTCGATTGTGACGGCATCGGCGCCCGTGTAAGTAGTCGCGGCGATGATTTGTGGCGGAACGATCGAAGGGAACTGCGCGAGCGGCAAGCCTCGCATTGCAACCAGGCCGAGGATGACGGTAATGATTGCGATGACCATCGCTACGATGGGTCGATTGATAAAGAATTTGGAGATCATTGCGACTAGTACCCTGTCAATGCTGAAACGAATATCCTGTATGGGCGTCCCTCTGTGGGCGCCCCTCGCTGCCCTATCGCCCTTATCAGTTCAGGGGGGGCGCCCGCGGAGGGACGCCCATACAGTTAGCTCTGCGCATTTGTCGGTGCTTGATATGGTTTTGGACTAACCACCTGGTCAGGTCTGATCCTCAGTATGCCTTCAGCAATGACGCTTTCGCCGGGCTTCAATCCGTCTTCGATAATCCACAAAGCGCCGACCTTTTCACCGACTTTCACCGGACGAATGCTTACCTTGTTATCAATGCCGACGACCGCGACGCGATAGCTGCCTTGCATTTCGCTGACTGCGCGCTGCGGTACAAGCAACGCGTTTTGTTTAACGCTTGTGACCGAACGAACTCGCGCGTACTGACCGGGACGCAGGACGTTTCCCGGATTCGGAAACACTCCAGCGAGTTTGATCGAGCCAGTCTTGAGATCGACGTTGCGGTCGGCAACGTAGAACTTGCCTTTGTGCGGATAGGTCGAACCGTCGGATAGAATTAAATCAAGTTCAAGATTCCTCGCTGCGGCCGCGCGCTCGCTTGCATTTGGAGTGTGCTCGACGTTATTGAGGTATTCCTGTTCGGTCGCGTTGAACCAGACCCTGATCGGATCGACCGTCGACACAATCGTCAATGGTGGGCTGTTTGGATTGTTCGGACCAACGAGGTTCCCGACTTGAACGGTCGCTACGCCGGCGACGCCATCGATGAGCGAAGTGATCCTTGTGAACCCAAGACTGAGCTCGGCAGTCTTCACCGCACCCTCCGAGGCTCGCACATTTGCATTGGCGGCGACGATTGCTGCTTTCGCGGTTTCGACCGCAGCCTCGGAGGCTTTTACCTGAGCCTTTGCAGCAAGGTTCGCTTGAACCGCGTTGTCGAGATCCTGCTGAGTAACCGCGTTCTGTTGCGCAAGGGGTGTATAGCGATCGACATCGTTCTGCGTCTTGCCCTGATTCGCCTCGGATTGAACCAATTGCGCCCTCGCCTGCAAGAGCTGGCTGTTTGCCTGCGCAAGCTGGCCCTGTGCTTTTGCGAGCTCGCCCTTGGCCTGTTCGACCACGGCTAGAAACGGCCGAGGATCAATCTCGAAGAGCAACTGACCCTTCTTCACAAACGATCCCTCGGTGTAGTTCTTGCTCAGAAGATAACCGGTCACTTGACACTTGATCTCGGCATTCACTATTCCATCGAGGGTCCCGATCCATTCACTGTAAATTGGAACATCGCGCTGCTCGACCTGCGTCACTTCGACTTCTACCGGCGCGGCAGCTTGAGCAGTACCCTTGCTCTTCGTGCGGCTGAAGACGAACACCAGCACGATGGCTATCAGAAGAATTGCGGCTCCCGCGATTACATTGCGCTTTGACACTTTAGTCATCCTTTGGCCACCTCGGTTTCTATTTCGTCGATGATCACTTTCATGAAGCATCCAGTAGGCACCAGCACCGCTCCTTGTTTGCGCATTCGAGTCAAGAGCTCTTTGCCTTCTGAATCGATGAAACCCACGGAGGAAAGCTTTACTCGGATTGATTGAGATGGTTCGCCGGGCGAAGCGGAAGAGACGATGCCTTGCCAGCACTGCTCCAGTTCTTTCACCCATCTGCCCATGAGCTTTCCCTCTACCGTGAGGGTCGTCAGCCCGTTTTCATCAGTGCTATCGATTCTCAGCATGCTACTTGTCTACTCCTCACCGGTGCGGCTTGAATTCGAGACCACGAGTGCAATTGGTTGGCCACGGACCAACATAATTCTCACCTCAGTTAGGGATCTGCAACCTTTTGACGGTTAGCGTTTTACATCCTCCCCCCTAATGTGGATTATGAACGTGGTTGTTTGTCGGAAGGCGCAGTGTCTGACCAGATATGGTCAGCTGACGAATTATGGTCATTGGTTAGTGTGCAGAAGAGTCTTGAGACTTACTCAGGAGCGGACTGATCTCGGTACGGGTGGTAGCTCGATTGCCCTAAACGTCCTATTCGCACGCACCGTTGCTCTCACGCGCTTGACGGAAACGTTAGCTGGTTGTCACTCTTTAAACTAAAGGTAATGAGTTTGACCAACGAGAGCGTCCAGATCGCAGGCGGACTACCCGCGCAGCAATATCTGATTCTGCTCGAACTTTCGAAAGCCATCGCCTCTCATCGAGACCTAAGCGATCTGTTACATGACCTCGCCGCGCGCATGCACAATCTGTTCGACTTCGAGAATCTCGCGGTGATGCTCTACGACGAACATCGAAACGTGATGCGAATGCACACGCTCGAAACAACCGATTCGACGATGCGTGAGTTCCCCCAAGAAGTTCCGGTTGAAGGTTCAATAGCGGGATGGGTCTTGTTGAATCAAACGCCGTTCGTTTCGGGCGATGTTCAACAGGAAAGCCGCTTCGTTACGATGAACCTGGCGCGGGAATTTTCAATCAAATCAATTTGCAATCTACCGTTGACCACCGCTCAACAACGCCTTGGAGTCTTGAGTTTCACAAGCGACAAACCGGGCGTCTATGATGATCTCGATCTGGAATTCGCCCAGTTGGTAGCCGCGCAGATTGCAGTTGCGATGGAAGCGCAACGCTATCGCGATCAAATCACCCACGAGCGCGATCGCTCGCAATTGCTTCTCGAAATCAACAACACGCTGGTGTCGAACCTCAACCTTCGAGAGCTCCTGTCGGAGATTTCTGCTTGTCTTCGCAAGGTTATCCCTCACGACGTCGCCGGTCTGGCTCTTTATGACGCCGGCGCCAGCAAGCTTCGAGCTTCGGCGCTCGAGTTCCCGGCGAACGAAGAGCTGTTCATCGAGAATGAACAGATTCCCCTCGAAGGCACTTTGCCGGGGCTGGCATTCACTACGCGGAAGACTGTCATCAGCAACTCTCAACACTTGAAGCAGCTTCCGTCGGCGCGGCGTTTCGCTGAAGCGGGTGTCAAATCCGGTTGCAGCGCTCCGGTGATTTCACACGATCGAGTGTTCGGCGTATTGACGGTTGGAAGTTTGCGCGAAGACGCGTTCACCGCTGAAGACGCCGAGCTCTTTGGGCAGGTCGCGCGCCAGGTCGCGATCGCGGTCGAAAACGCACTCGCGTTTCGCGAGATCGATGCGCTCAAAGACAAGCTCGCCGAAGAGAAGCTCTACCTCGAAGAAGAGATGCAGACCGAGTACAACTTCGAGGAGATTATCGGGAACAGTACGGCGCTCAAGCAGGTTTTGAAAAAAGTCGAGACAGTGGCAGCAACCAACTCGACGGTGTTGATTTATGGTGAGACCGGCACCGGCAAAGAATTGATCGCGCGCGCGATTCACAACCTGAGCCAGCGTCGCGATCGCACGTTGGTGCGAGTCAACTGCGCGGCGATTCCAACCGGCCTTCTGGAAAGCGAGATGTTTGGTCACGAACGAGGCGCCTTCACCGGCGCGATCGAACGCCGCATCGGCCGGTTCGAGCTTGCGCATCAGGGAACGATCTTCCTCGATGAAGTAGAAGACATCCCGCTCGAGTTGCAGCCGAAGCTTCTTCGAGTCCTTCAGGAACATGAATTCGAACGGCTCGGAAGCTCAAAGGTGATTCGCGTAGACGTGCGAGTGGTCGCTGCCACCAACGTCGACCTTCCACAGTTAGTCGCGGAGAAAAAGTTCCGAAGCGATCTGTTCTATCGTCTGAACGTCTTTCCTATTGCGTTGCCCGCGCTGCGCGAACGCCGCGAAGACATTCCCTTGCTTGTGCATTTCTTTGCGAACAAGTTCGCTCAGCAAATGAAAAAGAATATCGATCGAATTCCGGTCGAGGCTATGCAGGTGTTAACGGAGTATAGTTGGCCGGGAAACATAAGAGAGTTGCAAAACCTGATCGAGCGAGCAGTGATCTTAACGCGCGGCACAGTTCTTCAGATTCCTTTATCAGAGCTAAAGCAACCAGCCCAGTCTTCGGTTGATCAGTTGAGCGCATCAACCTTGAGTTCGTCTTCGCTTGAGTCAGTCGAACGCGAACACATCTTGCGAGTCTTACGTGAAACGAGTTGGGTAATCGGCGGCCCCAACGGCGCAGCAGCGCGGCTCGGGATGAACCGCACAACGCTTAACAATCGATTGCGCAAACTAGGCATAACACGACCACGCGTCTAGCTATGGTCTCCATTTACCGGAATCGGTTTTCCATCTTTGATTCTTACGTCGCTTCGTCTGTAGACGGCTCGGTTGCTGAGGGTCTTCGCGGCGTTTCTAACGCCGAACGTATGCGTTCGACCGCCTCCACCCTCGCCTGCGCCGCTCTTCTCATACTTCCAGTCAGACTCTACTAGGAACACTACATCCACGCGCCAGATTATCACCGGCTTGCCCGGTTCGATGGATTCGGTGGGATCTACTAAGTATCGCCAGACGATGTACCATCCAGAATGATCATAGTGCGACTGAATCGCCCACGGTCGCTTGCTGCCCTTGCTCTCGAGGCATTCGTTCGGTTTTGGATATGGGCCGCAGCCTCGTCGTTTCAGGTCTGGAAATCGCTGTTGTGCTGTGTCGATGTTGCGGTGCTTCTCGTAGTTGCTGACAGAATCAAGCGCCTTCGTGCCGAAGATTCCTACGATCGCGCTGAATACATTTGCCTGTTCGTAATAGATTTCGACGAGGTCAGACAGATTCTTCTCAATGTAATCAATGGCCTTTCGAATCGCGACGATGGTAAGACCGGCCGGAAGAGGTACGGATGCGTCGAAGTCTTCTTTGCGGGTCATCCAGGATTACACCTTCATTGGAAGCGCTGCCAACAAGGGAATAGCTTTGACTGCCATCTCGAAGTATTCGTCGTTACTCTCCAAGCCGATGCTCTTCAACCCGCAAGCGGTAGCCGCCGCGATTGTCGAACCCGAACCCATAAAAGGATCTAGGATCGTTCCTTCGTCAAACGGCAAAGCAGCACGCACGATCTGGCGCATGAAATGTTGCGGCTTCAAAGAAGGGTGCGGAGCTATGGAGCGTTCGCCGTTTCTCGCGACTGAAGACTCGATCACATCCTTGAACGGTTCTTCGTTTGAGATGCGTCGTAAGCCGCCGGTTTTCCATTTGCGAAGGTTGTCCTGAACGCGTCCTTCGCAAGGCTTCCTGAACAGACCCCACGGTTCCCAACAAGATCGCGGCATTACTGAAACCATTTCAAATTCGCGTTCGGCGTTTTTGGGCCGATCGCCGCCGCGAAGCGTTTGAACAAGACGCATTATCTCGCCGCGCTTCTCAAACCCCGATGCGATGAAGGGTTCATACACTAGATGCGAGACTAACGGGTTTGTGGCAATGAATACGTGAGCGCCGGGACCCAACACTCTCATCAATCGGCTCGAGAGGCGAATGAAGAATTCGCGAAGCTGCTGTTTCTCATTAGCTGTGAGTACAGTGAATCGTGGAAGCGGAGAGCGTTGGCAGCCATCAAAAGACGGTGGGATTCGCCAGACGCCACCCTTGCCGGCCTTGCGCTTCTGAAGCTGTTCTTCGGAGTATTCAATTACTCCGTACGGCGGGTCGGTCACTACGGCTTCAATGGAGCACGACTCTGCAGCATCGAGCCATTCAAAGGAATCGCAATGAAATATTCGATAGGGCCCGTCGCTTACTCGTAGACGCAGTTGGTCCGCATCAAGAGACGGCGAGTCGGAATAGCGAATTGTTCTCCTCGACATAATTGATGGCAGTTCGTTTCGTCTAAGCATCATAAGGCAGACATTCCCCGGTCGCAATGTAAACGCTTTAGATAGCTTGGAAAAAAGGAAAGAAACTTCCTCAAATACAAAACCGTTAATACCTTGTGCTTCTACACGTTCTTATATAGTATGTCGCCCTGATATGTAGAAGTGCGAGGTAACAACCAAAGAACGAGGTAACGAATGGCTCATCCGAAATCAGATCTTCCTCAGGGCACGCTCGATCTCCTGATCTTGAAAGTTGTCGCGCTCGGCCCTGTTCACGGCTATGCGATTGCGCAGCGTCTTGAACAGGTCTCTCGCGGTGTGGTTCAGATTCCGCAAGGCTCTCTTTATCCGGCGCTTCACCGGCTCGAAAACCGCGGCTTGCTCGTGGCCGAGTGGGATGCATCAGAGACCGGGCGTGACGCCAAGTTCTATAAACTCACGCGTAAAGGGCGGAGCCAGCTCGAGACTCAAGCCGCGGGTTGGGATCGTCTGACTAAAGCCGTCAGCCTGATTCTGAAATTGTCTGAAGGAGGCGCCAAATGAATTGGTGGCAGCGATTACTTCGTCGCGATAAGAGTGAAGAAGAATTAGAAAAGGAATTGAATTTTCATTTGGAGTTGCACACGAGGGACCTGATCGCTCAGGGATACACGCCGGAGGAAGCGCGAAGACAAGCTCGCCTCGCTCTTGGCGGTCCCGAGCAAGTGAAGGAAATGTGTCGCGACGCGCGCGGGACGCGATGGCTCTTCGACCTGCTGCAGGACTTGCGCTACGGCGTTCGCATACTTGCTAAGCAACCTGGCTTCACTGCGGTTGCCGTGCTGGCGTTAGGGCTGGGCATCGGTGTGAATACCGCCATGCTGAGTACGGTGAACGGCTTTGTACTGAAACCACTTCCCGTCGAAAAGCCGTCGGAATTGATAGAGCCGTTCTGGGGCAGGAAGATCGACAATCAGGTTTGGGGTCTTTTCTCTTACGCGAACTACGTTGATTTGCGCGACCAAAACAAAACCTTTTCCGATCTCTGTGCATGGTCGGAGATTTCGGCAGGCATCAGCTCAAGCGAAACCCGCAATGCAGGCGACACCGAACGCGCGGAGGTCCTGTGGGGAGAATTAGTCAGCGCCAATTATTTCGACGTGATGGGCGTCAAGCCGGTCCTCGGCCGCGACTTCACCCCTGACGAAGATGCCACGCCGAACGCTCATCCGGTTGTGGTGCTTGGAAATCAATTGTGGCAGCGCCGCTTCAATTCAGACGCGGCGATTGTTGGTAACACGATTTATCTTAACGGTGTTCCTTTCACCGTCGTTGGAGTCATGCCCGAATCGTTTCTCGGCTCGACCTTTTATCTTCGCAAGGCGTTCTATGTGCCTTCGATGATGGCGCACACATTTGGCCGGCGCGTGGAATGGAGAACGGATCGCAGTTACGCAACATTCAAAGCGTACGGGCGTCTCAAACCCGGTGTGACCATCGCTCAAGCGGAAGCTGATTTGAATTTAGTAGGCGCCTCGCTCGCGCAACTTTATCCAACCGAGAATGCAGACACGAAGATCCAGCTCACGACAGAAGCGGATGGGCGATTCGCGGATGGAACCAGGGTAATCTTGTACGGCGGCTTGCTCGCCTTATTTGTCTCCGGTTTGGTGTTGGTTGTTGCGTGCGCCAATGTAGCGAACCTGATGCTGGCGCGCGCGGTCACTCGAGCCAAAGAGATCGGGATTCGGTTGGCGATCGGCGCCAGCCGCGGACGCATTGTCAGGCAACTGGTGACCGAGAGCCTTCTGCTCTCATTGCTGGGCGGCTTGCTGGGATGGGCTATTGCGTACGAAGGAACTCAGTTGATAAGGGCGAGCTTTCCACCAATTCCGTATCCGGCCGTTATCGACTTTACGCCGGATGGCTACGTGTTGAAATGGATGTTGGCAGTTTCGCTGTTGACCGGTGTGATCTTTGGTTTAGCGCCGGCCTTGTTTGCATCGCGGACTGATCTGGTCGCGGTGATCAAAGGAGCGGGGGCGGGAGCATCCCAAAGAGGCCGACGCCTGAATTTGCGCGGCGCGCTGGTAGTAGCACAAGTCACGATTTCCATCGTCGTGTTGATTTGCGCGGGTCTGTTTATTCGCAGTCTGGGCAAGGCTCTCAAGACGGATCCCGGATTTCGCAGCGAGAATCTGGTCACGATGATGATCAACCCCGGGTTGCTTGCCTATGACCAGCCGGCGATCAAACGGTTCTTCCACCAACTCCAGCGCAACCTCGAGGCACAGCCCGGCGTGCGATCGGCTTCGGCGATTAACGAAATGCCGCTCGCGGTTGCCCGAATCTCAAGCGGCCCGATAGTGAAGGAAGGCGAGATTGACCCGCCGCCTAATAAGGGACTGTACTCCGATACCAGCATTGTGACGCCGCAGTTTTTTGACACTATGCAGATGCCGCTCGTGCAGGGGCGCGATTTCACCGAACGTGACGATGCCGAAGCGCCTCGCGTCGTGATCGTCAATCAGGAATTCGCGCGCCGGTTCTATGGCACCGCCGAATCTGCGATGGGGAAACGTTTTCGCTTCGCGCAGGGCACGCCTTTGATGGAGATCATCGGCATAGCGAAAGACGGGCGCTATCGTTCGTTGTACGAAGATCAGCAAACGTACATCTACCTGCCCTTCTATCAGAATGCTCGAGCAGGGATGACTTTGATTATCAGCGCGCAGTCAACTGCTGCATTGCCGGAGGTGGTGGAAACCGGGCGCCGCGAAATAGCGCAACTGGATCCCCGAATGCCGACCTACGGTGTGATGCTGGGGAACGAGAACATGGAGTTTGCGTACCTGGCGCCGCGATTGGCTGCCGGTATGGGCACTACGTTTGGAGTGCTGGCGTTAGTGTTGGCGACCATCGGGCTCTACAGCGTGATGATGTATGCCGTCAGCCAACGCACACGAGAAATCGGAATAAGGATGGCGCTTGGCGCGCAAGTTCGAGATATGTTGCGATTGATTGTGAGTCAGGGAATGCGATTGGTGCTGATCGGAATTGTGCTGGGATTGGCGGGCGCGTTTGCATTGACACGCGCATTGGGAAGTCTGTTGTTGGGCGTCGGCAGGACTGACTCGGTCACCTTTCTTGGCGTGTCGGTTTTATTGATTGCTGTTGCCTTTGTTGCTTGTTACATCCCGGCGCGCCGCGCAGCGCGTGTCGATCCACTGGTTGCCTTGAGACATGAATGAAAGGAAATAAAAATGACAACTACCACTATCGCCGACTCACAACGCAAAGCGCCAAGGCAACGAATTGCAGAAGCGTCGCCGCGCTTCATTGCCAGGATGGCCGCAGTGTTTTCTCTTCTAACCATACTGACGGGGGTATTTGCCCAGGGCTTCATTAGCGACAGGCTTGTTGTATCCGGCGACGCCGCGGCTACGGCGACAAACATACTCACGCACCGAGGTTTGTTTCAGTTGAGTTTTGCAGTCTTCCTCATCGAGATGGCGTGCAATATCACTATGACAGTTCTCTTTTATGATTTGCTCAAGCCGGTGAGCAAAAGCCTCTCATTGCTTGCGGCGACGCTCGGCCTCACCGGTTGCATCATCAAGACTATTAGCCGCCTCTTCTATATCGCTCCCTTGCTCGTCCTGGGAGGCGCGCAGTACTTGAGTGTATTCAACGTGGAACAGAGGGAGGCGCTGGCGCTCCTACTTCTGAAGGTGAACAACCAGGGCGCCGGAATCGCCTTAGTATTTTTCGGCTTCTATGCAATCCTGGCAGGCTACCTCATTGTCAGGTCCACCTTCCTGCCGCGAATTCTGGGCGTGTTGTCGATACTTGGAGGCTTGGGTTGGCTGAGCTACCTGTATCCGCCGCTGACTTACGGCCGGTTCCTATACATTGTGGGCCTTGCCCTCGTCGGCGCGTTCGCTCAAATTATTTGGCTCCTGGTGAAGGGCGTGGACGAACAACGGTGGAGGGAGCAGGCCGGAGTAGCATCAGCGTCGACCTGAGGCTTGCCCCGGCAAGCAAGCGATAGTAGGCTGCTCATCCTATGAACACTCGACGTGAGTTCCTGATTACCGCACCGCTTGGCTTTCTCGTTGCCGCTTCCGCCTGCCGCAACCAGTCGCCGACAACCAATTCACAATCGACGCCGACAACGGCCGGCGCTCCGCCTACGTGGGGCACTGGAGCAGGAGTCGGTCCGCCGGTCTCGTCAACGACGTTTGTCGAAGCCGAGAAGCTGATGCAAGTCACGATGACTGATGCTGAGCGGCAACAAGCCGCTGACTCGTGGCGTCAGTTGCTCGCGCCTTATCTCGAGCGTCGTACCGGCCCGCGCAAGGTTGCAATCGCGGACACGGACGCGCCGGCGATGTTGTGGAATCCGGGACAGGTGACAGTGGACAGCGGACAGGTGACAGGGAATAGGGGATTGGGGACGGGAGCGGATCGGTTTGTGAGATCGAAGCCGGATGGAAAGCCACCGCCTTCATCGGACGATGCCATCGCGTTCGCGCCGGTCACTCAACTGTCGAGGTGGATCGAATCAAAGCAGCTCACATCCGAGCGGTTGACGAATATCTATCTCAGTCGCATCGAGCGGTTGGATCCAAAGATCCGATCGATCATCACTCTCACCAAAGATCACGCGCTTGCGCGAGCTAAAGCCGCCGATGCCGAAATTGCCGCGGCCAAATATCGAGGCCCGCTCCACGGCATACCTTACGGCGTGAAGGATCTGCTCGATACGAAAGACATTCCAACAACGTACGGCGCTGAGCCGTTTCGCAATCGCGTTCCATCGGCAGACTCAGTGGTCGTTCGCAGATTGAACGATGCGGGCGCGGTGATGTTGGCGAAGCTCTCGCTCGGCGCGCTTGCGCTCAATGACATCTGGTTCGGCGGTCAGACGATGAACCCATGGCTTCTGGAAGAAGGCGCGTCCGGATCGAGCGCCGGACCCGGAGCTGCGACGGCTGCGGCATTGGTCGCGTTCTCTGTTGGCAGCGAAACTGGCGGGAGCATTGTCAGTCCGGCCATGCGCTGCGGCGTGACTGGCCTTCGTCCGACGTTTGGCCGCGTGGCTCGCACGGGGGCGATGACGCTGTGCTGGTCTCTGGACAAGCTCGGTCCAATGACTCGATCGGTCGAAGACGCGATGCTGGTGCTTCAAGCTATCGGCGGCCCGGACGCTGGCGATGCGTCAAGCGTGCCGAGCCGTTTGGACTTCGACGCAACGGCTCCGATCGCGGGATTGAAAGTCGGCTACATCGCACAGTGGATGAAAGAGTCTCCAGCGACGGACGTTGATAGAGCCGCAATGGAGACGATGAAGAAGCTGAAGATGGAGCTGAAGGAAGTGACGCTTCCCGATTGGCCTTACAGCTCGCTGATGCCGGTTCTGTTTGCTGAGGGTGCGGCGTCGTTCGAAGAGCTGGCGCTAAACAATCAACTCGGTTCGCTCAAGATGCAGGTGATGGATGCCTGGCCTAATCTATTCAGACAAGCGCGATTTCTTTCTGCGGTTGATTTCGTGCAGGCGGATAGATTCCGTCGAAAGGTAGCGCTCGAGATGGCGCGACTGTTCAAAGAGGTCGATCTGTTGATCGTGCCATCGCTTCGAGACGAGCAACTCACGATCACGAACTTCACCGGTCATCCTTCGCTCACGATGCGAGCCGGTTTCGTCGAAGTTTCGGAAGCGCGAAGCGACTGGGCTCCCGATCCCGCGAATCCGCTGCCGAAGTTCGATCCTCCGCGTCGAGTGCCTCACGGGATCACGATTCTTGGACGATTGCTCGACGACGGATTGCTCGGGCAAGTGGGTGTTGCGCTCGAACGGGAGTTCGGCGTGGTGGGAGAAAGGCCGACAGGGTTCTAGTCGAAGCTACTAAGTGCACTCGAAAACCTTGGTGATTGAGGTTCCTGGGGATCTTCTTGACAAGAACACTGGCGTCTAGCTCATGTTAGACCCCTCGAATTACTAACGGGGAGTACGCTATGAACGACGTCCAAATGGAATTGCTAAAATCTGCTCTTAGTCTTGTAGTTGCACTTATCGTACTAGGACTTGGTTGGGTCCTTGCCAAAAGTTTACGGTTAAATGGAATCTGTATCAGAAGCGAAGGGAGGCGGACATCGCTAATACCCAGCAGTTTCATTCCATCTACGGGGAGTTCAACCCAAATCATCGGAAGCACTCGCTATCACGACATCGTCGCCGATATCGATCGAGTCGAGATCGGTTATACGTGGTATTCGAAGAGCTGGCAGCGCAGTCACGTCAACACCGGTTGCAAGCTATTGTTGCTCGCTCATGCGTTCGACGCTCTTGGCTGCAAAGTAGTCGGACTTCGCACCGACAATTTCAACTTCGCTTCACAGCGGGTGATTGAAGCTCTGGGGGCGAAGAAGGATGGAGTCATCCGGCATCACTGGGCTCGGCGTGACGGCTCAGTGCGCGACTCGGTGATGTACAGTATCCTGGTCAATGAGTGGCCAGACACAAAACGGCATCTTGAATTTCGATTGGCCCATCACGGGAGGACTTCGAGCTGAGTCATTGTTTGAATCATCGCAACTAATGCGGCGGATATAATGAGACAGACACTTCGCACAACACTTCTTTTTGTGGCAACGCTATTTATGGGCTTCTCGGCGATTGTGAATGCGATCATCTCCGTGCCGCATCTTCGCGAGGACATGGAAGAGATCAATGTAAGACCCACTCTTCTTGGCGCTGTGATGTTAGGCTTGCACTTCAGCACCGTCGCGATGTTCGCACTTACCTTCGTTGTTCTTGCGGCAGCAATCAAGTCACTGCGCTCGCCGATCGTCGAAAGGTGTCCACTCCTAATAATAGCGCTAGCCTACATTGGGTTTGGCGTAGCGGCCTTCATCGCGAGCAAAAGCCATCACACGCTTGGCTACGTGCTCATCGGTATCCTTATTGCCGGCGCGACGGCGATTCCCAATACTCGACGGACTTAAGACTCATCAAGCCCGCTGAATTGTCTGCAATCCGTGTTCAGTTGAACCGACCTAAGACGCATTATCATTGCCCCTTCTGCCTCGCGCGAATAAACTAAGACTTCCGGGCAGGTGACCGATTTGACCATCGAAGACTGGCGAGACGAAATCGATCGACTTGATAAGCAGTTGGTTAAACTGCTGAATGCCCGGTCGCAGTGTGCAATCGAGCTGGGAAGACTAAAGCGGGAGCAGGGTCTTGCAATCTATTCGCCCGAACGCGAAAGGGAAGTGATCTCGAACGTCACGGGATTGAACAGCGGGCCGCTCGATCGCGACGCGATGCGGCGCTTGTTCGAGCGGATCATCGACGAGTCTAGAAGAATCGAGCGGGTGACCGTTCAGAAAGAAGCAAAAGAATCAGGTGCTGCGTCGCGAAAGTCCGGTAGAGCCGCGAAGGCCGCGAAGAAGCGCTGAATAAGGAGACGGTTTAAAGCATGGTAATAGTCATGGAGGAGACTGCCACTGAGGAGCAGATCTCCGGTGTCATAGACAAGCTCGTTCGTCTTGGATTCGACATTCATCGCTCGACCGGCGTGAGGCACACGGTACTCGGAGCGGTTGGCGAGCATGATATCGATTGGCGAGACATTGAATTGCTGGACGGCGTTAAGGAAGTGCTCCGCATCACTGCGCCTTACAAGCTGGCGAGTCACGCCTTCAAAGCCGAGCCAACGCAAATCAGAATTGGCGACGTCACGATCGGCGGAAAAGAAGTTGTGATGATGGCCGGGCCGTGCACAGTCGAAAGCCGCGATCAGGTAATGGCGATCGCCGAAATAGTTTCGCGCAACGGAGCGAAGGTTCTTCGCGGGGGCGCTTTCAAACCGCGAACGTCCCCTTACTCGTTTCAAGGTCTCGGCGAAGACGGCTTGAAATACCTGAGACAGGCGGCCGATCGATATGACTTGCTGGTGGTCTCGGAAGTGATGGAGCCTTCGCAGATTCCGTTGTTTATTCGTTACGTCGATATACTTCAGATTGGCGCGAGGAACATGCAGAACTTCAATCTGCTTCGTGAGGTTGGGCGAATCAACAAGCCGGTGCTGCTCAAGCGCGGCCCGGCGGCTACAATCGAAGAGACGCTGCTTGCGGCTGAGTACATCATGTCGGGCGGCAATCACGAAGTTATCATCTGCGAGCGCGGGATTCGCACGTTCGAACCGTACTTGCGAAACACTTTCGACATTTCAGCGATTCCGGTTTTCAAGAAGCTGTCGCACCTTCCGGTTGTTGCCGATCCGAGTCACGCGACCGGGCGCCGCGACAAAGTGCCGCCGGTCGCTCAAGCTGCAGTCGCCGCAGGCGCCGACGCATTATTGATAGAAGTTCACAACGACCCGGAGAACGCTTTGTGTGACGGCGCGCAGTCATTGTTACCCGAACAATTTGAAACGTTGATGCGACGGCTGCGCTTGATTGCGGCAGCGGTCGATCGAGAGATTGCTCCCGGAGTTGAGGAGGCAGCGGTTAAAGGATAGAGGATGGAGGATGGAGGATCGACGATGGAAGGTTGAAGATTGCGGATCGGTCTAATGCCGTCGATCTTCTATCTTCCATCTTCCATCTTCCATCCTCGATCCTCAATTCTCGTTGCGTTCGAGATCATGCGCTTCAAGCACATTGCTATTGTTGGAGTTGGTTTGATAGGCGGCTCGTTTGCGCTCGCCGCGCGTCGAGCCGGCATCGCTGAACGCATAACGGGTTGGGACAGCGACGACGTCCTTGATCGAGCTCGCGCACTAGGCGTCATTGACGATGTTGAAAGCTCATTTGGCGACGGGCTTGTCTGCGAAGCCGACCTCGTTTATCTGGCTGCTCCCGTCGGAGCCATCGTGAAATTTTTGCGAACGCGAGGCAACTTATTGAAAGCTGGAGCGATAGTGACTGACGCGGGAAGCACAAAGCGTGAGATATGCCGCGCAGCGCGAGAGGCGCTTCCCCGCGACATGACTTTCGTCGGCGGGCATCCGATGACCGGCAGCGAGAAGACGGGCGTCGAGTTTTCTGATCCGGATTTGTTTCGCGACGCCGCTTACGTGTTGGTAAGAGAAGGTCATAAAGAAGCCGTGCAGTCGCTTGCTGATTCTGTTCGCGCCCTTGGAGCCTATCCAATAGTGCTGACCGCATATCGGCACGATCACCTCGTAGCCCGAGTGAGTCACTTGCCTCAAATTCTTGCGAGCGCGTTGTCGCTAGCGGTCACACGAGAAGGCGGGGCCGAAGCTCTGACGCTCGCTGCCAGCGGATTCGCCGAGATGACTCGGCTTTCACAGAGCAAGTGGTCGGTTTGGGAGGATATTTGCCGGACCAATGCCGATGAGATTTCGACGGCGCTTGACGAAATGATTGCGCAGATAGAAGCTGTCCGTGTTGCCCTTTCAATCGGAGATTATTCAAGCGTCAGCGAAATATTTGCCGCCGCAGGAGAGGCGACGCGCCGTTTTCACGAGGTCAGAAGGCACCAGAGCTGACCGGGGACCGCGAGTCGAATAACAGATGCCGACTTACGTTGTGGGAGACATTCACGGACGGGCGAAACTGCTCGATCTGCTAATAGAAAACGTTCCCTGGGATTTGCAGCGCGATAAGATCGTTTTTCTTGGTGACCTTGTGGATCGAGGAAGCGACGCGCCGGGCGTCGTCGATCGCTTGATCGAGCTCATGAAAAACAATCCAAACATCGTCGTCCTTCGAGGAAATCACGAACAGATGTTGCTCGACTGTTTGGACTACGGCGATCTGCAATGGCTGATACCGGAGAATGGAGGACTAGCTACGTTATCGGCCTACGGTTATGAGCTTGAAAACCTGCGCGACGTATCGGACATAAAGATTCCCAAGCAGCACGTCGATTTTTTCAGAAGCTTGCCCTTCTTTCACGAAGACGATCAGGCGATCTACGTTCACGCCGGTTTGATTCCCGGCAAGCATCCGTCTGAAACTGACACCGATGTTCTGGTTTGGACTCGCGATCTGGATTTCTTCAAAGGCTACGACGGAAAACTTTGCTTTTTCGGTCATACACCAACGGCGTTTCTTCCGCGCGAGGGCCGCACGCGCCGATGGGGCATTTACATTAACAACGGCTGCGTCGGAATCGACACCAGCGGCGAGGATGAAAGCCCACTGTCCTGCGTCGAAGTTGAGAACTTCACCGTCTACCAGTCCTATCCTTCAGGCGTCACCGAAGTCGAACGGCTCAGACGTCGAAAGCCGGCCGCCTCTTCCGCTCGGGTAGCTCCGTGACTTGTCGATGATGAAACCGGGTTCGAAGAAGCGCGCGTTGTTCGGCCGGTTATTCTTTTGCGTTGTAAGCGGCTTCATGTCTGCGTCTCTCGTTTTGCTCTCCGCGTGCTCGAACGAAGTCTTACTCGACGAACGCTTTCACGATACGCGGTTGATTAACTGGACGATCGTCGATGATCCGGACACGATTGAAGGCCCTTCTGATTGGCGCGTCGAAGCAGACGGCTGGCTTCATCAACGCAGCAACATCTGGGGGAGGCGGGGCGATTTCATCGGGCGCTGGTTCGGGACCTATCTGATTGCCGGTGATGAAAACTGGAAGAACTGCTTGCTGTCGCTGAAGGCGAAACCGGAAGACGATGATGGCTTTGGCGTCGTGTTTCGCTATCAGGATCCCGAACACTTTTACCGGCTACTTTTTTTGCAGGATGGAATGAGCGGCGGCCCTTTCACGAGATTGGACAGGCGTGATGGCGCTGATTACACTGAGCTTTGGTCGAACGGGAAAGGCTATCGCCCCGGCAGTGAGATGCAAATCGAGGTTGAAGTCGACGGAACGTCAATCAAAGCTTCAGTGAATGGAACGTTCTTGTGCGAGGTGACAGACAAATCTTATTCGCGAGGCAAGATCGGCTTGTTCTGCTACGCGCAGAAAGGCCAAGCCTTCGATGATGTGAAGGTAGTCGCTAGGTAGTGCGCGAAGAGCATCAACAGTCATGAATAAAGCGCTCATCATCAGCGGAGCCAGGACTGCAATTGGCTCACTGGGCGCCGCGCTCAGAGACGTTCCTGTGACGGAACTCGGGCGCGTGACCATCGAAAGCGCGATCGAGCGCGCCGGAATCGACAAAGCCGATATCGACGAAGTGATAATGGGAAACGTTTTGCAAGCGGGCGCCGGAATGAATCCCGCGCGTCAGTCCGCAATCGCGGCGGGCATTCCCGACTTCGTACCTTCCTTCACCGTCAATAAAGTTTGTGGCTCGGGTCTGAAGGCGGTTGCGCTTGCGGCGCAGTCCATTGCCGCAGGCGATGGTGAATTAATCGTTGCAGGCGGTATGGAATCAATGAGCGGCGCTCCTTACTTGCTGAAGAAGGCTCGGTGGGGTTATCGGCTTGGAAACGAGCAAATCATCGATTCGGTTTTGAGCGAAGGTCTGACGTGCGCGATGGCGAGCTGTCATATGGGAGTGACCGCCGAGAATGTTGCCTCGAGCTGCGACGTTTCGCGCGAGGCTCAAGATGAATTTGCAGCAGAGAGCCAGCGACGGGCTGCTGCCGCGATTTCATCCGGCCGCTTCGATGAAGAAATCGTTCCGGTGATGGTCGCGCAGAAAAAAGGAGAACCGCTCGCGTTCAAGATTGATGAGCATCCGCGGCCCGAAACAAAAAAGGAGAGTCTCGCGAAACTGAAGCCGGCATTTCAAAAGGATGGGACGGTTACCGCCGGCAACTCGTCGGGGATCAACGATGGAGCTGCGGCGCTGATTATTGGAAGTGAAGAACGCGCGCGGTTGATGGAGCTCGCGCCGATGGCGACCATTGTTTCTTATGCCAGCGCCGGAGTCGATCCGCGTTACATGGGTCTGGGCCCGGTACCGGCAATCGAACGCGCGCTCGAGAAGGCAGGCCTCACGTTGAAAGACATTGACCTGTTCGAGTTGAACGAAGCATTCGCGACGCAGAGTCTCGCGGTAATCCGTAAGCTTGGGTTGGACTCGAGTCGAGTCAACGTCAACGGCGGCGCCATTGCGCTCGGTCATCCAATCGGCGCGAGCGGCGCTCGCATTCTAGTCACCCTGCTTTACGAAATGCGCAGGCGCGACGTGAGACGCGGGCTCGCAGCTTTGTGCATCGGAGGAGGGCAGGGAATTGCGATGATCGTCCAGCGTTAATTTCCGAGCGAGCCGTTTTTCGCAATGGAGAACAATCAAAAGACCGCAAGCTCAGGCATAGTTGCAGGCTCGCCAGTAGTCGTTTATCTACACAGCCCTCGCGAAAAAATGTGGGGCGTTCTTCGCGAGCTGAATACGGCGGGGGTGTTCATTCAAGGGATCGATCTCAACACCTTCGACGATTGGGTCCAAATGGTGATTCGCGGCGAGCGAAACATCGGATTGACTCAGACGTTCCTGCCTATGTGGAGAGTCGAGCGCGTCTCTTTGGATGAATCAATCGACGATATACCGTCTCTCGCCGCGCAATTCTTCACAAGAGTTGGAATCCCGCTCAACGACTATCTCGGTTCACAATAAAGTTGGTCCCATTATGAACTACTGCTCTTGCAGGTGCTGGAAGACTTCAGGATCGAGCTTGGCAGAGTAGGTTATGTTGGTGAGCTTTATTTCCTGAACGAACTTCCCGTCCTGTTTCATCTCGCGGCGCACCGGCACCAGAGTATTTTGAACGACGGCCGCGCTGTTCGGAGTGTAGTAGTAATCAATTCTGTACTTTGTTGGCGGCTGACCCTCGACAAGCTTAAGCTCGTACTCGCAATGAAGAATGCGATAGGTTTTGGCGCTTAGCCAAAACCGGGTCTTGTCACCGCCCTGTGTGGTTAGTTCGATTACATTTGTGTCGACGCCGACAACGGTCTCGGGCCCGATGTAGTCGAGCTTCGAGCCGTCTTCCCTGTAGCGAAGCAGGGCCATGTATTCGTGCGTGAGCTGGGCGCGGAAGGCAACATCGGCTCCGCTTCGGGGATTGACGTACTGCCCGTTTTGAGCCGACCATACGCTTGCCCCATTGAAACCGATCACATACTTGATTGGAGCCGCATTTGGAGTTTGTGCGGCCTCTGGAGCGGACAGCTCCAGATCCACCCGGAGTAAGTCTTGCCAGGATTTTTCTTTCCTGAGCGAACGCAGGACGTAATTGCCGCTCAAGTCGCCCTGATCGGTTGCCAACCTTATCGATCCTGATTCCTGAATGCCCGCGCGCACTGTGTCAAGTTGCTTACGACCGCCGTAAGCGATCAGCGCGAGTTCGACCATCCCTTCCGCTTGTGTAAGCTTGACCTGAGCAGCTGCTTCTTGTTTTTTCGCCTTCTCCAGCGCCTTCGCATCCGGAACTTTTGAGTCGTCCTTGCGCTCAGGTTCTCCCGCTGGTGTTCTGTTAGTCCTTTGCGGCTCCGCGAGGCCCGCGGAGTAAGACACAACAATCAACGCAACCGTCAGCGCGACGATCACGACATCGCGCGTTGAACTCAAAGTGAAACCGCTGGGTGTAAGGCTCTTCGAGCCTGACTTCTTCGACAACTTCAGCATTCCTCCAATTGTAATTTCATGCTGGCGAGGCCAATAGTGTTCCAATCAAACCAACGAGAGCAGTGTAGCACAGTGATCGCAGCTCTCGCATCCGAATGAATTGACGCCCGAACGGACTCAAGACCGTATCCTCTCAGCAGTGCAGCGAGGTTCAACCATCACCGTCTTGAAAGAGGAGAGTCGCACGAGGCCGGGCTTGGAGCGGGGCGGCTTTGAAACGAACTTCCTCTGCGTGTAGTGAACCGCTGCTTTGCTATCGCGCTTCGCCTGGGAGTAGAACGCGGCAATCTCGGCCGCTTCAATGATAGTGCGGTGAGGCGGGGGCTGGCGAGTTGGGTTGCGAACTACTACGTGTGAGCCGGGATAGTCGGCCGCGTGAAGCCACACGTCATAAGGTTTGGCTACGCGAAACGTCAGAGCGTCATTCTCCTTGTCGTTTCGGCCTACGACAATTTCATAGCCGTCGGTCGATCTGAATCTTCGCCCGAACGGTGAGCCTTTTTCGGAGCCCTTCTTCCTGTCAATTCGACGATTGGGCGATCGCTCCAGGAGTTGATCCATCTCGGCAATCACTTCGTCAATGCAATCGCAAGTCGGTTCCTGGTCCAACCGGCGCAAGAGTTGTTTCAGCGGTTCGATGTTTATCGAGACGCTTCGCTCTCGCGACGCGAGTGCTTCAAGCGCGCGACGCGCCTTCTGATAACGCGAGAAGTACAACGATGCTGCTTCCTGCAGAGTTGAGCCTTCCGGTATGTCGATTTGAAGCTCGCGCTGCTCCTGATCGTAGTAATCGACGACCACTACGGTAGAATCGTGTGTCCGAGCGGTAGCCAGATTAGCGAGGATCAAATCACCAAATCGCTTGAGCCTCTCAGGATTCTCAAAGCGCGCACGATCAGATTCGATCGCCTTGATCGCGTTCTCGCGCCGCGCAATTTCTCTGGTCAGCTCCTGCTTCACAGCCGTGTACTTGCTGAGCAGCTCCATCGCACGCTGCCTGGCGAAGTAATATTCATCAGCTGCTTCTGAAAGCGACTCGAATTGATATCGGTTCATTCCGCGAGCCTGATTCAATTCGATATGCGACACGAGGAGATCGCTTTTTGGCGAGACCACACGGTCGTCTATTTCACCGAGCGGCAGCCTCGAGTAAACGAGCGGCACCGGGCGCGAGGCCGTGAGATCGTCGATCAGAGAGCGGAGGGCGTCGGCGGGGCTGCTTTCGCGACAGCGAGCGAGAAACTCATTCTTGAGTTGCGGCGCGAAGACCTTCGTCGTTGAGATTCGTTCAAGTACCTCTGCTTGAGTGAGCGATTCGTTTAAATCACTTAGCAAATCTGCCGGGGCGCCATCAGTATGCTCGGGACCGGCAGACGAAATTCTCTGCACTTCACCTTGCTTGAAGAATTGACCGAGCGTTACTCCTTCGGCATTGAAGAGACCTGCGTTCGCCGAGCGACCCGTCAAAATCACGACTAGTTTCGTCGCGATCGGATTGCCGATGGCATCGGTCTTCTCGAAGTCGATTTCAACGATGCGGTCGACGAGTTCTTTTGAGAGACGCACGAGTCTCGCATCGCCGATGTGCTTGCGGAGCAGCGACAGAAACGCCGGCTCCTGTTCGCGTTCTCTGTTTGATCGAATGCTCGTTCGGCTGGAGAGATAAATCGCAGGGCTCGCGCGGTCGAGCGAAATGAGCAAGCGGCGCTCGTCGTTCAGTCTGAGGTCGAACACAAGCGTCGAGCGAATGAGTGACACTCTCGAGACTGAGCGGCCTGACACTTCCGGCGAGATCTCTCGCACCAACGCAGATAGAAAGAAGTTATCCACGTGCTCATATTACTTCAGCAGTGTCCGTAAGACACGAGTGCAGATTGCTCATCCTTGACTTTGCGAATTGGACGTTGTTGGCGGAATGATAGCTGTCACCTTGTCCACTCCAGTATTACCTGTTTTTTGTTGGGAAGCTCTTAGCGTTAAGGTTCATGCGCCGAGCGCAGAAGCCAGGAACCAATCGCAACGAAGACGATGGCCGATGAACCGTGAAGCGCGAGCGCGAAAGCACTGTGCTCCCCGGCGGCTGCCCATACGATGATTGAGTCTCCTGCCGGTATCAGAGCGGCAGCCATCACTGATATACCCAAAACCCGAAGACCCGCGCTGAGCACGGCAAGCGCCAGCAGCCAGCAGCCAATCGCAATATCGCGAATACCCGCAGCCCACACATATGTTTGAGCAGTCCGCTCCATCACAGCAACCCCGTACATCGCTGAGGCGAACATCGGTGCGACAATTGCGGTGACACCGACCAGGACGAGCGATATCCCGATGACCATCACGACGACGACGCTGAGTGATAATCTCATCACGCAAATTTGAAGGAACGATAAAAAATCCGCTTCGGCGGCTCCGCTTGATGCCATTATAGGCGCGGCGTTTTTAGAACCTGACTTCTTACCTAAAAAATACTTTTATAGGGTCTGGCACACCAAGCATAAAGGATGCCCCTATACTTACAAACTTACTTACGAGTAGTTGAGCAATATCCTCATCGTCCCACTTTGCGAAGTATTCATGGCTATCACGTAAACTAAGGAGCAAACGATTACCCTCTGGTTCCCCCGCCAAAAAAACGCCCTGTTTATTTTTAGAAGAGCTATTCATAACTAATGGGCGGAGAAGTTCGCTCATATTGGTGGCTGCGCTAAAATCTAAATAGCCAAAAATGTGTGTCAACTCTATTTTTATGATGTCGTCATATTTGTCATACGTTAGCTGAGTTCGATGCCCCCAGTCAGAGTAGATAGTATGCATCACAAAAGTGTTATTATCGGTTTTCTCAAACCCATTGACTCCTGCCATTTTGGTTTGAGAAACCAGTGTTAGGATTCTTTCAAGTTTTTCGCTTATGTTAATCTCCCGAATGCAGATGATCCTAAGTTGTCTGAGCCTGAAATGCGAAGCTCAGCTTCTATTCTGTAAACTTCTTGAAAACCAGCGCTGAGTTCTTAGAACCAAACGCGATGCAGTTGCAGAGCGCCGTATCGATGCGCACCTCTCGCCCGATGTTCGGCACATAATCGAGATCGCACTCCGGGTCAGAAGTCTGAACGTTGATCGTTGGAGGCGCGTAGTTGTGCTTCATCGCCATCAACGTAGCCACCACGCTTGCCGCGCCGGACGCGCCTTGCGGATGGCCAATCATCGATTTGGTTGAACTCGCGGGAATCTCTCGAGCACGGTCGCCGAACGCCAGGCGCACCGCGGATGATTCCGTTCGGTCATTAATCTTAGTAGCGGTCCCATGCAGATTAAGATAGTCAATATCATCAGTCGTCAGGCCGGCCCCTTCGACCGACATTCGCATCGCTCGCGCGGCGTCGTGACCGGTGGGCGCGATCTGCACCCGATGATAAGCGTCACAGGTCGAAGCGTATCCAACAAGCTCGGCGTAGATCGGCGCACCGCGTCGAAGAGCATGTTCGAGTTCTTCTAGAATCACAATCCACGCGCCTTCACCGAGCACGAACCCGTCGCGATCAGCGTTGAACGGTCGCGAGGCGCGCGAAGGATCGTCGTTCCATTTTGTCGTGACTGTTCCCATCCGGCAAAACGCAGTCATCAATCCGAATGTGATGCATGCTTCAACACCGCCTGAGACTATGGTGTCGATTTGGCCGAGCCGAATCGCGTTCCATGCGTAGCCCATTGCATCTGTCGAGCTGGTGCACCCGGTCGAGACGACGTGACTCATCCCGTGAAGCCGGTAGTTCATGTTGATCTCGCTCGAGAGCATGCCCACGAACGAAGCGACAATCGAATAGGGACTGACGCGGCGATATGCGGCGTCGTGATCTCCGCGATCGTAATATTGCTTGTATTGTCTCTCGGCGAACTCGATGCCTCCGGCGCCGGTTCCGATGATGACTCCGATGTTTTCACGTTCGGTCTCGGTGAGCGATTCGAAATTCAAACCGGCATCCTGAGCTGCTTCATCGGTTGCGTAGAAGGCCATCGGCACAGCACGCTGCACGCGATCTTTATCTTTCTTTGAAACGTATCGGTCGAAGTCGAAGTCTTTCACTTCAGCGGCGACTCTGCAGGAAAGTTTCGAGGCGTCAAACAACGTGATCGGCCCCGTTCCGCTCACTCCACCCGACGTAGCACGCCAATAAGCCTCTCGGCCTATGCCGTTGGGACTGACGGCTCCCATGCCGGTTACGACTACGCGCCTTAGACTCATGAACTGCTCCTCTCAGTTTGTGGATGTTTCGACAGAGCCTTCGTGTTGGCCAATTGTACGACACGACCGCGCTCTTAGCCACGCGTGTTCACGATCGGGTAAGACTTTCGAGCATTGAGCGAGCCAGCTCGCGATCGCGTGTGTTTTCGAATTCCCAGTCCGCGTCGATCGATGATTCGAGAAGCTGTCGCAGCAGAGTCGCCGCACGATTCGGCTCGCCACTGTCCAGCGCGAGCTCGGCGGCGTAGATCAACGTCACGCTGTTTGAAGGCGCGATCGCAAGCGCACGATCGAAGAGCTCGCGGCTTCGTTTGAGATTTCCGCCGAGAAGCTTCGGCGCTTTGTGATGCAGCCGCGCGAGCACTCTCAGGGGTCCCGCGTCGTGATAGGGCTCGCTTATCGCGGCAGCTCGCTTCAATTCAAGCTTCGCCCAGCGAAGAGCCCTGAGGGCCCTCAGACCCGAGTTGACTTCGGCGAACAGCGCGAGATTCACGCCCACCCAGAAGTGACCCTCGACTCGCGAGGAGTTGAGAGAAACAGCCCTCTCGCCGGCGCCGATTCCGGCGGCGTAGAGTTGTTTGCTCGAGTCTCGCGAGCCCGCTTCCTGTCCCAGGAAAAACAGCGCGCGAGCGAGCCGCCATTGCACTTCGTATCGATCGGTGCCCCTCGCGCCTGAGAGCACCATTACCGATTCTCTTACCGCGCCCGATCTCGCCCGCTGAGAATAAAGCTCGTCAGCGCGCCCGATCATGGCGAGTAAATCGTCTGTGGGCATAGTTGAAACGACACGGTGACGGGGAGAAGGGGAGACGCGGCGACAGGGAGACGCGGCGACGCGGCGACGCAGAGAAGGGGAGATGCGGCGACGAACAGGCGCGACTTGTTATAACTCTTTCGGCATTCGTCCCTCTCCGCGTCGCCGTGTCTCCCCTTCTCCCCGTCACCGTGTCGCTCTTCCCTCACCGTGTCGCGATCTGCTTCAAGTGGTCGCGCGTGAAGAGCGACTCACTCAGGTTCTGATCGTACTTGACGTCGGTCGCTTCGAAGGCGATTTTCTTTTGGCGAGCAACGTTATCAATCGACCATTTGATTCGACTCCAATGACCGCCGATGTTATCGAACTTGTTCACTGATAGCCGTCGCGCAATCTCGTTGTGATTGTCATAGAACTCGGCTTGAACGACCGCGAAGTCCTGCTTTGAGATCAGCAACACCGCGCGCGGGAATTTCGACTCGGTGCCCGTCTTCAGTTTTCCGTCGAGTCTATAAACCGGAGTCGCGTTCACGGTGTCCTCGCCTGCAAGCGTGAAGTCGTACTTATCAGGCTGCCCATCGGCGAGCTCCTGAAGCGTCAGCCCGAACAGCGAGTCTTCGCTTGAAGCGTCCTTTGTTTCGATGAAACTGCCGCTGCTTTGAACGTAGCGAACGCCTTCAATGCGGCCGTCAGGATACACCGTCACCAACCCGTCACGATCGCGTTCTTCGGCGGGTGCCGTGAAGTCGATCAGCATCAACAGTCGTCCGTCAGCTTCGCGTTTGCGATAAATCGCCAGTTGAAGCTCGTGAGCCGCATTCATTTCTTCCGTCTGACCGCTGATATGAGCGCGGAGCCTGGTTACGGAATCATGGCTATTGTCGAGCTTACGATATCGATCGATGATCTCGGACGCGCCCGGACCGCTTGTTGTGTTGTTGTCGGTATTCCGATTTGTGTTCGACGTGGGTCGGGCCTTCTTATCGCAGCCGGCAAAAGTAACGACAATCGAGAACGCGAATAGAAGCAGAACCGGTCTTGCGAGTCGAGTAGCACAAGCCTTCGCCGTGACGAATTTAAGAGTCGGATGTAGGTATTTCATTTTAGTCGACAGGTGTCGTGCCGCTTGCTCGAAGCTCTTTTCCCAATGCTGCTCGTATAAACGGGCGAGACTTCATCAGTACCGGCAAGAAAACAAGGTCGGCCGCGAGGCATGCGGCAATAGTTGACGCCCACAGCAGCCCCGCTATTCGAACCGGCACAAACGAAGATAACACGAAAACGAGAAACGCCGCGATCAACATCACGTTTGCAAGCACCATAGGTTTGCCGGTTCTGATCATCGTCGACCACATCACCCACCCTTCATCATTCGGAGAATGGTTAGTCAATTGTTGATCGCGTTCGGCGACGCATTGTCGATAACGGCGAATCATGTGCACAGCGTTGTCGACGGCCAGTCCAAGGACGGCGCTCGCTACAAGGCTTGTAGTTATGTCGAGAGGCGTTCCCGTCCATCCGAGAAACCCGAAATAACAAATGATCGGAAGCAAGTTCGGGATCAAAGCCAGCAGACCGGTAGCGAACGAGCGAAATAAAACCACCATCATCAGGTAAATCGTAACGAGTGCAATCGCCAGACTCGACGCTTGCGAAGCCGCGACCGCATCGGAGGCATCGTTGAGAAGGATGATCGAACCGGTAGCTCGTTGCGTGATCCCTGAGGGGAGATTGACGACTGACCATTCGTCAAGACTTCGAATCAACGCGCTGAGCTCGTTTGAGCTGAACAGATTCACTCTGAGGATGATCACCAGTTGAGAACGGTCAGAGCTGAAGAGACGAGTTAGCGATTCGTCTTGCGAGAGATAGTCGCGGAATATTGAAGAGATCCGGTCGTCATCGCGGGGAATGTCGCCGTTTGCTTCCGCGATGTCCACGACCTTGCGCGGCAGTACGCCGTTGATGCATCTGACGATATCAACTACTGAAATTCCGGCGTCGACTCCCGCCTGCTTGAGCGCAAACTGCTCGAGTGCCGAAGCCGCTCGCATGAAATCTGCCTCAGTGGTTGAGCCGGGTCCTCGTGCGACGACCAGCTCGACGGTAGCCGCGCCCGCGAGCCGCTCGTGAAATCTTTCGGCATCGCAAACGGGCTCGCTCGTACGCGGGAAGATGTGCAAGTAGTCCGTGTTGACTTGCAG
>Ga0075436_100000202_pt1 | contig 36682 bp, 26 predicted proteins | sample RhiMethybrSRZTD5_FD_75303 | JGI IMG/M metagenome (GOLD analysis project Ga0075436, IMG submission 75303) | Populus rhizosphere microbial communities from Tennessee, USA - Rhizosphere MetaG P. TD hybrid SRZTD5 | ecosystem: Host-associated > Plants > Roots > Rhizosphere > Soil | place: USA...
ATATCGCCTAACGGAAAGTGGATCGCCTTCGTCACCGACGAGTCGGGTCGCAACGAAGTGGTGGTGCAGCCGTTCCCCGGGCCGGGCGGACGCGTCCAGGTGTCCGTGAACGGCGGCGCCGAGCCCGTCTGGTCGCGGGACGGCAGCCGGCTGTTTTACCGCGGCGACGGAATGCTGATGGCGGCGATGATCGGGCCCGGACCTGCGTTCTCGGTCGTTAGGCACGACTCGGTGCTCGCCGACACGTACGTCTTCGCCGGCAACCCCCACGCCAACTACGACGTCATGCCGGACGGACGGCACTTCATCTTTCTCCAGAGCGCCGATGTCGGCGAGTTGGTGGTGGTCTCGAATTGGGACGCGGTCGTGCGGGCCCGGATGAAGGATGCGCGGTGACGCCGGGTCACGGCTGGAGTCGCGAACGCAAATCGGCGAACCAGTTGTCCACTTCGACGAGCTGTGACGCGCTCGGCCGCGGTGCGCCGGCGGGACCGAGATAGACGAACGTTCCGTCGTGCGTCACATCGAACGCCCAGTGGTAGCCGACGTATCCGAATGCGGTCGCGTCGAACAGGGCCTCGAGCTTCGTCACGCTGAACGTCGATCCCGATCCGATTTCGGCCGCGATCAGGCGATTGCTCCCGTTGAGAAAATACAGCTCTTTGCCGTCAGCCGACCAGGCGGGTGAACCACCACCGCCATTGGACACCTGCCAGTGCCCCGCATCGGAGTTGGGAAACGGCCGCACGAAGACTTCGTTCATTCCGGCTTCGTTCGACACGTACGCGACCAATGTTCCGTTAGGCGAGAGCGCCGGCTGGAGCTCCGTCGCCGACGTGGCCGCGATCGGGACCGTCGTGGAGTCGCCAAGGGCGGACACGGCGAGAATGTCGCCGTTGCCTGCGGCCCCGGTTTCCGTGCGCACGACCAGCCACCGGCCATCCTTGGACCACGACACTTCTTGAAGCGGGCGCCCGAAATGGGTGAGTCGCCGCTCGCTGCCGCCGCCATCCGCGGCGCGCACCCAGACGTCGCCGCCGCTCGCGCTGTCCCGGATGAACGCCACGTACCGGCCGTCCGGCGACCAGGCGGGACGGCGATCGCGGCCGCTGAACGTGAGGCGCGTGAACGGGCCGTGGTCGAGCTGCTTGACCCAGATGTCCAGCCCAGCCCCGGGCGTCGCGACGCCGACCGCCGCCTCTTTACCGTTAGGCGAGAGGTCGAATGAGTTGAACGCGCCGCTCCACGACGAATCGAACGTCGTGACGGTCCCGTTGCGGGCGATGGCGTGCAAGGTGAGGGCGGCGCCGGCCAATCCGGTGCCGTACACCAGCGTGCCCGACCTCGACCAGGCGAGTTCCGGCGCGGCGCTCGTCATCCGGATTCCCTGGAGCACGGGGATTGGCGCGCCGCCGATCGACAACGTCGACAGATCGAACGGCACGACCATCGCGACGCCGTTGGGCTGCAAGTACAGGAGTCGCCCGTTAGGCAGATACCAGCCCATCGACGCGTTGTCCACCAGCCGCTTGGTGCGGCCGGTGCGGAGATCGAGAACGTTGAGGCTCATCGTGACGCAGTTCGAGGCGCAGACCACGAAAATCAGTCCACGCCCGTGCGGCAGCGGCGTCCCCAACATCGGCGCAAGCCCCCTGTACGTCGTATCCGCCACCGCCACGGTCGGCGGGCCTCCGGATTCTTTCACGCGCCGGAGACCGAGCAGCGAAGCGTCGGTGTACACCAGCGTTCCGTCATCGAGCCACGCTTCGCCAAATCCGGTTCCCGCCGAATCGGCGATCGTGATGCTCACGCCGCCGTCGGCGCGCACCTTCTTGAGGTGGCCGTCGGCCACGTAGGCGATCCACTGGCCGTCCGGAGAGAACGTGGGCGAGCTCGCTCCCTCGGTACCGGCGAGCGGCACCGCGTCGAGCGTGTCGCGACGTTTGACCCAGATGCGGAAGAGGGTATCGCCCAGGAACGCGAGACGCGAACCGTCGGGCGAGAGCGCCAGCGGCAGCCCGACGCGCTGCGCCGTCTGTGCCTGAACGCTGTCGCCGAGCGAGATGTAGCGCTTCGTCACGCGATCGCCCGCGCCAGTCGACCGCATGAACCCCCACGCCGCGAGTCCGATCGCCAGCGCCGCGAGGGCACTCGTTGCGTAGAAGCGCATCCGCCACGCATCGCGCACCGGAACGACAGGCGATGTGCGCGTGTTCACCGTTAGGCCGCGGCCCGCGAGTGCGTCCGCGAACTGCGATGCGCTGGCGAAGCGATCCGCCGGCAGCTTGTCGATGGCGCGCAGCACGGCGCCCTCGACCTCGGGCGGAATGGTCTTTCGCTGCACCGTGAGCTGGCGCGGCTCCTCGGTCATCACGCGTGCGATGATCGCCTGCGCGGTCGGTCCGGTGAACGGCGGCTCGCCAATCAACATCTCGTACGTGACGCAACCCAGCGCGTAGACGTCGCTGCGCGCATCGAGCTCGCGTTCACCCATCGCCTGCTCCGGCGACATGTACTGCGGCGTGCCCAACGACATGCCCGTCTCGGTCATCCGCGCGCCGGCCTTGCTCGCCGCGAGCGCAATCCCGAAGTCCGCGACGAGGGCAGCGCCGTCGTGCAGCATGATGTTTTCCGGCTTGATGTCGCGGTGGATCACGCCATGTCGATGCGCGTAGTCCAACGCCGCGGCGACCTCGGTGGCGATACGCACCGCGTCGTCAACCGGCAGTTGCTTCTCGCGGGTGAGCCGCTCGCGAAGCGAAATACCCTGGACGAACGGCATCACGTAGAACAGCAACCCGTCGACCTCTCCCGAATCGAAGAGCGGCAGGATGTGTGGATGCTGCAAATTCGCCGTTGTCTTGATCTCCGCGAGAAATCGCTCGGCACCGATGACCGCGGCGAGCTCGGGGCGCAGCACTTTGACCGCGACGCTGCGGTCGTGCTTGACGTCGTGGGCGAGGTACACCGTGGCCATGCCGCCGGCGCCGAGCTCGCGCTCGATGAAGTAGCGGTCGGCGAGCGTCGCGGTGAGCCGCGCGATGTCGGTGGTCATCTCGTCCTTGTGCCGGCGGCAAAGGTTCGCTTCGCTCTTGAGCGAAGAATGAGCGGTCGATTGGAAGGCATTTCGATGCTCGCCGCTATAATACGTCGCGCGGCGACTTGGCGCGATCATGAGGTCGGCTTGCGCGCTCTAGCGGACGCGTGGCTATTGGCGTAACATCGCCGCCCATGACTACCCGAATCCGTCTCCGCGCGATTCTCGCGCTCGCACCGGCCGCGCTGCTCACCCTGCATGCCGCGGCCCTCGCCCAACAATCATCGCTCACACCTTTCCAGTCGCTCGGACGAGAGCTGCTCCAAGAAATGGCGGAGACGAACACCGAGTATTCGATCGGCAGTACCACCAAACTGGCCGAGTCGCTGGCGGCGCGCTTCCGCGCGGCAGGGTTTCCGGCGGCGGACGCGCAGGTCGTGGGGCCCGACACGGGCAAGGATGCGAAGGACAAAAATCTCCTGGTCCGCTATCGGGGACGCGGTGCGCGCGCCCCGATTCTCCTCATCGGTCACATCGACGTCGTCGAGGCAAAGCCCTCGGACTGGGTGTTGGATCCGTTCAAGCTCACGGAGCGCGACGGCCACTTCTACGGCCGCGGGACGCTCGACATGAAAAACGGCGACGCGAGCTGGGTGGCGGCACTGTTGCGCATGAAGCAGGAGAAGATCGTTCCGTCGGGCGACATCATCCTGGCGCTCACCGCGGGCGAGGAAGGCGGCGGCGGATACAACGGCATCCAGTGGCTGCTCGCGCACGATCGCGACGCGATCCGCGCGCAATACGTGCTCAACGCGGACGCCGGCGGCGGCGAGCTGCGCGACGGCAAACCGATCGCCATGGACGTGCAGGCGGCGGAGAAAGTGTTTCATTCGGTTCGGCTCACCACGCACAATCCCGGCGGCCACAGCTCGCTCCCGCGCGCCGACAACGCGATCTACGAGCTGGCTGCGGCGTTAGGCAAAGTATCCGCCTACGCGTTTCCGTTCGAGACGAACCCCGTCACCCGCACGTACTTCTCCCGGACGGCGGCGCTGGTGCCGGCCGATCTCGCGTCCGACATGCGCGCGGTGAGCGCGTCGAGCACGCCCGACAGCGCGGCCGCCGCGCGGCTCGCGGCGCGATCGGCGTTCTACAACGCACAGCTGCGCACGACGTGCGTCGCGACGCTGATCGCCGGCGGACACGCCGTGAATGCACTCCCGCAGACCGCGACGGCCACCGTCAACTGCCGGATGATGCCGGGCAGCGATCCGGTGCAAGTGGAGCAGACCATCCGGCGTATCGTGGCGGATAGCGGTGTGCACGTGGAAGTCGCGGACACGGCGATTGCGAGCCCGCCTTCGCCGTTGCCGCCGGCGCTCGAGCAGTCACTCGAACGAGCGACCACGTCGATGTGGGGACCGTTGCCGATCGTTCAAGAAATGGAGACGGGCGCAACCGACGGACTGTTCCTGCGCAACGCCGGGATGCCGGTGTATGGGGTGTGCGGATTGTTCGTCGATCCCAACAACGACGAGGACATGCGCGCGCATGGACTGAACGAGCGCATCGGCGTCCACGCTTTCTACGACCAGCTCGAATTTACATACCGGCTGCTCAAAGCATTGTGAGCCGGCGATCCATGGCCGGTTCCTAACGGGCGGAAAAGGCCGCCGATCTGGCGGGCTCCGGAATTCGGTGGCATCATGGCAGCAGCCCGAGGCCGGAGCGCTGTTATCCCAGTTAGACGAGCAGTCCTGTTGGCGGCCGGACGCGGTACGAGATTGGGGTCCCTGAGCGAGCAGACCCCCAAATGCCTGCTGCCGGTGAATGGGCGAGCGCTGCTCGACCACCAGCTGGATGCGCTGTCCGCCGCGGGGATCGATGACATCACCATCGTGGCCGGCTTCGCCGCTCACGCCGTGCAGCGTCACGTCGCGGGCAGATGCCGCGTGCTGGTGAACGACGACTACGCGACGACCAACAGCATCACGTCGCTCTTTCTCGCCTGCCCGCACCTTCGAGGGCACGCGTTTCTCGTGCAGAACGCCGACGTGTTGTATGCGAAGGCGCTCATCGAGCGGTTCCTCGAGTCACCCCACGAGAATGCATGCCTCGTTGACCCGATGCGCGCCTTCCGTGCGGGCGAGTACCACGTGGAGCTCGAGAATGGGCGCATCGTGCGCTATTCCACCACGGTGCCGGCCGAGCAGTCCGCCGGTGAAAGCGCCCAACTGGTGCGAATCGGCGAGCGCGACTCCGCCGCGTTCTTCGATCGGATCGCGCAGGTGATCCGTGCCGGCGGCACGGGCGGGTTTCCCAACCAGGCGTACGACGTGCTGATGCGCGGCGACGGATTGTGGCCGGTGTTCACGGCCGGCCTGCCATGGTGGGAGGTGGACACGCCCGAGGAGTACGCGCGGTGTTGCGCCGAAAGCGCGGAAACGCCCCGCGCGATGGCGTTAGGCACCGCGGCGCCGCGCCTCACGCTGGCGCACGTTGGGCAGTTCGTGAGGCGGCCATATGTGCCGTGGATGTATCGGCGGTTCGCGCCGCACGTCGGCGTGCTGGTGCGCCGACCCGTGCACGTGGCGAGACAGATGGCGGCGTACAAGTCCGGTCGTCTGTCCCTCGAGGGCCTGGACCTCGCCGTCAATGGATCGCGGTTGCTCCGCGTGGCGCAGTCGGCCGCGCGCGCCGCTGGATTCGAGCCGATGCTGCTCTGGGGCACGCTCCTGGGCTGCGTCCGCGACAATGGATTCATTTACGGCGACCGGGACATCGACCTCGGCATCCGGCACACCGATGCGCATCGATTGCCCGCGTACGGTGCGCACATGGTGGCGCGGGGCTTCAGGATCCGCAAGCAGAACGAGCACAAGCTCTCCGTGGTGCACCCGCGGCACCCGCGGCTCTTCATCGATCTGGACATCGTGCGCCCGTATCGCGGCGGGTGGACGATCACGAACCTCGACGGCGGCCGCCGCCGGTTTCACTACTGCTTTCCGTTAGGCGTGTTCGAGAGCGTCCGGGTGGCGCGGTTCGTGGATGGGCTCGAGATGGCGATTCCGGGCGACGCGGAGGGATTTCTGAGCGCCGTCTACGGCCGATGGACGACGCCGCGGGCGAAAGTGGACTACCTGTACGGACCGCTCAATCTAGAGCTGGAGATCGCCGGCGATCCCGCGGCACTCGCCTAACGGACGCAACGCGCGCCGTCGCGCCATGGTCGGGTGCGCTGCTGGTGCGCGGAGACCAACCTGCTAATGCCGTTACGGCTTCGATCCGAGCTTGGCGGCCTGCGCCCGCGCCGTGGCAACCATGCTGTCGGCCCGCTGATTCGCCGCGCGCACGATCGCGGCGGCTTTGTCGTCGGACTGCTTGCGCAGCTTGTCGGCGGCGGCTTTGGCGGCCACCTGCATCAACGGATTGTCACCGGCCTTGGCGGTCAACGAGTCGGCCTGGCGATAGCCGGTCTGCTTGACGGTATCGGCCAGCGCCTCCGCGCTCTGCACGATCGCCGCGGCGCGCTGCTGGGCGTCCTGGACGAGCTGGGTCGCGGCGGCGGACGCCTGTTGCGTGACCGCTTGTTGGGCCGCGGCCTTCACCGACGACCCGGCGCTCGCGAGATCGAGCTTGACGGTTGGGTTGGTCACCGTGCCGCCGATTTCCACGGCGAGCGGAATCTCGGGCGCAGCCGCGAGGTCGACGCCGGCCTTGGACGCAAGGCCGGCGAGCGCCTGATTTGCCGAGCCGCCGAGCAGCGAGCGCGGGACGCGAAGGCCGAGCGTGTATTGCAGCGACTGGTCGAGTCCGTTCGACCCGGCTATGTTCGCGGTGATGCCGCCCACCTTCAAGTCGAACGGCTGGACCGTCAGACGGCCGTTGTCGATGGTGAACGCCGCGCGCAGCGCCTCGAGCGTCGGGTTGTTCAGCACGTCGAGCTTGGTCGCCTGGGCGAGTTTCGTGAGGGCAGGGAAGCCGCGTATCGCGAGCGCGGACGTCTCGAGCGTCCCGGCGCCGCCCAAGCTCGCGAACGCCGGCATCATGTCCTTGCCTAACGCACCGGTGAGGTGCACGTTGGTCGTGACGGTCCCGCTGGCATATTTGGCGACGGGCGCCAACATCTGCACGGTGGTGAACGTCTGAAAGGCGGACGGGACATCCACCTTGGTCAGCTTCGCGTTCACGTCGAACGTCGGCTGCGCGGGCCGGGTGGTCTCGTAGAATCCGGTCACGGCCACCTGCCCGCCTAACGTGTTCGTCTGGAACTGCTCGAGCGTCGCGCGCTGGTTGGCGATCCGGAGGCGCGCGTGCGCATCGGTCATCGTCAACTTCTCGTACAGCAGCTGGCCGACCGTCGCATCGAGGGTGAAGTCGATCTTGGGCGGCACCGGGATGACATCGAGGTCTCCGCCCGACCGCCACTCGTTGAGATCGAAGCGCTTGCTCTTGATCGTGGCCGTGCCGTGCAGCGTGTCACCGTGCAGTGCGAACGCGATGAGGTTGTCGAGCGTGCCCGATGCCTCGAGATCGCTGCTGCCGATCGTTCCCGCGAACGACTTGAGCGTCGCGTGCTGCGGCGCCAGCGCCAGCGACGCCTGCTGCACCGCAAGCGGGCGCGGCAGTGCGGCGCCCTTTACTGTTAGGCCGCCGACGGTCACGGTGCCGCTGGCGGCGACCTTGTCGTACGTCTTCCTGGCCAGGTATGACATCCGCGTCCTGACGGCGGCGTTGGCGGACACCGTACCGGCGAGCTGATCGATGCCTTCGAGCTTCACCGTGCGGCGCAGGTCCCCGAGATCGACGGTCCCACTGACGCTCGCATCGACATCGGGATCCGACACCGGCGTCCGCAGCACCATGTGCGCGTCGATAGGATTCGCCCCGAGCACGACGTGGAATCGGTCGAGTTTGACGACGGTGCTGTCGGCGCTGCCGCCGGGGTTCGTGGCCGCGAGGTCGACGAAAATCGAGCGCGCCGGGAGCGGAAGGTCGGGATACTTGAACGCCGCGTCGTTCACCTTCGTAGTAACCGCGAACGACGGAAATGCGGACGCACCGTAGGTGCCTTTGACCCACCCGTCGACGGCCACGGTCCCCGAGGTTTGCACCTTATCGAAGTCGTGCGCGTACACCGCCGGCACCAGCGACAGTATGCTCCGGAAGTTCGTACTCGGCGCCTTCAGTGCCAGGTCGAGCGCCAGCGATTTGCCTAACGACTTGACCGTGCCCGACACGCCGAGCGCGAGGTCGTTGAGACTGAGGGTGGTGGCGCCGAGCGAGTAGGATTGGGCGGCCAGGTCGGCGTCGATGTCGGTCGTGAGTCCGACCTTCACGCGGTCGAGATACGGGACGCCGGCGAAGACGACCGTCGCGGTGTCGGCGCTCGCCTTCGTGTGGATCACCACGCGGCGCTGACTGAGGTCGCCGCTCAGCGACTGGTCGTAGCCGATGAGCGAGGCGCGGAGGTTCGCGTGGCGGTCGACGAACGCGAAACGCGCGCCGCTGATGGTGACGTCGCGCAGGCTCACCGCAAACGGCTTTGCGTTAGGCGCGGCGGCTGGCGCGGGCGCCGTCTTGGTGATGTTCCAGTTGGCGGTGCCGTCCTCGAGCACGAGCAGATTGAGTCGGGGCTGGTCGAGCTCCAGCGCGCGCACGACGAGCGGCTTGCCGCTCATCACGTTGCCGACCACGCTTCCGAGGTCGAGCACGACACGTAGGCGCTGGACCGCCGCAAGCGTGTCGCCCTCGAAACGACCAGCGCCGACGATCGTGAGGCCGTCGAGCGAGAGGCTGAGATTCGGGAAGTGCTGAAAGAACGAGAGCCCCACGCGTTGCCATGCCGCCTGTGCGTCGACGCTCTCATTTACTTCTCGCTGCGCCGTCTCGGCGATCCGGGCGCGGAACAGGAACGGTACGACGGCAAGCAGCACCAGCAAAACGGCGATCGGCGTCGCGACGGCAACGGCGATGCGAGCGGATCGTTTCATATCGACCTCGAAAACCGAAAGCGTGTGGCGGACTGATCCGGGGAATATACGCCTACGACTAGATCCACACGTCGTTTTGGGCCGTCCGTTCGCCGCCCTCGTGTCCGGTGTTCAACACTCCTCGCGGCTCGATGAGGAGCAGTTTGACCTCGTCCTCGGCGTACGGCTTGTGCTCGACGCCCTTGGGAACGACGAACATCTCGCCGGAGCCGACGTGAACCGAGCCGTTCCTGAAGTCAATGCGCAACGTCCCATCGAGGACGATGAACGTTTCGTCGGTGTCCCGGTGATCGTGCCAGATGAAATCACCTTGGAGCTTCACGATCTTGAACTGGTAATCGTTCATCTCGGCGATCACCTTCGGCTGCCAGTGTTCGGTGAAGAGGCCGAGTTTCTGAGCGAAATTGATCGCGTGATACTGCATCGCGTCGTCTCCAAGCGTCAGGCGGTCGGTGGCATCGGCGATGCGCGCATCGCGCCGGCGATCATGGTATTGCGTTAGGCGGCGTCGCCAGGCGCCGCCCGGGACTTGAACCCGGCCAGGGGTTCCGGCTCCCTTGGTCGTTCGTGGGAATCGAACCCACCGGGCCGGCCTTCCCCCTGGGAAACCAATTCGCGGCAAGACAAATCTAATCGCGACGAGGTCTGCGGGCCGACGTTGCGCCGCCGGGTTGGGGGGCGTCAGACACATGGAGATGGCGAATCGCATCGCTCACGCCAGGAGGTCCCGTGTCGAGTCGAAGATTATCGTTGGTCATCGGCGCGCTCGTCGCGCTCGCGCTCGTCGCCACTGTCAGTTCCGCGTCTCATGCGCAGGGTCGGGGTCACCAGGACAAGATTCCGCCCGGTCAGGCGAAGAAGATGGTGACGATCGATCGGGCGACCGATGTCACGCGCGAGGTGCTCGTCGACCACGGGTACAAGATCGTCCGCGTGGACGAGGTGAACGGCACGCGCGTGGTGTATTTTCGCCGCGGCAGCCACGGACACGGCCACGGGCTCGGACCGATGGAGCGGCTGATCATCCGCCCCGGTCGCGAGCGCGTCGTCTTCGACGAAGCACCCAAATCCGTGTTGGTCGACATCAACGTCAAGCTCGGCTTCTAGAGCGGGCGACAGGACCCGCGCTGCCGGGGCTCCCTTCACCCGGCCCGCGCGATCAGTATGTTAGGCCCGGATTCCCGCCGCCGGAGCAAACGCTCGGCGAAAAGTTCGACGATCCCCCCGCTCGAAACCAACGCGCCGCCGCTATGACGGCGCGTTTGGTGCGACCTGCCAATTCTTTTCCGAGCCGTCGTTCGCCAAGCGGCATCAAACCAGGGTTGATTTCATTGTCTACCAGGACTCCTGAATCCACGTGTTGAGAGGCAATACGTATTACGCGATGGGCATGCAGCCGAACAGCGACACCGAGCTGGTGAACCTGGCCACCACTGTTGCGAGCAAGCTTTGAGACGATCGACGTCCGCGGTGCACCGTGCCGGGTATCTCGCGATCGTGATCGCCGCATGTTCAGGCCATGGGCGAACGAGCTCGCCGAACGATCGTGGCGCCGGGCTTACCGTGGAGAATCTCTCCGCGGACCAGCAGGCAGCCGCCTACGCAGCCGCGCTCGGCGGCGCGTTCGATCTCGGGCCACAGCTTGTGCTGCTTCTCGATCCGGCCCTTCTTCCGCGCCAGCGCGGCACCGAGTCATCCGATAGTGTTCCGGCCGCCGTTGCGAGAGCACTCGCATCGCGTGGCGTGATTCAGGGGTTGTGCACTGCCGCAGCGTCGGCGTCGCCCGAGGCTCCCATCTGCCATGCGCAAGCAGCTGGATACAAGGTGCAGCTCTCACCGGTTTTTCGGCTGGCTCGAGACACCGCACAGGTCTATCTCGTCGCCGAGCGATTTCGCCCCACATCCGACAGCGCGGGATATCAGCCGCCGCTCCAGTTCGAGCAGCGCTACGCGCTCGTGCGATCAGGGCAACGGTGGCGCATCGCACGCGAGGAGCGGCTCACCCACTGATTGCGACCGGTGCGCCACGCGCCTAAAGTGTGCGCATGACGGATGACATTCCGACGCTCGAGGAAATCCGCGCCGCTCGCGAAACGTTAGGCGAGCGCGTCCGCGAAACACCGGTGTGGCTCTGGCATGGCGACGTGGCCGAGCGACTTGCCGGTGCACGCACTCGCGTCTTCCTCAAACTGGAGCTGTTTCAGTACACCGGCACCTTCAAGGCGCGCGGTGCCTTGCTCAATGCGATGGCGTTGTCGGACGAGGCCAAGAAGGCGGGCGTCACCGCAGTCAGCGCGGGCAATCATGCAATCGCGGTCGCGTTTGCGGCGCGCGGCGCCGGCACCAGCGCGAAGGTGGTGATGACGAAAACCGCCAATCCCATGCGAGTGTCGTCGTGTCGTGCGTACGGCGGCGAGGTCGTGTTGGCCGATGGCGTGCATCAAGCCTTCGACATGGTCAAGCGCATCGAGACCGACGAAGGCCGCACATTCATCCATCCCTTCGAGAGTGAGCTGACGGTGCTCGGCACGTCGACGGTCGGATTCGAGTGGTGCCGACAGGTCGGCGATCTCGATGCCGTGATCATTCCGATCGGGGGCGGCGGACTGATCGCCGGCATCGCCTGCGCGGTGAAGCAGATGCAACCGCAGTGCAGGATATTCGGCGTCGAACCCGTTGGCGCCGACAGCATGCGTCGCAGCTTCGCAGCCGGTTCACCGCAGTCCCTCGAGAAGGTCGACACGATCGCCGACAGTCTCGCCCCGCCGTACGCCTTGCCCTACACGTTCGGCATTGCCCGGCGTTTCGTGGACGACATCGTGTTGGTCAGCGACGACGATATGCGTCGCGCGATGGGTGTGCTGTTTGCCGACATGAAGCTGGTGGTGGAACCCGCCGGCGCCGCCGCCACGGCCGCGCTCTGCGGACCGCTGCGCGAACGGCTCGAGGGCCAACGCGTGGGTGTCATGGTATGCGGGTCGAACATCGACCTCGCGACGTTCGCGCGGCAGGCGATTCCATACGAGCGGGCGTGATCGCACCGCCGCACGCGATCGGCGCGTAGCAGCGGCGTTCACTCACTCAATGATGTCGACCCATCCTTGGTCGTTAGCAACGGCAGCCATGCTGCCCGACGCGTTGAATGCCACGCGGCGCGGCTCGCCCCCGGTAGTAATCGTCTTGAGGATCGCGTGCGAGGAACGATCGACGACGATGACGCTGCCAGCTTCCGACGCCGCAATGTAGAGCTGCGTACCATCCGGGCTGAGCGCGAGACCGAACCCCGGCACGCCTGTGCTCACCGAGGTCTGATTGCCGGTGGCCAGATTGATGATCGTCAGCGACCCGGACTCTTGCGCGACGTACAACTCGGTGCCGTCCAACGACACCGCCACGCCCTGCGGGACGGCCGCCACGCTAAAGGTCCGCGCGATGGCGTTCGTCTGCGTGTTGATTTCGACGACCTGGTTGGCATCCATGAGGCTGACGTAGAGGAGCGACATCGTCGGATGGAGCGCCATGTGGTTCGCGGTCCCCGGCACGGTAATCGTTGCGTCCACGTTTTTGGTGCTCGGATTCATGGCGAAGACGGCGCCGCCGCTGCCCAAGTAAACATCTCCGTTAGGCGAGAGCGCCACCGAGTATGCGCCAAAGAAGCCGGACGGTAGCGCGATGGTTCCGGTCAGGCTGTTGGTCGCGACATCGATGATGCCGAGCCCGCCCGACGCGCCGGCGACATAGGCGGTGGTCCCGTCCGGGTTGAATACGATGCCGTCGAGCGTCCCCGGTGCCGAAATCGTCGCATCGAACGACAACGTCGGGAAGTCCAACCTGCCTAACGAACCGCTGAGCTGCGATGCGTACATCACGCCGTGCGACGAGATCGCGACGCCGAAGGCGCTTCCCAACGGCAGTGTGGCGGCGATGGTGCCCTGCGGGTGTGCGATCGCCGCGACCGTGACGACGACCTTCGCCTTGAGCGCGCCGCTGGAGACGGTGATGTTGGCGGTGCCGAGAGGACCGACAGAGGTGAGCAGGCCGCTGGACGACACGGTCACGATGCTCGGCTTGTCCGACGAGAAGGAAACCGTCTCGTTCGGAATCACCGCGCCGACGGCGTCGAGGACCTGCACGCCCAGCTGCTGCTGCGTGCCCTTACCCATCGTCAGTTGTGACACCGACGGTTCGATCGACGTCGGCACTTGGGTGACCACAACCGGGACGCTTGTCACCAGGGATCCGCTGCTCACCGAGATCGTCACGCCGCCGGAGGGACCGGCGGACGTCATGAGACCGGCGTCGGACACCTTCACGATGTTGGTATCGCTCGACGCGAACGCGATGGGGGCACCCGCAATCGGATTCCCGACCTCGTCGGTCACGATCGCCTTGAGCGTGAGCGTGTCTTTCTGGAGAATGGCCGCCGGATCGGGCGTGACGACGACGGAGAGTGGTACCGCCTGAATGATGACCGGCACGTTCGTCGACGCGTTGCCGCTCGTGGCGACGATGTGGGTGGTTCCCGACGGTCCAACCGAGTGCACGACGCCGAGGTTGGTTACCGTGGCCAGCTTCTGGTCGGCGGACCGGAACGTGACGGCTGCGCCCGCCAAGAGGTCCTGATTGGCGTCCAAGACTGCGACGGCGACCTGGAGCGAGTCCTTCTGGTCGATGCGGATCGTGTCCGGCGTGACGACGACCTTTGCCGCCGTGGGGCCGTTGCCGGGTTCCGTCGTGGAGCTGCATGCGACGACGAGGGCAATCGTTGCCCACGAGAGGAGGCGACGAGTCGAGGCCTGCACGGAGAACTCCTGGAGGGGACGCGCGCTCGGCGAAGGACGAGCGGGGCGTGCTGTCAGCCTAACGTTAGACAACGCTGGAGGAGGAGCGAAACTAGCGCTCGGCGCTGTGACCGTCAATAGCGCGTCGGGACGGTTAGCACAAAGTTAGGCCTCAGGCCAGGCGCACCGCCGCGGGGGAGGTGTGCGAAACTGGGATGGGCGGACCGCCGGCCGGCTTTGCGTCGACATCTTTTGATCCACGCGATGCGATCGGCGCACGCCACGAGGTCTCGCTGGACCCCGCGGCGTGCGCCGCGCCATTCGTTAGGCTGTGAGCGTCTAGGCGTTGCGCGTGAAGCGCTGGAAGCCGCACCACGCCAGCACGAGCCCTGCCGCCAGCGACACGTAGAAACCGAACCCGAGGCTGAACAGGTCGCCGACCCCCGGCCCGCCGCCCGCGCCCCCGCCAAAGCCGCTGGCCGCGGAGTTGATCGCGTGAATGCCGGACCAGATCGCGCCTAACACGGCGAGCAGCGGCACGCACAGTGCGAGCCACGCGCGACGGTCCTTCCACACGAAGGGCACGGCGATGCTCGCGTACGCAACGATCAGCATGAACTTCACGCCGCCTCCGCCCCCGATCTGACTCATCAAGTCCGCGATCTCGTACAGCGGTTTGCCCTGGCTCGCGCCGAGAAACGTGATCGAAAGGGCGTTGAACACCAGCGTCCCGATGAGGTACACCGCGTACGCGCCGAGCGTCAGCGTACCGTAGCGTTGGACGATGGGATTGGCGCCGAGATTCAGGCCGGGCGCGCCAGGCATGGCGGCGGCTCCGCCGCTTGCGTTAGGACTCGACGAGGCCGAGCCGCCCGGCGTTCCGGCGGACTTGCCGATGCCGCTTACGAGCGTGCTCAACTTCCCGCCCAATTCCGCCGTCTTCTCCCGGATCAGAACGTCGTCGGGTACGATCGTGACCGCGCTCAACATCGAATCGTGAACGACGATCTCGACGGTCTTGCCGACCGTCGGCGCGGTCGGGCTCTTCCACATGCCAATGTCGAACTTGTACTGCTGGTTCTCCGCGGCGATGGTGCCGGTGCCGTCGGTGCCGTTGTACTGCAGGATCCTGCCGCGCATGATCCGGTCCTCGGAGTGGAGGTGAAGGCGGACGGGCGCAGCGCCTCGCGCGCCCTGCTTCCTCCATTGCGACAAAGGCCGGCGAAAGGCGTCATGGCGGATGCGGGGCGCTTGTTTCGTCCGGCCAGCGGCGCTGCACGCCGGACGGCCGGCAACCAAGCGAGAAACGGTGCGACGAGAGGACGCCGCATTCCGCTCTCTCCCGATGCGCCTGGCTCATTCGCTGCGCAGTGCTTCGAGCGGCCCGACCCGCGCGGCGCGGCGCGCCGGGAGATAGCTCGCAATGACCGCGGCGACGGTAAGCGCGATGACCGCGGCGGCGATCGATACCGTGTCGAGCGTTCCCACGCCGAATACCTGCGCCCGGATCATGCGCGTTGCCACCAGGCCCGCGGGCAACCCGATGGCGACGCCCGCCATCACGAGACGTATGGCTTCGCCGACAACCATGCTCGTGACGTCGCGCGGTACCGCGCCGAGTGCGCTGCGCAAGCCGAACTCGCCGGTACGCTGCGATGTCGAGTACGATGTGATGCCGTAGAGGCCGACCGCCGCCAACAGCAGCGCGGCGATACCGAAGAACGCGGTGACGCGCGTCAGCAAAAAGTCCTGGCCGATCGATTCGCGCACCATTTCGTCGAGCGATTTTACAGCGTTGCGCAAATCGGGATGACGCGCGACCAGCGCGCCGCGAACCGGTTGCACATATCGTGACGGCTCACCCGCTACGCGCACCTCGAAGATGAGCGTCTTGGGCGGCGTAGGCAGTTGAGCGACCGGGAGGTACGCGCGCCTAACGGGCGGCTCGCGCACATCCTGCTCCTGCACGTCGTGTACGACGCCGACGATCGTGTACGTTGCCGAGTCGATAGAGAACGACCGCCCGACCGGATCGGCCGTGCCGAAGTAGAAGCGTGCCATCGTCTCATCGACCACCGCCGCCGGTTCGGCGCCCGCGACATCGCGCTCGTCGAGGTCCCGGCCGCGCACGAGCCTCGCGCCGATGGCGCGCACGTAGTTCGGCCCAACCGCGTCATAGTGGATGGAGAGTTGTGAATCCGCTCGCGCGGTAAAGCCGGGAACGGTTACGTGACCGGTCGATTCGCCGCCGCTGAACAAACCTTCCTCGGAGTACGTCACCGCGCGTACGCCCGGGACGCGCTGGATGTCGTCCGCCATCGTCCGTGCCGCGGCCAGCACACCGGTGCCGGTCAGGCTGTGCTGGCCCATCGGCACCTGGGCAATGACCAGATGGTCGCGATCGAAGCCGAGGTCGACGGTGAGAATGCGCTGGACGCTGTGCACCAGGAGCCCGGCGCCGATCAAGAGCAGCGTGGACAGCGCCACCTGCCCAACGACGAGCGCCGGACCGAGTGCCACGCGGCCTAACCGAACGCGGGCGCCGGCGATGTTCCGCCCGTGCGCGCGCAGCGCGGTGCCAAGATCGAGTCGCGTGGCCCGAAGCGCGGGCGCGAGGCCGAACAGCACCACGCAGAGGAGCGTGACGAGCGACGTGAACGCAATCAGACGGAAGTCGGGAGCGACGTCCAATGCGATCGGGCGGTCTCCGAAGCCGGCGATCGACACCAGCAGGCGGCTGCCCCATACCGCGACGATCAATCCGAGCGCACCGGCGGCGGCAGCCAAGAGCGCACTCTCGGTGAGCAGTTGCTGTACGAGGCGGCGACGGCCGGCGCCGAGCGTCATGCGCACCGTCATTTCGCGCGCCCGGGCGGAGGAGCGCGCGAGCATCAAGTTGGCCACGTTCGCACACACCACGAGCGCGATCAGCGCCACGGCGGCCATGAGGACGGCGAGGGCTGGCCCATAGAGCGGACGATATTCGGAGAACCCGCGCGCGCCGGCATCGACCTGGATCGGTTGCGCGCGCAGGTCCGAATCGAATTCGGAGAGCGATTCACCCGTGAGATGTGCGCGAATGGATTGCGTCTCGATCACCGACAGCTCGGCGCGTGCTCGAGCGAGTGTCGCTCCAGGGGCGAGTCGGCCCATCATGGACAGCCACGAAAATGATCGGTCGTCGAGCGCGGTAGCGGCCGGCTGCAACGCGCGACGCATCATCATCGGTATCCACATGTCGATCGACTGGCCGACGATGTCGCCGGAGAACCCGCGCGGGGTCACGCCGATGACGGTGAGCGGCACGCCGTTCACGACCATCGTGCTCCCGACGGCCGAGCGCTGGGCGCCGAAGCGGCGGCGCCAGTAGTCGTAGCTGATCACCACCACCGGGTCGCCTAACGGGACGCGGTCCTCAACGGCGGTGAACGTGCGGCCGAGCAGCGCGGGGACCTCGAGCACGGAAAAGAAGTTGCCCGTCACGAAACGGCCTTGTGGCCGCTCGAGGCCGCCGCCTGGCGACACGACCTCGAGCGTTCCGGCCTGGCCGGTCGCATAGACGCGGGCGAGGGCGCGGGTGTGGTCGCGGATGTCGGCGTAGACGGGGTACGACACGTAGGCCGTCATGGGCGACCCGTGCCACGCCGACGTGACCTTGGCGGGATCGCCGATGGTGACCAGCCGCTCCGGATGCCCAACGGGAAGCGGCCGGAGCAGCAACGCATCGACTAACGCAAACATGGCGGCGTTGGCGCCGATGCCGATTGCCAGCGTGACGACGACGGTCACGGTGAACGTCGCGTGCTTGCGCAACGACCGGAGCGCGTAGCGCACGTCCTGTGTGAGCGCCTCGAGCAGACGCGTGCCGCGCGCATCGCGGCTGGCTTCCTTAGTGGGCTCGATGCCGCCGAACGCCAGGGTGGCGCGTCGCAGCGCGTCGTGATGCGGCATGCCGGCGCGCTCGTACGCCTCCGCCTGTCGCTCGATGTGAAACCGGAGCTCGGCGTCGAGCTCCTGCTCGAGCGCACGGCGCCGCAGCAGGGCGCGGGCGCGATACCGCAGGTCGGACCAGAACTCGGTCACCATCCGTCCACCCCTTGCACTTCTACAGGACGACCGCAGTATGCGAGCGTTCTTGTAGAAGCGCAAGGGCAGGCGCGCCGCCGCGCTCGTGCGCCGGCGCCGGCAGGCTCGGCCGTTTGCGGCATCGCCCGCCGGGTTCGTGCCGGCGGGTGCGACGGGCTACGGTACGACCTCGTACTCGCTCTGGACGAGTCCGCCCGCGAACTGCCGCGTCGCCACGTGCCTGACGGACACGTCTCGTGTCAGCGCGCCGAACAGCGGGATGCCGCTGCCGATGAGCACCGGCACGCGCGTCACGGTGAGGCGCTGGATCAGTCCCGCCTCGAGGAATCGCTGGATGGTGATGCCGCCGTCGACGTAGATGTGGGCGAAGCCGCGCGCCTCCAGGCGCGCCACGATATCGCGCGGGTCGCCGGACAACTGCTCGACGCGTGCGCCGGCGGGCACCGGCGGGAGCGCCCGCGTGCTGAGGACGAACGCCGGCTTCTGGTAGGGCCACGTGCCGAAGCCGAGGACGACGTCGAACGTGTTGCGGCCGATGACGATGGCATCCACGCTCGCTATGAACTCCTCGTAGCCGTGCGGCTCGTTGCCGCCGGCGTCGAGAAAATCGAACTGTCCGTTAGGCCGAGCGAGGAAGCCATCGAGGCTGGTGCCGACGAAGACGGAGGCGCGCACGTGGGCTCCTGCGGGGTGGCCGCGACACGGGTGAGACGCCGCGGGTCGTTGACGAACCGTCGGGTGGCTGTAAATAGATGCGATGGGTCCGAAGAGGTCAACGTTCTGGAGAGGAGGAGGCCATGTATCTCGTCAGGGACATCATGTACTGCAAGCCGGGGAAAGTCCGCCCGATGGTGGAGAAGTTCGTTGCCATGTCGAAGCTGGGCGAGAAACTCGGCGGCCCGCGGATGAAGGTGATGACGGACATGTGCGCCGAGCGCTATTGGACGGTGGTCGCGGAAATGGAAGTGCCGGACCTCAGGACGTTCGAGGAGATGATGTCGCCGCAGAAGATGTCCGCGGACGACCGGAAGCAGTTCGAGGACGTGATGAAGGGGTACCACGACCTCGTTGATCACGGCAAACGCGAGATCTACACGATCGAGGGCTGAAGGCGCGGGGACTGCCGACGCCGGGCGCGGATACTGGTGCAGTTTCTTTCCCGGTGCCGTGGTCTCGTCGAAGTCCTCCTCATCCTCTGCCATCGCGCCGCGGATTGCTGCATGGTGGGCTTCCTCGCTCTTTGGGACACGGATTGAACGGATAACTGCACGGATGGGGCGGATCGCTCGGCTGCGGTGGGGAGCTCGTCGCACGCGACTGTCACGCAGCTGTAAACAAAATAAGATGTTGTTATTGGACGCTCGGGATGATCGCGGCTCCGCAGCCGAGCGATCCGCCCCATCCGTGCAGTTATCCGTTCAATCCGTGTTCCAAAGAGCGAGGAAGCCCACCACGCGTGCCGGCGCCTGCCTTGCCTAACGCACCCAGAGACAACGCCGGAAGGGGTCGCGGACGCCGCCACGCGACGGCTCTGGCTCAAGCAGCCCCAGTACCGAGGCGCGTGCCCCCACGAAACACTGCCGCGACGCACGCCCGAACTTGTGTTGGTTGGCGCACGTCGATACGGTTCCGGGGCTCACGATCGAACTGGACGTCGCCTCCGACACTCTCGCTCGAATGAAACCGACCTTCCTGCTTGCCGCGACGGTGCTGCTCTCATCGTCGATCGGCCGCCCAACGAATGCGCCCGCGGCGCCGTGCACCACGGCGACTGCTGCCTGCGAGCAGTGGATCACGTACGGCTCCGGCCCGGCGCGCTCCATGGTGTACTCCACGTACGCCCTCACGGTGCCTAACGCAACGATCACGCGCGCGCTCATCATGGTGCACGGCGCCGGCCGCAACGCCGATCACTACTTTCAGACCGCCACGGCCGCCGCCTTCCTGGCCGGCGCCCTCGAGAACACGATCGTCATCGCCCCGCACTTCATCGCCGAGCGCGACACGGCAGCGCCGAATGAAGTGTTGTGGCCGGAGCGGGGCGACACCTGGCGCTCCGGCGGTATGTCGCCCACGAATCCCACCCTCTCGTCCTTCGATTTCATGGATGAGATCCTCCGCAGGCTCGCCGACAAAAAAGTCTTTCCCAGCCTCACGAAGATCGTCGTGGCCGGGCATTCGGCCGGCGGCCAGTTCGCTACGCGCTACGAAATGGCCAACAAGGTGCACGGCACGCTCGGCGTGAGCGTCAGCTACGTCGTCGCGAACCCGTCGAGCTATGCGTGGCCCGTCGCGGTGCGGCCATTGCCCGAGGGCGACGCCGATCCGGCGACCGCCCTCAAGGCACCGTTAGGCAAGGAGGGCGAGACAGTGCACACGCAGTACAGGTACGGTGCGTTCGATTCGACGACGGTGCCGCGCTACGACCACTGGCCGGCGGGCCTCGAGGATCGCCACGGCTACATGGCGCAGATGAGCGATGACCAGCTCCGGAAGCAGCTCGCCGAGCGCCGCACGACGTACCTGTTGGGCCAGGTGGACGTGCTGCCGTTAGGCGGGTTCGATGCGTCGCCGTCGGCCATGGCGCAAGGCCCCACGCGCCGGGCGCGCGGCGAGGCGTTCTTCAAGTACATCGTGGACAAGTACCACGCCAACGCCAAGGCGATCATCGTGCCCGAGTGCGGGCACAACGATCGGTGCATTTACACGACCGACGAGGTGTTCCCGGTGATTTTCCCGAACTAGAACAGGCTCACACGCGCCCTGCTTCGCTCGGAGCTTGTGGCGTTGTGCCGGTGCGATCACCATCTCGCACTGCTTAGGCGTCGAGCAGCCGCTGATAGATGCGGGCGCTTTCCTCGTCGAACAGGCACGCGACGATGCGCTCGAACGCCGGCTCGTGCGCGCGCATTGCCGCGAGCGCGATCCGCGCCGCGAGCTTCTTCGGGAATCGGTACGCGCCGGTCGAGATCGCCGGGAACGCGATCGACGCGATGTCCGCCTGCGCGCGCGCGAGCGCGAAGCTGCGCTCGTATGCGCGGGCAAGCACCCCGGCTTCATCGCGATGTCCGCCGTACCACACCGGACCCACGGCGTGAATCACGTACCGCGCGAGCAGCCCGAAGCCCGGCGTGATCACCGCGCCGCCGGCCGGGCAGGGACCGAGCGCCGCCGCGGCGCGGGCGAGTCCCGGCCCGGCGCGCCGGTGGATCGCGCCGTCCACGCCGCCCCCGCCCGCTAGGCCGCGGTTCGCGGCGTTCACGATCGCGTCGGTCGGCATGGTCGTGATGTCCGCGACCACCACCTCGATCATCGCTGCCTAACGGATGGCCGACACCGGCGGCGATAACTGGCGCGCGTCGAATTCAACCACCAGCGGCGGATTTTGGTTGAAGTCGCTGTAGCGGATCCACGTGGGCCGCACGCGGACGTACACGATGCCGGGCCACTTCGCGCGCACCGGGCCGTCAGGCCACGCGCTGAAATACGCCGCGCGGATCCGATCGCGCTCCGGTCCCGCCGGTTCGTCCGCTACGCCTTCGTATTGGACCGTGCGCTCGTCACCCGGCACGATCCCGCCGATCACGAATGCCAGACGCGGATTGATGCGCAGGTTCGCGACTTTACGCGTGGAGTCGAGCGTGTCGAACACCAACTCGAATGCATCGGTCACGGCGATGCCGACGATGGCCGCCTGTGCCGCGCTCGCCGGCGATACCGAGGCCTCGACCGCAAGCCGGTTCATTCGCATGAATGCGAGCAACTCGGCCGTCGTCATGCACTCCGTCGTCAGGGAAGGTCTCGCTACGATAGAACGACGCGACATCTGGCGCAATCGCCGCGCGTAGCCGCGCGCAGGTCCCAGCCCCATATTCCTCGCGGTCACTGACCTACTGTCGTCAACTTTTCGCTCAATTCGTCGAGGCCGGTTTCGTGCGCACGTCCATCTTTCGCGTTTTCTCACTCCTCGTTGCTGCCGCGATCGCTCCGTCGGCGGCGCACACACAGTCCAGCGAGCTGTACTCGGGCATGCACTGGCGCGAAATCGGCCCAACGCGGGCCGGCCGCGCACGCGCCGTCTCGGGCTCGGCGCGCGAGCCCAACGTCGCCTACATCGGATTCGACAACGGCGGAGTCTGGCGCTCGACGGACTACGGGTCCACCTGGACGCCGCTCTTCGACAACGAATCGACGGGATCGATCGGCGCCATCGCGGTCGCGCCGTCCAATCCGAGCATCATCTACGTGGGTACCGGCGCGGGGATCATTCGCCCCGACCTGGCGACCGGCAACGGCATGTACAAGTCGACCGATGCCGGCAAAACGTGGACGCACATCGGACTGGACGACAGCCAGATGATCGCCGCGGTCGACGTCGATCCGTTCAACCCGGACCGCTTGTTCGTCGCGGTGCTCGGCCATCCGTACGGGCCTAACGAACAACGCGGCGTGTTCCGCTCGACCGATGGCGGCCACACGTTCACCAAGGTGTTGTACAAGGACGACTACACGAGCGCCAACGACGTCCACATCGATCCGTCCAATCCCAACGTGGTCTACGCGTCGTTGTGGCAGCAGCAGGAGGCGTTTCACGAGGGCGGCGGATTCGGCGGGACAAACGGCGGATTGTACAAGTCGACGGACGGCGGTACGACGTGGACCCAGCTCAAAGACGGGCTGCCGGCATCGGTGCTCGAGGCAAACATCGCCATCTCGCGCAGCAATCCGAACATCGTCTACGCCATGGTGGCGCAGCCGTCGAACCGCCCCGGAGTCGCGGCGGCCGGCTACGGCGCGGGCGTGGTGGCGTTCTACAAGTCCAGCGACGCCGGCGCGCATTGGACGCTCGTCGATGGTCCGGGCCTAACGAGCCGGCCCGTCGATCCGCGTCCGTTGGTTCGCATCGGCGGCGGTGATCTCCCGACGATCATCGTTGATCCGCAGAACGAGAACGTGGTGTACAGCTCATCCACCGTCCTCTGGCGCACGGAAGATGGCGGCATCACGTGGTCGGCGGTGCGCGGCGCGCCCGGCGGCGACGACTACCAGAAGACGTGGATCAACCCGCTCAATCCGAACATCATCGTGCAGGTGAGCGATCAGGGCGGCGTGGTATCGGCCAACCGCGGCGTCTCGTGGAGCAACTGGTACACGCAGCCGACCGCCGCGATGTACCACGTCTCGACCGACAACACCTTCGTCTACCGCGTGTGCGGCGGCCAACAGGATTCGGGTTCGGCGTGCGTGAAGAGCCGGTCCGACGACGGCGAGATCACGTTCCACGACTGGCACCCGGTGAACATCCAGGAGTATGGCGTCGCGGCGCCTGATCCGCGCGACCCGGACCTGGTGTACGGCAGCATGCGGACCAACGTGTCGCTCTACAATCGCAAGACGGGACAGACGACGTACGTCGGCCCCGACATGAGCGCGCCCGGGCCTAACGGCGACACGTACAACCGCAACGTGCGCACGATGCCCATCGTGTGGTCGCCCGAGAATCCCGACGTGCTCTACTACACGTCGAACGCGGTGTGGAAGTCCGCCGACCACGCCCATTCCTGGACGCGCATCAGCCCCGATCTGGCGCGCCTGACGTGGACGGTGCCCGCCTCGGCGGGCCGATACGCGCCGAGCGTGACGCCGAGTCCGTTAGGCACGATCACCGCGCTCGCGCTGTCGCCGCGCTCGTCGCGCGTGCTCTGGGCCGGCACCGACGACGGCAACATCCAGGTGACGACCAACGGCGGCGTCAGCTGGACCAACGTCACGCCGCCCGCCATCAAGCCGTGGACGCGCATCTTCAACATCGACGCCGGCCACTTCGACGATCAGACGGCCTATGCCGCGGCCAACACGATGCGCATCGACGATGCGAATCCGCACTTTTTCCGCACGCACGACGGCGGCAAGACGTGGACGGAAATCGACAACGGCATCGCGGCGGGCGCGGCCGCCAATTCCATCCGCGAGGATCCGCGACAGAAGGGACTGCTGTATGCGGCCACCGAGACGCAGGTATGGGTCTCGTTCGATGACGGCGACCACTGGGAATCGCTGCGGCTCAACATGCCCGCGATCTCGGTGCGCGACCTCCAACTCAAGGATGACAGCGCCTGTCTGTGCTCGGATCTCATCGCCGGCACGCACGGCCGCGGCTTCTGGATTCTCGACAACGTGACGCCGTTGCGCCAGCGCGCGGAGGCGCGCGCGGCGTCGCAGGCGTATCTCTACAAGCCGGCGACTGCCGTGCGCGTGCGCTTCGGCACGAACGATCCGACGCCGTGGCCGCCCGAATTGCCCGCGGGCGAGAATCCGATGCCGGGCGGCATCATCGACTACTACCTCGCCTCCGACGCGCCGGGCGCGGTCACACTCGACGTTCTCGATGCGGCGGGGAAGGTCGTGCGCTCGTACTCGAGCGACGACTCGGTGCCTAACCCGGATCCGGCGACGAATCCTGAGGCGTACGACCTGGTGTGCCACGAGCGCCCAACGGCACCGTACTGCGCACTGCCGCTCTACTGGCCGGCGCCGCCGACCGCCTTGTCCACCAAGAAGGGGATGCACCGGTTCGCGTGGGATCTGCATTTTCAGCCGGTGCCCGGCCTCGAGGCCCCGTCCCGCGGCGACGAGGATGCGACCGGGGCCGTGCCGCACCATACGTACCCGCAGCCGTACGCGCCGTGGGCCCCGCCGGGGCACTACACCGTTCGCCTAACGGTAAACGGCCGCGCGTACACCCAGCCGCTCACGCTGCGCCTCGATCCACGGGTCAAGACGTCGGCGGTCAGCCTGACGCGCCTGGCTGCGCTGTCGCGCGACATGTACGAGCGCGCCCTGGTCACGCAGACGGCGTACGACTCGGCGCGCGCGATGGCAGAGCGTACGGATTCGTCGAGCGCGATGCGCGCACGGCTCGACTCGCTGGCACCGCCGCCGGCCACGGAAGGGCGGGGTTTCGGTGCCGGCCGCCGCGGCGCGCGCAACGCGCGGCCGACACTCGAGAGCGCCGTTAGCTCGCTCATGGCTGCGGCAATGGCCATGCAGGGCGCGGAGACGCCGCCCACCGCCGCCGAGATCGCCGCGTGCGACCACGCGCGCGCGGAATCGGAAACCGTGCTCGCCAAGTGGAGAGCGATCCAGCCCGCCCGAAGCCCGAAGCGCAGGCCGCCCGTCCGTTAGGCGGCTCGCGAAACGATCTTTCTGCGCGGCCGGGCGTGCGTTGCGTGAACGGGAGCGCCCGTCTGTTGTTGTTTTCACAACCGGCCTCGCCCCATTCTCGGTTTGCCCGAATTGCTCGAGGTCGCTATTTTCCGGGCCCGCAGAGGGTAGTCGTCGCCTCCTCACCCGGAGTTCCGACATGAAATGGGCCCTCGGCATTGCCGCTGTGATCGTCGCACTCGTTCTCGTGGTGGTCCTGATCGGCGTGCTGCTGCCGCAGCACCACGAAGCGACGCGGTCTGCCCATATCGATGCGCCGCCCGACAGCGTCTGGGCGACGCTCATTGATGTCGCGAACTATCCGACGTGGCGTCGTGACGTGCGCCGGGTCGATCTCCTGCCGGGCGCGGACGGTCGTCAAGCGTGGCGCGAGCACCAGTCGGATCGCTCCGACGACAAGGGTATCGCGTTCGAAATGGCGGCCGCGTCGCCGCCGCGCCATCTCGTCACCCGCATTACCGACCGCAGCCTGCCGTTCGGCGGCGAGTGGGAATACGACATCGCGCCCGACGGCAGCGGCAGTCGCGTCACCATCGCCGAGCACGGGGAGATCTACAATCCGGTGTTTCGATTTGTGTCACGCTTCGTGCTCGGCTACAGCAGCACCATGGATGCCTATCTGAGCTCGCTCGACCGGAAATGGAAGCGGGGCGAAGCGTGACGCTCGCGGGGTGAGCGTTGGGCGCTCCTAACGGAGTGACCAACGCAGGGCAGCGAAGGTACAACGAACGTCGGCAGCGCGCCCGGTGCGCTTGTCGCGACGTGAATCGTTGGCCCACCATTGGCACAGGACACCGTATGCGCATCTCCGTCGTCCGCTCGTGTTCGGCCGCCGCGCTGCTGACGCTCCTCGCAGCGTGTTCGAGCCAGTCCTCGACCGCGCCGAAAACAACGCTCCAACTCACGGCCCCCCAGGCCGCCGCACTCACTCAGCGTCTCCAGCAAATCGGCGCCGCGAATCCGGCTTTCGGCGACCTGGCCGACTCGATTGCCATCGGGATCCAGTCGGGAGTTGGCGTGACTCAGATCGAGCTGACCACCGATCTTGGCACGGGTCCCTTCTATGCGTTCGGGCTGAAGCGCGTGTTCTCCGGCGCGCCTGCCTTGGGACCGGAGTTCGACATCCTTGCGTTCGATAATCCGTCGGACCCGCAGAACTTCATCCTCATTGATCTCTTTGCGAGCAGCGCGGATGCCTCGAACGGCTCGTTCGATGGTACCTCGGGATCCGGCGCAACCGGAGTGCTGTTCCAACTATCGGGCGACAGCACGCTCACTTGGTTTCCGAGTCACGGCGTGGTGTCCGTCGCGGGCCAGGGGCCGAGTGGCGATTGCGGGAGTTACCAACCGCCCACCGGAGTCACCTGTGCGCAAGAAACCATGCACATCTCGTTCAGCGTGACGTCCACGACGCTGAACACCGGAAGCGGCACCGGGCCCACCGCTTCCTTTACCGGTGCCGACCTCGCGGGCATCGTGCTCACCTTCTCGCCGAGCTCGCCCATTCAATAGGCGAAGGACCGCGTCGTGGCCCGGCGGCAGGTCGGGCTCACGACGCGAAGCGCGCGCCCAACTCCTCCACCGCGCGGTACAACGCATCGAACGACGGCACGACGAACAACACCTCTTGGAAGTGGTCGATCTCGAACGGCTGTGCGATCACGGCATCGAGACTGAACGGCCGGCGGTCGCACGACGGGCCTAACGCGTTGGCCGCATCGCCGTGCGACGAGATGAGACCGCTGCCGTAGACGCGCGGTCCGTCCCCTTCCTCGATGAGGCCGAATTCGACGGTGAACCAGAACAGCCGCGCCAACGCCTGCGTCTCGTCCTCGTTGCGCGCGGCCGCGCCTAACTCGCCGAACCGCTGCAGGAAGTCCGCGAACACGGGCTCGGCGTGCAACGGCACGTGGCCGAACACGTCGTGGAAGATGTCGGGCTCGGGCAGGTAGTCGAGCTGGCTCCGCGGCCGAACGGCGAGCGTCGTCGGAAACCGGCGCTGCGCGAGGCAGCGAAAGAACTGCGCCGCGGGGATGAATCCGCCGACACCGACCGCGCTCCACCCAGTGCGCGTGCGGAGCCGGCGATTGACGTCGACCAGCTCGGGCACCCGGTCCGACGCGAGGCCGATACGCTCGATGCCGTTCAGAAACACCTCGCTGCCCGTGTCGCGCAGCGTCATCATCCGCCGCTCATAGAGAATGCGCCACACCGCGTGCGACTCGGTGTCGTAGCGCGCGTAGTCCTGCTCGATGAACTCGGGAAAGTCAGCCTCGCGCGAGGTGGTGTGCGGCGTGTCGACGTCGCCGGTCGATGCCTGCTGCATGGACGTGCTCCTGCGTCGAAAGGGGACAAAAAAACGGCCCGTGGAACTTCCACGGGCCGCCGGGGATCTCATGTCGCAACCTACTCAGTCGCGCACACGCCTCCGCTCGCGTCCCGTGGGCCGGGGCACGTAGTAATAGCGATAGGACGGGGTGCGCAACGCGCGAATCATGGCTCGTACGCTAGACAGCGGGCGTCTCGATGTCAACGCCCGAGGGCGCCGCTGACGCGTTCGATGCGTTGCGCTCCTTTCGAACCGATGCCCAACGCACTTCGCTCGGCCGCCTCGCATTGCGTCCTCGATGCCCGCAGGCATCTTCAAGCCACACCATTCTCAACCGGACTCTTCCATGACACCACGTTTTGTTCGCACGACAACCGCGTTCGCCGTCTGGCTCGTGTGCGCCACGTCGTTGGCGTCGGCCCAACAGGCGGGGACGCAGTCGCACCCGCTCGACCGGGCGAACCTGGACACGACCTGCGCTCCATGCTCCGATTTCTTCACCTTCGCCAACGGTGGCTGGCTCAAGCGGACGCCGATCCCGGCTGCGTATTCGTCGTGGGGCTCCTTCAACGAGCTGCAGGACCACAACACCGACGTGGTCCACCGGATCCTCGATGATGAAGCCGCCGCCGTGCGCGACAAGAAGGCCAAGCCCGGCAGCAACGAGTGGAAAGTGGGGACGTTCTACGCCGCCTGCATGGACACCGCGGCGATCGAGGCGTTAGGCACAAAGCCGATCGAACCCCAGCTGCATGAGATCGCCGCGATCAGCAACACCAAGTCGCTGCTCGCGTCGTTGGGCGCGCTCGATGCGCAGGCCGGTTTGGCCCCCTTCGGCTTCTTCGTCCGCCCCGATACCAAGAACTCGACCGAGGAAATCGCCAACGCGGGCCAGGGCGGACTCGGCTTGCCCGAGCGCGACTACTACTTCCGTACCGACGACAAGAGCAAGGCGCTCCGCGAGGCCTACGTGGCGCACGTGACCACGATGCTCCAGCTGTCGGGCGAGAGCGCGAGCGAGGCATCGGCCGACGCGCAGCAGATCATGGATCTCGAGACCAAGCTGGCGCAGGCGTCGATGCCCCGCGTCGCGATGCGCGACCCGAACGCGACGTACCACAAGATGACGCTCGCCGAGATGCAGAAGCTGACGCCGAACCTCGACCTCCAGGCGCTCATGCACGCGTTAGGCGCACCGACGGTGACCGAGGTCAACGTGGCCCAACCGGCGTTCTTCACGGCGGCCGACACCCTGCTCACCACCGTGCCGGTTGACACGTGGAAGGCCTACCTGCGCTGGCACCTTCTGGACAACACCGCCAACGCCCTGCCATCCAAGTTCGCCGACGAAAACTTCAAGTGGTCGCAGCACCTGACGGGAGCGAAGGAGCAGCTGCCGCGCTGGAAGCGGTGCGCCGCCACGTCCAACGGCGTGTTAGGCGAAGCGATCGGACAGGAGTACGTGAAGCGCACGTTCACGCCCGCCGCCAAGGCGCGCGCCCTCAAGATGGTCGACAACCTCGTCGCCACGCTGCGCGCCGACATCCAGCAGCTCGCGTGGATGAGCGATAGCACCAAGCAGCGCGCGATCGAAAAGCTCGATGCCTTCACCAAGAAGATCGGCTATCCGGACAAATGGAAGGACTATGGCAAGCTCGAGGTGGAACCCGGCCGGTACCTCGCCAATCTCCGCCACGCGAGCGATTTCCGCCGAGCGGACAACTGGTCGCGCCTGGGCAAGCCGGTGGACCGCAGCGAGTGGGCCATGACGCCGCCCACGGTGAACGCGTACTACAATCCGCAATACAACGAGATCGTGTTCCCGGCCGGCATTCTCCAGCCGCCGTTTTTCGACCCCAACGCCGATGACGCGATGAACTACGGCGCCATGGGCGCGGTGATCGGCCACGAGATGACCCACGGCTTCGACGACGAAGGACGCCAGTTCGACCCCAAGGGCAATCTCCGCGATTGGTGGACCGCCGAAGACGCCGCCAAGTACAACGCGCAGGCCAAGCTCGTGGTCGACCAGTTCGACAGCTACACCGTGGTCGACTCGAACACGCACGTCAACGGCAAGCTCACGTTAGGCGAGAACCTCGGCGACCTGGGCGGCCTCAAGATCGCCTACCTGGCCATGGAGAAGTCGCTTCAGCAGAGCGGCCGGCCCGGCGCGATCAATGGCTTCACGCCCGAACAGCGCTTCTTTCTCAGTTGGGCACAGGTGTGGCGCGAGGAAATGCGGCCCGAGATGCAGCGGACGCTGGTCAACGTCAACGAGCACGCCCCCGCCATCTGGCGTGTGAACGGCCCGCTCTCCAACATGCCGGAGTTCAAGGCGGCGTGGGGCTGCAAGGACGGCGACCCGATGGTCCGTCCCGACAGCCTGCGCGCGCACATCTGGTAGGCGTCGCTACGGCGATTGTTTGGCGAGGGTGATCGTGCCCTTGAAGGTTCGCACGGTCACCCGCGCCGCGCCTAACCCAAGCTGAAGGTGCAGCTCGCCGCCGCGTCCGTTCTGGCCGGCGGCCGGCCGCACCTGCGTGAATCCGTTCGCGATCGTGCCGACGATCGTCGACAGATCCACGAGCGCCGACGCCGAGTCGGGCAGCGTCAGCGCGACGCCGCCGGCGTGATTCGAGAACTCGAACACCCCGCCGGCGGTCGGCTCGCCGCTGAATCGAATGTCGCCCTCGACGGATGCGAACCGCCCCCGCATCACCTCCGCGTGCTGCACGTCGAGTGTGCCGCGGACCGTCGCCGCATCCAGATCCTCCGGCGCGCCCCGGATCCCGAGGCGGCCGCCACCCGTGCGCGCCCGCACCCATGGCGCGACGACATCGAGCGCGACGTCACCCGCCATCGACTCGACGTCGATGCTCGACGACGTTCCCGTTAGGCGAATGGGCCCCGACACGCTGTAGAACCAGCCCGACGCATCGCGCGCCTCGATCGCCGCGCTCACCGCTTTCACCGAGAGCTGGCTCCGCCGCGGCACGTACAGCACCAGCGTCGAAGGACGCACGGGCGTCGCGTCGGCGTGGTCCACGATCCCCACCTTCACCCCGTGCACGTCGCCCGCGAGATAGAAGTGCTCGCCGCGCGCGATGATGCCGCGTGCCGCGATCGAGTCCTTGTCCCACACCGCTATCGAGATCGTGCCGGTCGGGAAAAACACCTTGACCGGCGCGACGGACTCGAGGTGTTGTGCGCGCAGCAGTGGAGGCGTTTGCGCGCGGGCCGCTGACGCGCCCCAGCATACCGCGGCTCCGAGGCAGGCTGCCCAACGCCGTGCCCGCCGCGTGACGAATCCAGCGTCACGACGCATTGTGCAACCGCCTGAGCAAGTCTTGTTGCTGCTTGTACGACGCAGCCAGCATCTGCCGGAGCGCGGGATTGTTGGGGTCGCGCGCGATCGCCTCCTTGAGCTCGGCGATGGCCTGGTCGATCGCGCGCAGGTCGCTGTCGGCAACCGCCGCCGTGGCCGGCGGGAGCATCGCCTTTTCCAGCTCGATCTCGTCGAGCAGCCGCTGGATCTCGGCCTGGCTCGTGCCGGTCGAGTCGGCTGCCGGCGTGGGCGTGACGCCGTTAGGCACGAAGGTGCCCGCCGGCGGCGCCGAGCCCGGCGGCTCATGCGGGCGGACGCGGAGGAGGAGCGCCAGGCAAATGACCGCCGCCGCAGTGCCGGCACCGATCCACACTCCGCGCCAGGGCCGCCGCGCCGCCGACGCGGACGCGGGCAGCGCACGCACCTTCCCGCGCTCGATCCGTTCCCTGATGGACGGCCATATGGCCTCCAGCCCCAGGTTAGGCACCGGCTCTTCTCGCATCCGCCGAATGGTAGCCCGCAGACGCTCCACATCCGCGGCGCATTCGGCGCACACCGCCAAGTGCGACGCCAGCGCCTCGGCCACCTCCGGAGCCACTGTGCCGTCGGCAAGACATTGGCGCTCTGCCTCGGTGAGATGGGTCATGCGTCGAGCATCCTCGAGAGTTGGCGGCGCGCGCGCCAGAGCTGCGCCCGCGACGTGCCCGGCGCGATCCCCGTGAGCGCCGCGATCTCCTCGTGCGAGTAGCCTTCCATGTCGTGCAGCACCAGCACCATCCGTGATCCGTTAGGCAATCGCTCCAGCGCCGCCGCGACGTCGATCTGGGCATCGAGCCGCCGATCGAGCGTCGAGCCGCCCGCGGGCAGGTCGCCCGAGTCGTCCGCGAACCTTATCGCGTCACGACGCGCGGCACGCAAGCGCTCCAACACGACATTCACGCCCAACCGGTGCAGCCAGGTCCCGAGCGCGCTCTCGCCCCGAAACGATGCCAGTCGTTCCCATGCGCGCACGAACACATCCTGCACCAGTTCCCGCGCATCTTCCTCGTTGCCTGACATCCGACGGCACAAGGCATGGATCGCCGGCGCGTGGACGCGATACACGATGCCGAACGCGTCCACGTCCCCCGCCTGCGCCCGGCGCACCGCGTCATCGATCGCCGGATCCGTCGTGTCCGCCCGGTTCGGCGGCGCGAGCGAGTCACGTGTCATCCAGTCGGCAGGCGCGCGGCCCGGCCGCCGGAACCGTGCGATGTCACGGCCGCGGTGCCGAGCCGCTGAGGGTGCGCCATCATGCCATGGAACCGTCGCGGGACGCAACGTGCCACCGCCCCATCACGGCTGCCGCGACGCGATCACGGCCAGCGTCGAGTCGATGTCGTGCGCCGCGACTTCGCGCGGAAACCGCTCGCCCGATCCCACGTTCATCGGGATGCTCACCGACGACACGGCCCCGTTCCGATCCAGCGACACGAGCGCCGTCGTCCGCTTGGCGAGCGTGATCGTGAGCATCCATGCCCCTTGAGTGGGCCATTGTCGCCGTACCGCGAACACGCCGGGCTGTGACGTGGCATCGAGACGGACCTCCACCGACTGCCGCTTGCCATTCACGAGGCCCTCTGCCGTGCCGGTGAGATCGCGCGTGGACGGAACGCCGTCGCGCATGGCCGCATGTACCAGCAGCAACGCGTCCCGGTTCGCCTGATCGTACGGGTTTACGGGATACTCGACAGACAACCAAGGCGGCCACTTGAATGCGGTCTTGGCGAACGAGGCAGCCCGCGATGACACGGGCGTCAATGCAAACGCCGCGGCCAGAGACACGAGCGCGAGTGCGACTCCTTGCAGTCGGCGAGTCATACGACCTCCAATCGATACGAGGGCCGGCCGGCGCATCGTGACTCGCGCGCCGGGGGTGTGTATCGATTGGATGCTTGCTGTTCGCGGAATGCTTACGCGGTTCTCGAGCCGACGCGCGTCCGGGCGGCGTGACGCCGGTCGGCCATGCCCGCGGCAGCCGCGACGAACGCGTTGATCACCGGGTGCGATCGTCCAGCGAGCGCCGCGCGCTCCGGCTGGAACAACGTGGCCACGAAAAAGGGATGGTCGGTGAGCTCGATGCCGCGTGCCGCGCCGTCGTCATCGTGCGCCGTGATGCGCATCGTCGCATGCGCGAATCGTTCGGCGTGTCGCGGATCGAGGCCATAGTTGCAATGGTACGCCTCGGTGGCCTCATCCGCTCCATAGATCGCGCGAAGCCGCGAGCCCTGGGCGAGATGAACGCGGCCTTCGACTTCCACGAGGCTGCACGACAACGCCGTGATCAACGGCCTCGCGGCCATCGGATTGCTCTCCGCATGCTCGGCGTCCGTTAGGCCAAGGACGGAGCGCGCGTATTCGATGATCGCGTGCTGGAACCCGGCGCATGTGCCGAGGAACGGCACGCCCGACCGGCGCGCGAAGCCGATCGCCGCGAGGGCCGCGTCCATGTTCGCGTAGGGGCTGCCCGGAACGCACCACACGCCATCGGCGTCGGCGAGCCGCGCCGCCATCTCCGGGCCTAACGACGCCGTGTGCAGCCACTGGGCGTCGACGACCCGCTCCGCGTCGTGCGCGGCGCGGGCGAGCGCGATGGGAATTGCGCGGTGTGCGGTGACGCCGTCGGTGCGGTCGCCGACGAGGACGATGCGAACGGGCTGCGACGACATGGAAACTCCGATTTGGATCCGATCGGCCGGCGTGTGGTGATGGTGCGCGCGTGCGGCGCGTCCGCTTCTATTTGGGCAGGAACGCAAATCCGCGCCAGTCCAGGCGGCGGCGCCGTCTCGCACATACCTTGACATCCGACAACAGCCACTGCTATATGTTGTCGAACGACAAGGTATCACACCCCGGACTGGACAACGCCCATGGCCGAGCGCGCCGACCTGCTGCAGGGCACCCTCGATCTGCTCATTCTCAAGACACTGGTCCTCGGCCCGCTCCATGGGTGGGCCATCTCCAAGCGCTTGCGCCAACTCTCCGACGACGTGCTCGAGGTCGGGCAGGGCAGTCTCTACCCGGCGCTCTACCGCCTCGAGGATCGCGGCTGGATTCGGGCCGAGTGGGGGACGAGTCCCGAAGCCGGCGGGCGCCGCGCCAAGTTCTACAGTCTCACCGCCGACGGGCGAAAACAATTCGCTGCCGAACGCACGCAGTGGCGGCTGTTTTCGACGGCGGTCGAGCGCGTTCTCAAGGCGACCTGAGGATTCCTCCATGCATCCCACCGTCCGCCGTACGCTGCGCGGCATCCGCGCACTCGTGCACCGCGATACGCTCGAGCAGGAGCTCGACGACGAAGTGCGCCTGCACGTGGCACTCGAAGCCGAGGAGTTGCAGCGCCTGCACAACCTGTCGCCGGACGACGCGCGGCGGCGGGCGCTCGTCGCCTTCGGCGGCATCGAGCGATACAAGGAGGCGCACCGCGACGCGCGCGGCGTACGCTGGCTCGACGAGCTGCACCAGGATGTCCGTTACGCGGCGCGAGCGCTCGGCCGCAGCCCCACGTTCACGGCGTCGGCCATCGCCGTTCTCGCGTTAGGCATCGGCGCGTGCACCGCGGTGTTCAGCGTCGTCGACGCAGTCGTGATTTCGCACCTGCCGTATCCGCACGACGAGCGCCTGGTCCAGATCTACGAGCGCAATTCGCCCACCAACCAGTGGCCGCTCTCGGTGGCGGACTTCATGGCCATCGCGCAATGGCAGCGAAGCTTCACCGACGTAGGCCTCCTGCGGCAGGCGCTCGCCCCCGTCTCGACCGGCGGCGAGCCGCAGCGCGTGTCGGTGGGCTATGCGACGTCCGGCTTCTTCCGGGCGTTAGGCGTAACGCCGGTGGTCGGCCGCGGCCTCGGTGCCGCCGATGACGGTCCGGGCGCCCAACCGGTGGCCGTGGTCACGCATCGCTTCGCCGTCGAGCATCTGGGCGGCGATACGGCGGCCGTGGGCCGGCCGGTGGACGTGGATGGCGTGGCGTACACGGTGGTCGGTGTGCTCGACCGCCGCTACACGAACCTCGCGGGGCGGACCGGCGAGGTATGGCCGGACGCGCGGCTCAAGCCGCCGCAGCGTCGTGGCCCCTTCGGCCTGGTGGTGATCGCGCGGCTCAAGGACGGTCTCACGATGGACGACGCGGCTCGCGATCTCGCACGCGTGAGTCGGCGTGAGTTCGTCGTATGGCAGGCGAGTTTCCAGGATCGCGACGCGACGCTGGTTCCGGTTCCCCTGCGCCGGGTGATGCTCGGTGACGCACCGAAGACCATCGTGCTGTTCAGCGCCGCGGTGGTGCTCGTGATGCTCATCGCCGTCGCCAACGTCGCCGGCTTGATGCTGGTGCGGGCAGCGGGCCGCTGGCGTGAGGTGTCCCTCCGCGCGGTGCTCGGCGCCACGCGAGCGCGCATCGCGCGGCTCCTCGTCACCGAAAGCATCCTGCTCGCCCTCGCCGGCGCGGCCGCCGGCATTGCGTTAGGCATCATCGGCGTGCGGGTGATGCGCGTGGTCGGTCCACAGGTCGCGCGCCTCGGCGAAGCGCACGTGCACGTGCGGGCGATTCTCTTCGCCGTTGGGTTGGCCGTGGTCGCCGGGATCATCATCGGCGCGTATCCGGTTCTGCATCTCGCCCGCGCTGGCGCGGGTGACGGCGCGCTCGGCGGCGCGCGCTCCGTTGGCGGCACCAGGCGCACGCACGCATTGCGCGCTGCCTTCGTGGTCGCCGAGTTCGCCTTGGCGCTGCCGCTGCTCGCGGCAGCAGCGCTGTTGCTCAACAGTTTCGTGCGCTTGCAGCGCGTGAACCCGGGCTTCGATCCCGCTCACGTGTTCACGATGAGCGTGTCGTTGCCGTCGGGTCGCTACGCCGACGACACCGCGATCTCCACCTATTGGACGCGCGCACTGAACAACGTCCGCGCCGTGCCGGGCGTCGTTGCGGCTGGGTTAGCCGATCAACTGCCGCTCTCCGGCGGCAATCTCGACGCGAACAACTTCGACTTGTTGGACCGGCCCGTTCCCACCGGTACGGCGCAACCGGTCACGCCGTGGACCGTCGTGACGGCCGACTACTTCACCGCACTCGGCGTGCGGCTGCTGGATGGGCGGATGTTCACACCGAGCGATACGGGTGGGCCGAATCCCGTGGTCATCGTGAGCCGCTCCTGGGCGCAGAAGTACTTTCCGGACGGCACGGCCGTTGGGCGAAAGATGATCTCGGGCGGATGCACGACGTGTCCGCCGTCGACGGTCGTGGGCGTCGTCAGCGACGTGACCTACACGAATCTCGGTGACGTGCCCCAGGGCGCGTACGAACCGTTGACTCAGGGATGGGGACGCACCCTGGCTCTGGTCGTGCGCACCAAGGGCGACCCGGCCGCGGCGATTCCCGCGGTCAGCGCGGCGCTCCGATCGGTCGAGCCGTCGGTGACGCTCGCCAACGCGGCGCCGATGGCGCAGCGCTTCTCCGCTTCCATCGCCGATCCGCGCCACGCGGCGTCGTTAGTCGCCGGGTTCGCGCTGGTCGCCGCGCTGCTGGCGGCGATCGGGATTTTCGGCACGTTGTCGTACACGGTGAGCATGCGGCGGCGCGAGATCGGCGTCCGCCTCGCGTTGGGCGCGAGACGCCGGGCGGTGACGGGCATGATCGTCCGCCGGGGGATGGCGCACGCGGCGTTAGGCGCGGCACTCGGGTTGGCGGCGGCGCTGGTTGCCACCCGCTGGCTCACGTCCAAGTTGTTCGAGGTCAGCCCGGCCGACCCGCTGACGTTAGGCGGGGTGATCGCGGGTCTACTGCTGGTCGCTCTCGCGGCCAGTTGGGCGCCGGCGCGGCGTGCCGCGGCCATCGACCCGGCCGAGGCGATCCGGGCCGAGCTCACCGGT
>Ga0075436_100000204_pt1 | contig 36655 bp, 22 predicted proteins | sample RhiMethybrSRZTD5_FD_75303 | JGI IMG/M metagenome (GOLD analysis project Ga0075436, IMG submission 75303) | Populus rhizosphere microbial communities from Tennessee, USA - Rhizosphere MetaG P. TD hybrid SRZTD5 | ecosystem: Host-associated > Plants > Roots > Rhizosphere > Soil | place: USA...
CTCCAGCGAATCGCCTGGTGAATACTGAATGCAGTTACCGTTCCCTGCCAAACATCGAAAACGGCATGGTGCGCGGCTCTTCTTCCCTGAAGTCGCCGCCAGCGGGAACCGTCTGGTGAAAAGTCTGCTCCACGGGACGGGCGGCCAGGCGATCCAGCGCGTCCGCGATTCGGGACAACTCATACACCATTTGGTCGGTGACGGCGGAACGCTGCAAAACAACCGCTCGCCTGCGCCGGAATTGCAGGATCCCCCAAGTCGCCGTGGCAACGAGGATAAACACCAGCGCCAAAAACTGCTCTTGTCCTGTGATGTTTATGGTTCTGCCAAACAAATGAAACGGATAATCCGAGAGCACTTCATCCTCCCGGCTGGGCAGTTCGAAATCGTAGGAAACCATTGTGACTGGTTAGGCCTTCGAAAATCAAGGCTTTAGCTCAATTAGGCACCCGCCTGGATTTGCGGCCCCTGCCACCTTGCCGTAGACTTAACCTCTCGAATCGAGGGCGTTCCATGCTTGTCGTCATGCAGTCCCATGCAACCGAAGAGCAGGTGCGCGCCGTTTGCAAGCGCATTGAGAGTCTGGGCCTGAAGGCCCACCCCATCCCCGGCTCCCTTCGAACCGCCATCGGCATCACGGGCAACAAAGGCGAGATCGATCTTGGCGTTCTAGAATCGCTCCCCGGTGTCGTCGAATGCATTCCCGTCAGCAAGCCCTACAAGCTGGTCAGCCGCGACGCGAAGGAAGAAGACACCATCCTTCGAATCCCGACGCCTTCGGGCGACGTCCTGGTGGGTGGGCAGCATGTCGCGCTCGTAGCCGGCCCTTGCGCAGTGGAAACCGAGGAGCAATGCCTGGCCATTGCCGCCCGCGTGAAGAACTCCGGCGCGCGGCTGTTTCGCGGCGGAGCGTACAAACCGCGCACTTCTCCTTACAGTTTCCAGGGGCTGGGCGAAAAGGGACTCAAAATCCTCTCAAAGGTTCGCGCAACGCACGGGTTTGGCATCGTCACTGAGGCTATCGACAACGAATCGCTCGACTTGGTCGAGGAATATGCGGACGTCATTCAGATTGGCGCACGCAACATGCAGAATTTCTCGCTGCTCAAACGCGCAGGACGCGCCAAGAAGCCGGTTCTGCTGAAGCGCGGCATGTCGGCCACGCTCGATGAATTCCTGATGGCCGCGGAGTACATCCTGTCCGAAGGCAACTACAACGTGATGCTATGCGAGCGGGGCGTTCGAACGTTTTCCGACTTTTCGCGCAATACGCTGGACCTCGCCGTCGTGCCAGCCGTGAAGAAGCGCAGTCACTTGCCGATTTTCGTTGACCCCAGCCACGGCACCGGCAAGCGGCACAAAGTTTTGCCGCTATCGCGTGCGGCCGTCGCCGTTGGCGCGGATGGCCTTCTAATCGAAGTTCATCACGAACCCGACAAGGCGCTTTCCGATGGTATGCAGTCCATCCTCCCCGAAGAGTTCGCCGAACTCGCAGACCAGATGCGCCAAATCGCCGCGGTTTTGCACCGCTCTATCAACTGAAGGTTCGACGGGCCCTCAGCCTAAGCAAGCGACCAGACTGGGCTTGCGTTTCTTCCTTCCTGCCTGCTTGAAGTCAGAGAAGGTAGAGGCAACTCACTTGACCGCCCTTACGGTCTTTACCCGAGCACGTTTTGCGGCTTTGCTCCGATTGCTGGTCAAATACAGCCCATGTTAAGTCCAGTACTGGAGGGAAGCAGTGCAGGGCAAGCAAGCTGTGGCTCCCCCCTGTGGCCATGGATTGCGCTCAATACTATTCAATGCATTCCATTTGGCCGCTCTAATAAAACCGGAGACGAAAATGGAAAAGCGTATCCCCATCGCGATCGTAGTGCACTTAGCCCGCCCAGAGGACCACTCTTCCGAAAGAATAGAGCTGACCTTTACGGATAACATCAGCGCCCATGGCGCTTGCGTAATATCCGCGCGCCGCTGGAAACCGGGCGAAATGGCAGAAGTCACCTCCTTGAATGACAAGATCATGCTCGTGGGCAGAGTGACCTACTGTCAAGAACGCGTGGACCACCGCTACGGCGTTGGCCTAGACTTCCATAATCGTGAAGTGACTTGGAATCCCTATTCCAGATATGCCGGGTCTCAGGTAGTAAAATCCCCGGACGGCCCTTCCTTTCGATTGGCCCGGTCTGCCTGAGGAGACCCGCATGACGCGGGTGTAACTGGCCCGGTTAGGCTGACCCCTGCGAATCAAGCTTCTCGCGCGCGGCCAGCCATGCGTCGAGTTGTTCGCTTCCCTTCCCGCGCAAAGTTTGCAGCATGATTCCGGCCATTCCTTCGGAGTTTACCCACGCCACCTGTCCCCGAGCGCTGATGCGAACCCCCATGGACAATTCAAAAGCGAAGTCCAGCACGACGCCGTGTTTCAGCGGCTTCAAGGTTCGCACCGCCACGCCGCCCCCGCTCAGGTTCGTGAGGCGTGCCTGCTGCTCCAATTCTCCCTCCTTCAGAGTCACCGGGAGATTCACGGCATGGCGGAAATACCGGCGCTGTTCGCGCAAGAGCAGCTCTTTCGAAATGGTGATGTGCATGGCTACGCCCTCCTCGGTCAGAGGCTTGCGCAGCAGAAAGTTGGCGCCCACGGCAAGAATCTGCGTGGATTCCTTCACATTGACAAGGCACGCAAAAATCACCGCCTTGCTGTTTGAGGTTCCTTTGCGGGTGGACTCGATCAGGCCTAGCGCGCCCGGCACTTCCATGTCAACGAAAACACCGTCAACCTTCCTGCGGTTCAGGCATTCGCGCGCCTCGTGCGCCGTCGGCACCAGCACAAACTTGGCGCCGTACTTCTTCACCGCCTTGGAGACTGCTTGCATCAGAGCATAGTCGCTGGACACAAGAACAAACTCTAGCGCGAGCGGGGGGTTCATGGCGGCGGGGACTCTCCGTTGTGTTGTTCAGGATATTGTGTGGGTGTCTTTAAGGTCTGCCTATCGGATTGTTTTGAGCTTCGTGGCCGCCATTATAATAAAAATAATTCCGCTGTCGAGGCCGTTATTCTTAGTGCAATTCACCAGGTTGAAAGCCGAACTACGTTGCGGAGCTCAATTCCCCACAGTTTTGTGAAGCTTGCCTTCGGCAGAGCGAAGGGCGTCGCTGGCAATGAGCGTCAACGCTTGCTCCGTGGTCACAAGCTGAGCGCCGCGCGACTTCAGCTCGCCAAGAATTTCGCGTCCCTTTTTCTCTTCGAGCGATTGGATCGCGTCTTCCACGATGCTGACGTGGAATCCGCGGCGTAGCAGACCATCGGCCGCGCGAAGCACGCAGTATTCCGTGACCACGCCAAAGACAAGAAAATCGGGCACCGCGTGGCCTCCGCCAGTCGTAGCCGCGGGCGCCTGGGAATGCGCCGACTGCATATTGACCCACGCGAGGAACGCGCCAGTATTGGGGTTGTCAAAGACATCGAGGGTGTTCTTTTCCAAAAGAATCTGCTGGTAGGCGCTGAGGTCGCCGGGAAAAACAAAGTCGCTCTGATTTGGAATGGCAAGCAGGCGGGCGGCCCGTGCCTCGGGAACAAGTTCCGCGCCGGGAGTTCCCTTTAGGCAGTGAGGCGGCCACTCGAGAAACTCGGGATCATCGGGCTGATGCGCATCTGCCGATGAAATCAGAAGGACGCGACCCTGGCGAGCCTGGTCGACCAGGCGATTGATGTTCGGGATGATTTTTTCAGCGCCGGGAACGTAGAGTTTGCCATCTGGCAGCATAAAATCTGCCTGCGCGTCCACTTCCCACAAAATTGTGTTCATGGAGACCATCTTCCCCTCCATTGCATCAGATGCGCGCCGCCTTCACTACGGATTGCCGCACCTGATCGTGTAGCTCCTCGAGTTGCTCGCTGTATCGGACCGGAAATGGCCGTTCGGCCGCGCGAAGGGTCAGGACCCGCTCCGGCAATCGCCCGCGATCAGCAAGGTGGCGGCTCTGCGCCCTTTTCAACACTGCGAGCGAATCCTGGTCCGCGGCGGCAATGCATTTGCCCTTGCGCATCAAAGGAACCAGCAACTGGTCGCTCCCGGGGAAAAACTCCGTATCCAAGCCGATGACGTCCGTTGAAAATTTCCCATCTTCCTCGGCAAAGCGAAAAACTTGCTTACGTCCGGGATAAGTGATTTTTTCCTGGCTGAACTTCGCCGCGCTTCGGACGGTATCACCGAGGTCCACTTCCACGAGCTTGTAAATCACGCCGATGTTTGGTGAATCGGATGAAGTAGAAAGCGCCGTGCCCACCCCGAAGGCATCAATGCGCGCACCACTTCGCAGTAGAATCTCGATTCGCTCTTCATCCAGCTCGCCAGAGGCAAAAATCTTCACGTCTTTCCATCCGGCCTGGTCGAGCCGCTTGCGCACCCACTGGCTGTCCGCCAAGACATCGCCGCTGTCCAGGCGAACGCCGCCGGGTTTGCGCCCCAGCGCGATGATTTTCTCGATGGCCGCGTGCACATCGTAGGTGTCAACGAGAAGAGTGGACTCGTCGGGGAAAACGTCGAGAAAATCGCTGAAGGCTTCGGCTTCATCCTCGTGGGCCATGATCCACGAGTGCGCTTGGGTTCCATAGACAGGAATGCCAAAACGGCGGCCCGCGTAAGTGTTCGAGGTGCCCTCGCAACCGCCGATGAACGCGGCGCGCGCGGCGAAAACTCCCGCTTCCATGCCATGAGCTCGGCGAGAGCCGAATTCGACGACGGGGCATCCGGCCGCGGCGGCGGTGACGCGCGAGGCTTTGCTGGCGATAAGAGTTTGGAAATGAAGAATGCTGAGAAGACTGGTTTCGACGAGCTGCGCATCGGCAATGGGCGCAGTAACGCGAAGCAGCGGCTCCCCGGGAAAGAAAATCGTACCTTCGGGCAAAGCCCAAACATCGCCGGTAAAACGAAATCGCGCGAGATAGTCGTAGAAATCCGCATGCACATGGCGAAAGAAAGGCTGCGCGCGGAGATAGGCGATGTCTTCGCTCGAGAAGCGCACGTTCTCCAGGAAGTCGAGGGCCTGCTCGAGCCCTGCGGCCACGAGATAATTGCGATGGCTCGGGAGGTTGCGAACAAAAAGTTCAAACGTGGCGCGGGCGTCGAAGCGCTTCTGGACGTAGCCGGCCGCCATGGTGAGCTCATAGAGGTCGGTGAGCAGCCCCGAGAATGATCCGCTAAGGAGCATGTCCCTAAACAGATTATGCCAGGGCGCTCGAAAGGGCAAAGCGGAAGCAGTGGCGCGTGACCCCCTCGCAGGAATCGCCCGTGGTAAAGGAGTGGCGAGCGAAAGAGCACGGAAGACTGTAAGAGGTCGACAGTCGACAGTTGAAAGTTGAACGGGGAGACTCTCCGCACGCGGCCGCGGTAAGGATGCGTCAGAAGTGCGGAGAACCAAGGTGTGTAGGTGGGAGCCGCCTTCTCCCCTTTGCTCGTAAGTGTTAGGGAGCGATGCGTACCACCCCTGGGGGTCTCGTATGTGTGGCAAACAAAGGGCTTGCGGGAGGGAGTTTTCGGAAGTGTGGCAATGATTAGAGTTACGGGCGATTTTTCGGAAGTGTGGCAAGGAAAGGGGTTAGCGACGCTTTCGAGGAAGGTAGGGTTCTGGGAGCCGGGGATGAGAAGGACTGCCGGGCGAGGACGCATGAGATGCAGGGTTGAGCCTGCCACATCGAGGCGCAGTGCAAGCAACCACACAAAGCATAGCATAGATTTAGTGATTGGTAAACTATTATGTAGGGAACGGGCGAAATTGAGGGCTGAATGGCGAGAATGGCGGGGTGAATGGCGCGGACGGGCGCAAGAAAACGGCAAAGTCAAAGTCCCCACACGCCAAACCCGCGTATGGGGCACCCAAATTCGTTTCAGGATTTATTGTCCGGGCCACATGGCGGACGTTCGGAGGGATTTGCTGCAGGAGGCAGCCGACTCTCTAGCACCTCTTGGTGCCGGGCATGGCGCTTAGGAACTGGAAGGGAGAGAGGAGTAGCCGAGTGCGGTTGCGGAGCCTCCCGAGCTTCTTTGCTTCCAGTAGGGCTCTTTGCGAAGTCTTGTCAGAAGGTCCAGAGCCTGGCCGTAGGCTAATACCGCGCCGGTTAATTTATGAAACGCCGAGGAGTCCTCGGCGGCTTCGCGTCTCTTCGTGTGGGCTTCCGCTGAAAGATCGAGAATTTGGTCTATGGCTTCGTCTGGACTCATGGTTGATTCCGCACCTCGAACCGCTAGCAAGTAGTGCGCCTGGCATCGATTACGTTTCAATGCGGGGGGCGGGTTAGTTAGGGGAAAGTCAACGCCGGCACACTTAAACCCAACCATTGTCACACAGGTGGCAATTTAAGGGGTTACTGGAGCTTGGCGTACTCGGCTTTGGCGGCGATGAGGACAGGGATGCCGGGGTCGGCGTCTTTCCAAAGGGCGAGGAAATCCTGATAGGCGGTGCGAGCTTTGGCAGTATCGCCCTGGAGCACATAGGCACGGGCGAGGCCAAGCTGTGAGAGCGGATGAACGAGATTCAGGGGCGCAATTGTGCGGTGAGCAAGAACCTTCTGGAACTCCGCGGCCGCCTCGGCGCCTCGGCCCCAGCGGAGGTAAGCCAGGCCGCGCTGGTAGATCGGGGCGAGACCGTTCAACTCCGTCGGCCGGGCAGGTTCGAGGTCGTCCACTGCCTTGGCTGGGTCGCGCTCGATCATCGATCGTAATACCGGTATCCGCTGGTTCTGGATAAGGGTGTCCTGGGGGAACTCCTTGTTGAGCAGCTCGATAGTCTTCTGCACGCTGGTCACGTCACCGGCTCGAGCGAAAACCGAGGCGACCGCATTTTGCGAGTCAGCAGTCCCGTCGATCGTGAGCGCCTCTTGCGCCAAGACCTTGGCCCCTTTAAGGTCGCCGGCTATTGCTTCCGCATTGGCAGCACCAGCCAGGTAGTTGGCCGCGCGCTTTGCGCTGCGCCGGCTTTTGGCTTCCTCCACTGCCTGCTGAAGAAACCCCCGGGCCTCGCGCAACTTGCCGTAGTAGATTGCCATTGCTGAGCGACTGGCAAACAAACCGCCGCTGCCCGCCCTACCTTTCGCCCATTCCAGGTTTCGCTGTACGGTTGCCATGTCGCCTTCGAGGAACGCCACATTGTTCTGAATGGTGCGGAGGATCACCGAGTCCATACGGTCGTTGAACGCCTGCTGCAGGATTTGTTTGGCTTCGTCTAGCCGACCTTGCGCTGCGAAATAACGGGCCACTGCAGCATAGTTGAGCTGCGCCCCTGGGTCTAATTCGAGCGCTTTACGCGAGGCTTCCAGAGCCTTGTCATGCTGGCCAAGGAAGCCATAGTCAACACCAATATTGAGCTGCGGTGTGTAGTCCCTGGGGTAGGACTTAATCCAGACTTCGTAGGTTTCGATCTCCTTGGGCAGATCTCCCAGCGCACCATAGTAATGGGCGGTGATATAGAGCCGTTCGTGTTCAGTTACGCGGTCGCGAAGTTGGTAGGCTTTGGTTTTGTATTCGAGTTCCTGACCTCGCTCGCCGGTGTTCCCGTAGATGGCGCCAAGGCGGGCATAGGCTAAGGCAAAGTTGGGGTCCAACTCGATGGCGTGCTGGTAAAAGGGTATGGCTTCCTCGTCCCCGCTCTTGTCGCGAGTCTCTTCTCCGTCCGAGAAGGCTTTCAGCGCTGCCAGCGATGAGGTGGTGGCCTCTTCCAGTGGTTTGTTGAGCTTTTGGATGGAGGCCAACGATTCGCCCAACTTGCCGCGCAAACGCGCCGCGGCCTTGCCGAGCGCGGCCAACACTTTTTCCTTGCTTTCCGCCTGTTCCTGATCCTCCGCGATGGTGTCGCCATTGACGGCGTTGATGGCATTTAGGGTGATTACATACTGAGTGCCGAGCTGCGCGATGTTGCCCACAAGCACGGCCTTGGAGGAGGTTCGCTGGGCGAGATCGCGCGCCATTTCCGTCGTGAGCCGTTCCTCTTGCGTGCGGCCCATCAGTTTCAGTGTCGCGCGCACTTTCTGTTCAGAAAGCACGTTCAGGAACGGCGACTGGCCGAGGTCCACTTCGAGCGCTTGCTTCAGAGTGCGGTCGAAAATCTGATCCCCAGTGGTATTGATGAAATCTGTAAGCACGACGGAATCGCGCTCGGTAAGGGCATGGACTTTTGTGGAGCGCCAATAGAGAGTGCCGGCGACTACTCCCGCGAGCAGAATACCGATCGCTGGCACGGCGATTTTCCAGCGAGCGCGGTTAGGTGATTGCACCTTATCCGGAGGGCGAGTCTTTGGGGCCGAGGAGACTATCTCTTGTTGAGCATCAACACGGGAGGAAGAGAGATTTCTCGCTTCGCTCGAAATGACGGTTTCGGTTTGGGTCACGGTGCGGCCGGAATCGGTGTCGCGCTTGAGGCGCTGCAAGTCCGCGCGCAGGTCGGCGGCGTGCTGGTAGCGGAGGTCGCAGTCTTTCTCGAGGGCCTTGTTGATGATGTCTTCGAGGCGGGCAGGTAAGTCTGGATTTAGACGCACCGGCGGCAGAGGGGCCTTGTGAAGAATGGAATCGAACATGGCCGCGGAAGTCTCTCCGCGAAAGGGAAGCTTTCCGGTGGCCATCTCGTAAAGCACGATGCCAAAAGAGAAGAGATCGGTGCGAGGGTCGAGATCCTTGCCAAGAGCCTGTTCGGGGGACATGTAGGCAACGGTGCCAAGCGCGGCGCCCGGGCTGGTGAGGTTCTCGTGAGTGGCCTCGAGGGTGGCCCGCGAAGCGTCGACATGGGGCAGCGCGCCTTTGTCAATGGACTGTTTGGCAAGACCGAAGTCGAGGACTTTGGCGTGGCCGCGCTTGGTGATGAAAATATTAGCGGGCTTGATGTCACGGTGAATGATGCTTTCGGCGTGGGCGGCATCCAGAGCGTCGGCGATTTCGATGCCAACGGAAATCAGGGTGTCCAGTTCCATCGGCCTGCTTGAGACGATGTGTTTGAGGGTTGAGCCGTCGAGAAATTCCATAGCAATGAAACGCTTGCCGTCATGCTCGCCGATTTCATAAATAGTGCAAATGTTGGGATGGTTCAGAGCGGAAGCGGCGCGAGCTTCGCGGCGGAAACGCTCGAGAGCGTGCGGGTCACGGATCAGATCATCGGGGAGGAACTTGAGAGCAACGAAACGGCCAAGGTCGGCGTCTTCGGCCTTGTAGACGACGCCCATGCCGCCGCCGCCCAGCTTCTCAACGATGCGGTAGTGCGAAATGGTTTCGCCGATCAAGGGAAGGCACCCAACCTTGTGGTGCATGTTATGGATTATTGTCATTGCAAGTCAACAGCAGCGGGAATCAAGGGATGGAAGAGGTCCAGGGCCTAGGGGAGCGTTTTCGTAATGGGCGTCAAGGACGAAGCTAGCGGCTTCCAGGACGGACGCCATGCGCTGCGGGAGTGAGGCGGGGGCAAGCGTCACGCCCACAAAGCCGGAACTTAGGGGGCGGGTCTGAAGACCCGCCTCTACAGATGCAAGATGCCAGCGTTACAAAATGGGCGCAGCAATGCTGCGCCCCTACACAAAACGAAGATGCCAAGGCTGAAGCCCGGCCCGTGCGGGGGTGCGCAGGTTAGTGCTGGCAGCGGGGGTACAGCGTTGTCAGGACGAATAGGTCAGAAAGAGTGAACAGCCAGTGGTCGGCCTGCTTTCCTGCGGCGGCAACCGCGCGCGTGATGAAACCGATGTGGCGGGTGCGCGCCAGATTGTGGAGATGCTCGAGGCAGATGCCGGTCAGGTCGGCGGTCTCCGTGTCCGTGAAGATTTTCTGACTGGACTTGACCTTGATCATGGGTTGGCCTTCTCTCGTCCGTGCATCCAGGAAGAGACCCTTGTGGGGCGTTGGGGGGGCTACAGCGCGGGCCGCCGGTTGTGCATTTGCGGCTCTTCTCGTCCTGGTTAGCACTATAGCCGCCGCGTGCGGGTTTTCAATCGAGTGGGAACGGGAATTTTAGGGCGGAAGAGGCCGAGTTCTACGGTCCGGTAAAGGCCTGAGGCGTGGAGCCGGGCGGTTCCCCAAATACAGGGCGAAGGGTGGGCGGGGAAGCCCGAGCCTGAAGGCAGGGAGCGGGTCTGAAGACCCGCCTCTACAACAGAAAGAGCCGGCAAGATGCCGGCGCTACAAAATGGGCGCAGCAATGCTGCGCCGCTACACAAACCGAAGATGCCGGGCTGAAGCCCGGCGCTACATGAAATTCCCAAAAGGAAGAGAGGGCACAGCATGCTGTGCCCCTACAACGTGCCCACCCTGCGAACTGCTGGGTCAGGACACTATTGAATGGAGACGTTGTCGAAGGTGGCGGTGGCCAACGATGACGTGTTGCGATTGCTCACCGCCAAACCTACGTACACGCCCGGGGCCATGGTCACCGTTTGGCTCGTTCCCAATTGCGTCCAGGTCGTTCCGTTGCTGGACCCGTACATGGTGAAAATGTTCCCGGTGCGCACCAGCTTCAGCCAATTCGGCGGCGTGGCGCTTCCCACGAACTGGTAGGTGCTGCTGGAGCCCGTGCTGGTCCTCTCGGTCGCCAATACCGAAGGCACATAGTCAAACACGAAGACATGGTTTGCACCAGGACTTAGCGTCTCGCGCATCATTATGCCTATCTGTGCGGCGCTGCTGCCCTGCACGCTCGCGACGCGAGCGATGAACGTCGCGTCTCCCGTCCACGGTTGGTACGCAAAGTGGAAGCTATCGGAGGTGGTGATCATGGTCCCATTCCCGGCGCCCGCCACGGTGAACGTCCCGTTGGCGTAACCGGCGCTCCCTAGTACGCCTACCGTGCCAACATCCTGGTCTAGCCAAGATACCGGCAGCGGCTGCGAGGTCACGGTGAAGCGAATCGCATTGCTGTCATTCATGCTCGGCGCGACGGAGGCCAGCAGCGGCCCGGTCGTCGCACCATTTGGAATGGTGATCGTGAGCGACGTTGCGCTCCAATTGTTGATCGTTACTGGCGCGCCGTTCAGCAGAACCGCGCTGCCACTTTGTGTCGCGCCAAAACCAGTGCCGCTGATTACCACCTGGCTGCCCACCGATCCCGTCGTCGCGGAAACTGAAGTGATTACCGGCGCAGGTGCGGCCGCCGAATTCACCGACACGCTATCGAATACGCCAGTGGCCGCCGAGGACGTGGTGCGATTGCTTACCGCCAGCCCCACGTAAACACTGGGCGCCATGCTCACGGTCTGGCTCGTCCCTAACTGCACCCAGTTCACTCCATCGGAGGAGCCGAACATGGTGAACACATTGCCGCTTCGCACCAGCTTCAGCCAATACGGGAGCGTCGCGCTGCCCACCGACTGGTAGTTACTGCTCGTTCCCGTACTGGTGCGTTCGGTTGCCAAGATGGACGAACCGTAGTCAAACACGAACATGTGGTTAGCTCCGGCACCCAGCGTCTCGCGGACCATCAGGCCAACTTGCGCGGCGCTGCTTCCCTGCACGCTCACTACGCGAGCTGCGATCGATCCATCTCCGTTGAGCGGCTGGTACACGAAGTGGAATCCGTCGGAATTGGTGATCATGGTGCCGAGCCCGGCTCCAGTGACGGCGAATGTTCCGTTGGAATAGCTGGCGCTCCCGGCCACGCCGACCGAACCAATATCGCCATCGGACCAGACCGAAGGCAGCGGCAAAATTACCTGAGTTACCGTCAAGTTGATTGAGGTGGTGCTGGTCAGGCCCAGCGACGAACCCGTCACAGTGACCGTGACGGTTCCGGTGGACGCAGTGCTGCTGGCGGTCAGAGTCAACGTGCTTGTTGTGGTTGTACTGCTGGGGTTGAACGAAGCTGTGACACCGAAGGGCAGGCCGGAGGCGGACAGACTGATGGTGCCATTGAAGCCGCCTTGTAGAGCGACAGTGATGGTGCTCGTGCCACTGGAGCCTTGCGGAACCGTCAATCCGGTTGGCCCGGCGGAAATGGTGAAGCTCCCCTGAGGATTCACGATGAGGGAAATCGTCACGGTATTCGTCAAGCTGCCGGAAGTACCCGTGATCGTTACAGGGAATGTTCCTACGGCGGCGGTGCCCGCGGCGGTCAGGGTGAGGGTGCTGGTGGTCGCGGTGGTGGTGGGATTGAACGACGCTGTTACGCCAGCAGGCAAGCCGGAGGCTGACAAGCTGACGTTGCCATTGAAGCCGAACTGCGGAGTAATGGTGATGGTGTTTGTGCTGCTCGCGCCTTGCGTCATGGTCATGCTGCTCAAGGAAGTCGAGAGCGAGAAGTTCGGCGACGGTGGAGCAGGCGTGGTGAGAGAGACATTGTCGAAGGTGGCGGTGGCCAAGGAAGACGTGTTGCGATTGCTCACGGCCAGACCAACGTAGACATTCTGCGCCATGGTCACCGTCTGGCTCGTCGCCAACTGCGTCCAAGTCGTTCCGTTGCTCGAAGCGAACATCGTGAATACATTCCCGGTGCGCACGAGCTTCAGCCAATTCGGCAGCGTCGCACTCCCTACCGATGAGTAGGTACTGCTCGTTCCCGTGCTGGTGCGCTCGGTCATCAAAAGCGATGAGGAGTAGTCGAACAGGTACACATGATTCGCGCCGGGGTTCAGCGTCTCGCGAATCATCACGCCTACTTGCGCGGCGCTGCTTCCTTGCACGCTCGCCACGCGCGCGATGATCGTTCCGTCGCCGGACAAGGGCTGGTACATGAAATGGAAGCTGTCGGCGGCGGTGATTATCGTTCCATTCCCCGCGCCTGACACGGTGAACGTGCCGTTGGCGTAACCCGCGCTTCCCAAAATCCCGACCGCGCCGACATCCTGGTCCAACCAGGAAACCGGCAGCGGCTGCGGTGTGACTGTGAAGCGGATTGCGTTGCTGTTATTCATGCCAGGAGCGACTGACACGAGCAGCGGCCCGGTCGTCGCACCCGATGGAATGGTGATCGTTATGGACGTGTCGCTCCAACTATTGATCGTGACCGCGGCGCCGTTCAGGAGCACCGCGCTGCTTCCTTGCGTGGCCCCAAAACCGGAACCGGAGATCAGCACCTGACTGCCGATCGAGCCCGTGGTGGCGGATACCGCGGTAATCAGCGGCGCCGGTGCGGCTGCGGAGTTCACTGAGACGCTGTCAAATGTGGCCGTCGCCAAGGAGGTGGTGTTGCGATTACTCACCGCCAAGCCCACGTAAACGCTCGACGCCATAGTCACGGTCTGGCTGGTTCCCAATTGCGTCCAGTTCACGCCATCGGAGGAGCCGTACATGTTGAAGACGTTGCCGCTTCGGGTGAGCTTGATCCAATTGGGCAACGTGGCACTACCCACCGACTGGTAGGAGCTGCTGGCGCCAGTGGTAGTGCGCTCGGTTGCCAGAATCGAAGTGGAGTAGTCGAACAGGAAAACGTGGTTGGCGCCCGTACCAAGCGTCTCGCGGATCATGATGCCGGCTTGCGTCGCGGTGCTTCCCTGAACGCTTAGCACGCGCGCGGCGATCGAGCCGTCGCCGTTGAATGGCTGATAGACAAAATGGAAGCTATCGGCAGTGGTGATCATTGTCCCGGATCCGGCTCCAGATACCGTGAAGATTCCATTCGCGTAACTGGCGGCGCCTGCCACGCCGACTGAACCGATGTCCCCGTCCGACCAGACAGAAGGAAGCGTCGGAAGCACGCGGATTGTGAGGGAAATGGTTGTGGTCTTGGTCAGGGCACCCGAAGTTCCCGTGACGGTTACAGTGACGGTCCCTGTTGTGGCTGTACTGCTTGCGGTGAGTGTCAACGTGCTCGTGTTCGTGGTGCTGCCAAGGTTGAACGAAGCGGTCACGCCGGAGGGCAAACCAGAAGCGGACAAGGTGACGCTGCCATTGAAGCCGCTGAGCGGATTCACCGTAATCGTGCTTGCGCCGCTGGCTCCTTGTGTGACGGTCAGGCTGTTGGGTGAGGCGGAAAGTGTGAAGTTTGGCGGTGGATTGACCGTCAGAGAAAGCGTCGTCGAACTAGACAGATTGCCTGACGAGCCTGTAATGGTCACCGTGGCAGTGCCCGTCGTCGCGGTACCCGTGGCTGTCAGCGTCAGGGTGCTAGTGCCGGTTGTGCTGGCGGGGTTGAACGATGCACTCACGCCAGTGGGTAGGCCGGATGCGGACAAGCTGACGCTGCCATTGAAACCGCTCAGCGGATTGATGGAGATGGTGCTGGTCCCGCTGGCTCCCTGGACAATGGTCAATGTGCTTGGCGACGTAGAAAGCGTGAAGCTCCCCTGAGGATTTAGGGTGAGAGAAAGAGTTGTGGTGGTTGTTAAACCACTCGATGTTCCTGTGATGGTTATTGTGAAGGGGCCGGTCGTTGCCGTGCCCGTGGCGGATAGAGTCAATATGCTGCTGGCGGTTGCGGGATTCGTGCCAAACGTGGCGCTGACTCCGTTTGGTACGCCGGACGCCGTCAGACTCACGCTGCCGTTGAAGCCATTAAGAGGATTGATCGCGATGGTGGTGGAACCGGAGGCCCCTTGCAGAATAGTCACGTTGGCCGGAGAGGCTGAGAGAAGGAAACCTGGTTGCGTTGTGGACGTGGGCCAATTGTTGACCAAGTTAGCCGCGTTCACAGTGCCGATGCCAGTAGCGAAGTCCCATCCTGTGGTAGCGCCATACGCTGGAGCGAAAGACGTATTGGAAGTGGAAAGCACGCCAACGGAACCATCCGAGAGGAAACAGTTGGGGCCGGTGCAATCCACATCCATGTCGCCCATGGTTACGTCGAAGAAAATGCAGCTCGCGGCGACGGCATTCCCGTTATTGGAATTGCAGGAACTGCTGCCGCTGGACCCGTACTCTGCGGCGGCAAGCTGGTAGTAGGCAGGAGCGGGATTGCCCTGCGGGCTGCCGGCTTTTTGGTTGATGAGCGCCTGGATGCCGGCCATGATGGGAGAGGCGAAAGAGGTTCCACCCGCACCTGACCAGGCGCTGGGATCGGAGCCGCAAGTCGCGCCGCCCTGAGCCGTGTTCGACCAGCAGAAAACGTAGAAGTGGCTCCAGAGACCGTCAGCGGCAAAGAGTGAGACGTCTGGCGTATCGCGCACGCCATCATTGGGATTACCGAGGACCGATTGCCACGAAGGCTTCGGCCAACCAGCGCACGTGCCGCTGACCACGCTGTTGATGGAGGACGTGCCCGTCGCGCATTGGCTGGGACCGCCACCACCAGCAACAGTAGTTTGCAGAAGTGAGCCGATCGTAGGGTCGTTGCAGAAGCTCGAAGAGCCGTAAGTCAGACTGTAGCCTTCATAAGCTGAGACGAGTTGGCCGGCGCAAGAGTCGTTCCAAGGAATTTCCGGAATGTAGGAAAGAGCTGAGCCAAATGCCGAAGTGTTACTGGAGTTCCAATACGTGGCGTTGGTCCCGGAATACGTATCGCTAAAGTCCGTGCCACCGACAGCCACGTTGTACGGAGTGGAAGCAAACGCGTTGACGGCGATGCCGTGAGTAGCTTCGGGGACGCTATTGTCGCAGCCAGCCGCACCGCTATCGCCTGCAGCGACAAACACGGAAACGCCCTCCGCCACGGCCTGCTGATAAGCCGAATTGTAAGAGGCATTGGCAGCGGCGCCGTTGACGGTTTCGCACTGGCCATAGCTGATGCTCATGATGGAGGGCGGCGGAGTTGCCGCGTTGATCAGGTTTTGGATAGCGATGAGTCCGCCGAAGGTGGTGGTCGTGTCCGCGCAGGCAGCCATTTCGATGGCAGCGCTGGGTGCGGAGGCGCTGGCCCATTCGGCGTCCAAGATAGCTTCCGCATCGTTGGGAGAAATGACTCCCGGAGCGCCGCAATTGTTGCCGGGTTGCGAGGGAGGCGTGTGCGGATGGACTTGCGTGAAGGAAGCCGAAGTGTAAGCGGAAAGGCCAAAGGTCGAGCGGAAAGTGCTCCAATCCGCCGCCGTGAAGACGTCGGTGTCTTCAATGAGAACGATGGTCTGGCCCTGGCCAGAGATGCCGGCGTTAAAGAGAGGGTTTAAGTTGTAGATGGTAGCCAGATCCGCAGGGACAACGGCGTAAGTGTCAAAGCCAAACTGATCCTGAAAAGTGAATTGCGGGCGCGGTTGATGCATCTTGTGCATCGCGTTGGGCCGGAAATCGTGTAAAGAAACGATACCTGCCACAACGGGAGCGAGCGCGACGGGAATTTGCGGATCGCTGACGTTGGCAACGTGCTGTTCGCCCCGGACAACAAGATGGTGGATTTCCGTTTGGAAGGCCTGACGCACCTGAGCGGCGGTGCCGGAGAAATCGATGAGCATGCCGCTGGGATAAACCACATTCACGCGGAAACCGTGAGACCCAAGCCAAGAAGTGACGGCATCAAGATCGGATTTCGCGAGGCCGAACCGTTCGCCGAACTCCTGCGCGGTGAGCCAGTGATGGAAATTGGGCGAGCCGGCAGTGTGGAGTTCATCGAGAAATTGCTGAAGGGCTTTCTCTTGCTCAGGGGAGCGCTTTAGTTGCAGGAGCATGTGCTCCACGGCGAAATTACCTGCCACGGGACCGCGGTCGTTCGCAAGGACAGCCTCGGGACGCGTGTTGCCATGGAGCACTACACGATTCGCTTCATCGATGCTTTGCGTGATTCGAGGACGACCGTGCGCGCCGGATTCTATTTGTGCGAAGTCAGAAGGCGCGGCGGCGAGAGCAGCGAGGACAATTACGGCGAAGAGCCCTAGTTTGCGAAACATGGGTCTCCTTCTGAACCTAAGACTTACCCCAGACACATCTCGGGACGAAGGACGGCAACCGCGAAGTGCGGTGTCGCGAGTCTGCAGAGGGAATACTCGATGGCCGGGTCCTCATGGGCCGAGAACTCCTACCAGGACGTGATAATCCTGGATCGAAAGCAAGCGAGAAAAGACCTATCGAAGTACAACTCTAGTGAGTAAATAAATAGCTGAATTGGCGTGTAAAAGCAACGGCCAGAGGGACAGGTTTGGGGCAGCGGGCCGCGTGGTTAGTTCCGCCGGACGCAAGCTTTTTGTCCTCGACAAAGTGTGAAGAAGCTGCTTCTCGGCTTCGCCTCATCGCCAAATAGGTTGTCTACGAAGCAGGAGCAGCGTAGGATGGCACAAAGCCTGGCCAAGACGGAGACTTCTGTCGATTCCTCCTTTGAGACTTGGATGGCCGGAAAATGTTTTGCGGCATCAGTCCCTAGAACACAAAAACACATCACACCAGGAGAAAGACAAGACCATGTTGCGAATCAACGACGAAGCCCCCAATTTCACAGCGGAAACTTCCCAAGGCACGATCAATTTGCACGAATGGATCGGCAATGGGTGGGCCATTTTGTTCTCGCATCCCAAGGACTTTACGCCAGTGTGCACAACGGAGCTGGGTTACATGGCTGGGTTGCAGCCGGACTTCGCGAAGCGGAATTGCAAGATTGTTGGTTTGAGTGTGGACCCGGTTAGCAGTCACAGCAAGTGGGCGGTGGACATTGAAGAGACCCAGGGACACAAAGTGAACTACCCGATGATCGGCGACCCGGAACTCAAGATTGCAAAGCTCTATGACATGCTGCCAGCCGACGCCGGGAATACTTGCGACGGGAGGACTGCTGCGACCAACGCTACGGTACGAACCGTTTTTGTGATCGGCCCCGACAAAAAGATCAAGCTGATGCTGAGTTACCCGATGAGTACCGGGCGCAATTTCGACGAGGTGCTGCGGGTGCTCGATTCGATCCAACTCACGGCCAAGCACCAGGTCTCCACACCTGTGAATTGGAAACCCGGCGAAGACGTCATCATCAGCGGAAGTGTTTCGGACGACGATGCCCGGAAGAAATTCCCCGGCGGATGGAAAGCGCCGCGTCCTTATATAAGGATTGTCCCTCAACCGAAGTAGCTGTCAGTGAGCGAGGACGGTGCAGCGTGATCTTCAAACAGTTCTACCTGCCGTGCCTGGCGCACGCTTCCTACTTGATTGGGGACGAGGCCGGGGGGACAGCGGCCGTCGTTGACCCGCAGCGCGACACCGACCAATACATTGCGTTTGCCGCCGAGCACGCGCTCCAGATCAAGCACGTGATGCTGACACACCTTCATGCGGATTTTGTCGCCGGGCATCTGGAGCTGCGCGATCGAGTGGGCGCGGCGATTTACCTAGGGGCTAACGCCAAAGCGGGTTACGCCTTCACTCCACTTCACGACGGGGACAGCCTTGAATTCGGGCGCGTGCGCCTGAAAGCGCTGGAGACACCGGGACACACGCCAGAGTCAATCTCTATTCTCGTTTATGACCTCAACGCCAGCGACACGAAACCACATGCGGTGCTCACAGGGGACACTTTGTTTATTGGGGACGTGGGGCGTCCCGACCTGCGCGCGGCGCTGGGATGGTCGGCAACCGAATTGGGCAGCCTGCTGTTCGATTCGCTGCATAAAAAGTTGCTGGCTCTGCCGGACGAAAGTTTGGTCTATCCGGCACATGGCGCGGGTTCGTTGTGCGGAAAAGCTCTCAGCAAGGAGACGGTGTCCACACTCGGAGAACAGCGGCGATTGAACTATGCGCTGCAACCCATGAGCAAGGAAGCGTTCATCGAGGTAGTGACCGCAGACCAGCCGGAAGCTCCGCCTTACTTCACCTATGATGCGGTGTTGAACAGCGAAGAAAGGCCCACGCTGGACGAAGCGCTGGCGAGAGAGATGAATGCGCTGACGCTCGATGCTGTGCTGGCGCTGAAGGCCGATGGCGCGCAGATTCTTGATACACGGGATCCGGACGAATTTGGGGCGGCACACCTGACGGGCAGCATCAACATTGGGCTTGGGGGCCAATACGCGACGTGGGCCGGAACCATGCTCGATCGAAAGCATCCGATTGTGATTATCGCGGCCCCCGGGCGTGAAGCTGAATCGGCTATCCGGCTTGGGCGCATCGGGTTCGATCACGTGGCTGGATATTTGCAGAACGGTTTGCACAGTCTTGAATCGCGGCCTGAATTGATTACGAAGACCGAGCACTTGAGCGCGCCGTTTGCGGCGGAACTCCTGTCGTCGAGTCAGCCGCCGCTGGTCGTCGATGTCCGCGCGCCGCGCGAGCGCGAACAAAAACACATTGGCGGGAGCCTGAGCATTCCGTTGAATCGCCTGACTGAAAATCTCGAGAGATTGCCCAAGAACCGTTCCCTGCTGGTTTATTGCGCCGGTGGCTACCGGTCATCCATTGCTGCAAGCTTGCTGCAAGGCAGTGGATTTGATTCTGTCTCCGAAATTGCCGGCGGCATTGCGGCGTGGGAGGCGGCGAAACTGCCAGTTAGCCATGCCGAAGCTTAAGAGTTCAAAGAGCGATCCATAGTCATGCTTTCCATGGTTGTGCCTTCCCTTCTATTCCTTTGATTCTTGGCGTTAGCCGACGTTACGGCTCTTGAGGCCTCCTATTTGGCCTCCATCCGTATGACGAGCGAGAAAGCCAAAACCGGACATCCTGGAAGACAGGTTTGAGACCATTTCCCGGTCTGTCTAGCCAGCAAGGCGGCATGCATGGGAGAATTTCGACGCCAACATGGACCGACCAAGAAATTTCCGTGTGTATTTCGCTTCTGTGGTGCTTGGTATTGGGGCGCTCATCGTCCTGCTGCGGGAGCATCGTCCATCCTTTCTACGGCCGGACTTGCACCTGTGCACTTACGTCACGACGGCGGATGACTCCGTCACTGTGGTTGACCTCGTCAAGCTCAAAGCGGTCGCCCACATCCCCGTCGGGCCAGGGCTCTCCGGCATGCGCGAACATCCCACACGGCCCGAAATCCTGGGCGTCAGCTCTCAAGCGGGCTACGTCTGGATTCTCGATGCGCGTACCTATCAGGTGGGCGCGCGCATTCCGGTGGGCCCGCTTCCCTACGCTCTGGACTTCTCGCCTGACGGAGATCGCCTTTACACGACGACATCCGGAAACGACACCGTGATTGCGATTGACGTCCGTTCGCGAGCAATTGTGGCGCGCGGCCGGACAGGGCGCGAACCGGTCCTGGCGAAGGCTACTCCCGATGGGAAGTCCGTGCTGGTGGTGAACCGGCGCGAAGGTTCACTGAGCATTCATGATGCGGCGACACTCGCGCTGCGCAGCAGTGTTCAGGTTGTGCCTCAGCCCGATGACGTCGCTGTGCTGCAAGATAGTTCCGTTGCATTTGTGATGAGTCGGGCGGAGCAGCGGCTCTCTGTTGTGGATCTGAAGCGCAGCGTATTGGTAACGAATCTTGAGCTGGCAGGAAAGCCTACCGACATGTTGCTCAAGCCGGATGGCGGAGAGCTATACGTCATTTCGCCGGATGCTCATGGCCTGCAAGTCATCAATACCTGGACGCACGAAGTGGGCGACACCATGGTGCTGGGCTCTGCTCCGACGCGAGGCGTGCTAAGTGCGGATGGGACCCTGCTCTACGTTTCCGATACGGAAGCGGACCGCGTCACACCCGTGGATATTATTAACAGACGCATTATTCGAGGGCCCCTCACTGAAAAACAGCCTGAAAAAGGTTTTCCAATTCCGGCCGGGGATGCGCCAGGCGCGTTGCGATTTGACCCTAGTGAGGCTCTGCTACTGGTGGTGAGCCAAAGTTCCGGCGATCTTGCGGTGATTCGCGTGCGTACCAACTTCTTGGTGACAATGATTCCCGTGGGGGACCGGCCGCAGGAATTGGCTGTGAAACTGTACGGGAATAAGGAAGAAACGAAGTAAAAGAATAGGGCAAAGGAGTCAAAAGATAAGAAGTCATCGCAGGCACAAGCGCTAGGTGATACCAAGCCTAGTCGGATGGCCAGGCGAAATTGTCCTCGCCAAGTTGGATATCAAGGAAACCTTCAGCGGGGAGCACGTCCACAGGCAATCCGCCGTGCCATAAAGCCACACCGAGTTTCAGTTTCGTTTGATCTTTGAGGTCAAGCTGATTGCGGTGAATGGCTACCTCGAGAATGCGGTCAAAGGCTGCCACGGCAACGGATTCGAGATTCAACAGACAAACCCGGGCCTTTTCCACGGCGAAATCCTGAATGCGGCCGCGCTGTAACTTGACGACGATGACGAGGTCTTCCCCGCCGCAAACGGTAATCCGAAATTCGGGATCTTCGAGCTCACCCACCGTTTCGGGAAAAGTATCAATGCGTATGCAGAAGCGGTCCTCCTCAAAGCCGTAACGCATCTCATGAAGATAAAAGACGCGGCCGTGCATCGAGCCGCCGCGGCGCTCCGGAGAATACAAACCCGCGCCGAGCCATTCGAAGTAAGAAGTTTCGCGCCCATCCACTTTGACGCGCAAGAAACCTGCGGGCGCGAGCTGAAGCGCATGCTCCGGGCGCCGCTTGATCGGTTTCGCAAGATCCTCCGGCGCAACCTGACCGAGCGCAAGGTAAATTCCAGTGAGATGCTTGCGATAAAGCGCGTCGAATTCGGCGTCGTTCGCGGTGCTGTGCTCAGGACCGAACCACCAGCACCAGTCGCTCCCTTCGGCAGCCAGAAGGGACTCGTGCGCTTCCTGGAGCCCCGTCTCCGTTGGCGCATCGGGTCTTCCCTTCGTGCGCGCTTCCACCGCGCGTGCGTAAACTTCGCGGGCGTCCCAGAGAAGTTCCCAGGCGGCTACGTCTTCGCTGTGGCCGATCCACACGTCGAAATTGGCGTTAATCCAGGAGCCGGGAAAAATCTCGCCCGTCACCGGGACTGTTCCTGCGGCAGCAATGGCTTCGCTGGCAGTGAGCGCGCGAAAGTCGGCATCCGATTCGATGCGCCCGTAGAACTCGCGCAAAAATTCGCGGCCGTTGCCCGGGTAATACTCCCAAGCATTTTCACCATCGAGAAAAAGACAAACGGTGAGCGGCTGGTTACCGGAAACTTTTTCTCCAAGCAGTCGCAAGCGCGAATGAAGGTCAGCAGCGGCGGCTTTCGCTTCCATGCGGCTATAAACGAAGCCGATCAAGTCTGAAAGATGATGATCACGGAACACCCCGCTGATGGATTTGTCGCCGAGCTGAACGCGCCACGGCTTGTACAAGCGGTCGGCATTCGCTGGGATGCCATTCGAATCGCGAAAAAAGCCAACGTTTAAGGTTCGCCCCAGCACGCCTTCATCCGTGCCGAACCACTGGAACCCCTCCTCCGCCGCGATCGTGAGCGCTTGATTTGAAACGGAGCCTTCCGAAGGCCACAGGCCTGCCGGTTTCACGCCAAATGTTCTCTCATGATATTGACGCGCGAGCTGCAACTGCTCGCGAGCATCCTCCGGCCGCCGAAACGCGCGGCGCGGGAGCGGCGTCCCAGGATTCGCAATTCGCGCCACATCCGAATCGCAAATCAGCGGCAGGATGGGGTGATAAAACGGCGTGGTGCTGATCTCGATTTGCCCGCGCGAGGCCGCGTCACGATATGCGGGGAGAATCAGGCGCAAGAGTCCTTGTTGCTTCTCCTTCAGGGCGGACTTGTCATTTTCCGAGTAGTCCTTTCCCTTCGTGGCGAGCCGGCTGATGACCTCATCTTTTTGGAACCAGGATTCTTCCATCCAAACAAGTTGCGAGAGCAGCTGAAGGTCGCGCCAGTCGCGCGGCGTGAAAGTGACGAGAGCCTGCGCGCCGCCGGCAGGACGCGACCATTCGTAGAGCTCGACAAAACGCTGCAAGCGGGACATCAGGTGCTCGTGATTCACCTGGAAGGCGCGAGAGAGAATCTCGGCCTTGTCCTCGCCCGTCAACTCCTCTGCATTTTTGAAAGCAAGCGAATGCCACGGCTCATTGAAGTTGCCGCTCGCGTATTCTTCAAGCTGAACTCCCAGAGCGGGGACCACATTGAAAGTGGCATGAAACTTGGGAAACTCACGAAGCGTCTCGACCATGCCGTAGTAGTCTTTGAGGGCATGAAGGCGAGTCCAAGGGAGCATGTAGCGGCCGGTCTCCGGGTCGCGATATTGCGGCTGATGCATGTGCCACAGCACAACCAGATGAATGCGATTCATTCGGCGGGTGTCCGGAAGCGAGGCTGATGCAGGCGGTTTGTACGGTTCATAGCCGTGGCCATGGTTAGATTCAAAGTATACAAGCAAGAACGGCCTGGAGCCGAGCCGATGGATTCGACTCGCAACACCTTTGTCAATGCCCTGCCATCGCGCAGAGAACAAAACGAACAAAACTGACAGCGTGGTACACTGAACTCTCGCGTCATGCGCATTCTGGATCGTTATATTGTCCGCGAGGTCTCCCGCCACGCCTTCCTCGGACTGGTCGTTTTCACCTTCGTGTTTTTAGTCCCCCGCTTGGTGCAGCTCATGGAGATTTATGTGCGCCATGTGGGTTCGGATGTCCAAATCCTGAAGTTTTTTCTTTGCATTTTCCCCGGTGTATTTGTTTTCACGGTGCCCATCGCGACCCTGATTGGCGTTCTTCTGGGTCTGGGCCGGATGTCGGCCGATAGCGAAATTATTGCGCTGACCTCACTGGGCATCGGCAGGCGGCGCATTCTCTTTCCGGTAGGGACGCTAGCAATGGCGGGTGCGCTTCTCACGTTGCTGATAACTGCGTGGCTTGGACCAGCCGCTTTGCGAACCGTGAATTCCATCAAGGCAGAACTCGCCAGCTCGCAAATTTCCTTCCAGGTGCAGCCGCGTGTGTTCGACGAGCGGTTCCCCAAAAAAGTCTTGTACGTGAATGACGTTTCCGCGAGCGGTACTCAATGGCATGGAGTGTTCGTAGCAGATACAGGTGGAGAAGGCGGCTCGCAGGTGACGCTGGCCGACAGCGCCATCGTGATTGCCGAACCGCGGCAAGGCAAGCTGGAGCTGCACCTGCAGGGAGGCACGACGCACGAGTTTTCCCGCGCGGATGCAAATCATTACTCGGTCACGTCCTTTGGACAAAGCGACTGGCCAATTGAAGTGAGCGGACTGGGCGCGGCGCATCCCAGGCAACGGAGCATCCCTGAACAATCGATGAGGGAATTGGTTGTGGAAAGAAATGCAGGATCACGCGACGCAAGCGTGGAACTGCACACGCGCCTGGCCTTTCCTATGGCGTGCCTGGTGTTTGCTCTTGTTGCCGTGCCTCTGGGAGCGCAACCGCGCCGCGGCGGCCGCGCAGCTGGCTCTCTTCTAGCGGTGGTATTGATTGCCGCGTATTACCTCCTGCTCATCATTGGAGCGGGGCTGGCGCGGCATGGGAAACTTTCGCCAGCAGCAGGAATTTGGATGGCCAATGCAATCTTGGCGGCGCTTGGCCTGGCCCTGCTGCCGAGGATGGAGCAGTTCCGCGGAGAGAGCCGCTGGTTGCACCGGTTAGGGTATTTGGGGAGACGCTTTCGGCTGGCACGCCGGCGAAGAGCGCAGGCCCGGGCGCGCGCGGCAGCCGTGTTGGCTATAAACGGAGAACGCAGCACGAATGAAGTGCCCACGCCTACGAGCGGGAGTTTCCCGCGGCTGTTGGACCTCTATATTTTGCGAAAATTCTTTTTCTACTTCGGCGTGTTGTTGGTCGTGTTTATTTTCCTCTTTGAAGCGTTCACCTTTTTTGAGCTGCTCGATGATATCGGGCGGCGTCGTATCCCTTTCCTGATCGTTAAGGACTACTTCTGGTACCTGACGCCGTACCTGACTTACAACCTTGCCCCTTTGGCTGGTTTGGTAGCCGTGCTGGTGACTTTGGGAATCATGAGCAAGAACAACGAAATTGTGGCCATCAAGGCCACGGGCATCAGCCTTTTTCGCGTCGCCGTGCCACTTCTACTGGCAGGGTTGTCGCTGGCGGCGACGCTGATGCTGCTGGACTACACCTATTTGCCATACGCCAACCAGCGCCAGGATGAACTCCACAACCAGATCAAGGGACGGCCACCCCAGACATACACGCACCCGCAACGTTGGATTTTTGGCGAGAATTCGAAGATCTACAACTACGACGTATTCGATCCGGAGCAAAATCTCTTCGGCGGGCTGAGTGTTTTGGAGTTGAATCCTGTAAATTTTCATTTGCGGCGGCGAATTTTTGCCACGCGCGCGCGCTGGTCGGATGCGCAACACGTATGGGTGCTGGAAAACGGCTGGATACGCGACTTTTCCGATGGCTCGGTGGCGAAGTTCGAGACATTCGCGGCAGCGGCCCCGCCGGAACTGTCCGAGCCGCCCAGCTACTTCAACCGGGAAGTACGCCAGGCATTTCAGATGAGTCTCGGCGAATTAGGAAGTTACATCGACGGATTGCATCGGGCAGGTTTCGACGTAGCCACCCTGATGGTGCAGTGGCACAAGAAAATGGCGTATCCGCTCATGGCTCCCGTCAGCATGCTGCTGGCGATTCCATTCGCGTTTCTCGTTGGAACGCGCGGCGCCATCGGAGGAGTAGCTCTCGGGGTAGGCATCGGTGCGGCCTACTGGGCGATTGCAGCCCTTTTGGAAGCTATGGGTGGTGTAGGGCAACTGCCGCCGTTGCTGGCAGGGTGGTCGCCAGACATTGTTTTCTTTTTCCTGGGGCTGTACTTTTTCTTCAAAATGCCGACGTAGGACGGTTTGCCGCCGACAGGTCTCATTGTTCAGCAAAAAAGTTCTCAAGGGCGACTCTGCGCGGCCGTTTGCTCTAAAAAGAGGCAGTTAAAGTAAAACTTTAACTAACTTCTTTCGCTTAGTTCGGTCGTTTTTGTTTCGCTTGTTTGAGTTCAACCATTACTTGAGCTGCGGCCAAACGCGCAATGGGCACCCGAAATGGCGAAGCGCTGACGTAATCCATCCCCAATGCATGGCAGAACTTGACGCTATCTGCATCGCCACCATGTTCGCCGCAGATGCCAACTTTCAGCTTGGCACGTGTTTTGCGACCCTGTTCGATGCCCCACCGCATCAGCATGCCCACGCCCTTCGTGTCCAAGGATTGGAACGGATCCGCCTTGAAAACACCGGCTTTTTTCTCATCCACATAGTCCGGAAGGAAGCGGCCGGCATCGTCGCGCGATAGCCCCATGGTGGTCTGCGTAAGGTCATTCGTGCCAAAGGAGAAGAACTCCGCGACTTCTGATATTTCGCCGGCCAGCAGTGCCGCGCGGGGGAGCTCGATCATTGTGCCGACGAGATAGTTCAGCTTCAGGCCGGACTTCTTGATGATGTCATCGGCCACCCGACGTGTCGCTTGCTCCAGAATCCAGAGTTCCTTTCTGTCCAAGGTGAGCGGATGCATGATCTCAGGTAAAACTTTAACTCCAGCTTTTTGACACTCGATGGCGGCTTCGATGATAGCCCGCACCTGCATCTCGAGGATTTCGGGGTACGTGATGCAAAGACGGCAGCCGCGATGGCCCAGCATGGGGTTCGCTTCGTGAAGTTGTTCTACGCGGCGGGCCACAACATCAGCGCTAATGCCCAATTCCTTGGCCAGTTCTTCCTGTTTATTTCGATCGTGGGGGACAAACTCGTGGAGCGGCGGATCAATCAAGCGAATCGTCACCGGAAATCCGTCCATCGCCTTGAAAATGCCGATGAAATCGCGGCGCTGGAACGGAAGCAGCCTGTCCAGTGCCTTCACGCGGGATTCCTTGTTATCTGCGAGGATCATTTCCTGGATGGCGCGCTGCCGTTCGTGGCTCTTCTCCGGAAACTCGAAGTCCGTGAAAAACATGTGCTCGGTGCGGCATAGGCCAATGCCCTCTGCGCCGAATTCGCGCGCTTTGCGGGCGTCCTGAGGCGTATCTGCGTTCGTACGAACTCGCAACTGGCGGGTTTCATCGGCCCACTTCATGAAGGTCTCGAAGGTCTTCGGGAGTTGCGGCACAACCAGCGGAAGCGCTTCTGTGTAAACGACGCCTTCGCTGCCATCGAGCGTGATCCAGTCGCCTTCGCGAACCACGTGGCCGTTGGTGGACATGGAGAGCGCTTTGTAGTCAATGTCCAGCTTCTCCGCACCCACGACACAGCACTTGCCCCAACCGCGCGCCACAACGGCGGCGTGGCTGGTCTTTCCGCCCGTGGCCGTGAGAATGCCTTGCGCCACGGCCATCCCGCCCACGTCTTCCGGACTGGTTTCGCGGCGCACCAGAATGACTTTCTCTCCGCGCTCCGCCCACTCTTCCGCTTTCGGCGCGGAGAACACCACGCGGCCAGCAGCGGCGCCGGGGACGGCGTTGATGCCTGTCGCAAGAATCTTGGAAGTGAGCAACTTCCTGTCAACCTTCGAATCGATCACCGGATAAAAGAGGCGCTCGATGTCCTCGGGCTTGATCCGAAGCAACGCTTCCTCCCGTGTTATGAGTTTTTCGTTTGCCATGTCCACCGCCATGCGAAACGCCGCGGCGGGTGTGCGCTTACCGGTGCGCGTCTGCAGCATGTACAGCTTGCCTTCTTCGACCGTGAATTCCATGTCTTGCATGTCGCGGTAATGCTTTTCCAGTTTCTCACGGACTTTCAGGAGCTGCCCGTAGACCTTGGGCATGGCTTTGGCCATTTCATTCAAGGGCATGGGCGTGCGGATGCCGGCGACAACGTCTTCGCCCTGCGCATTCACCAGATAATCGCCATAGAAGATCTTTTCTCCGGAACTCGGGTCGCGCGTAAAGCAAACGCCCGTTCCGGAATTTGCGCCGGTGTTTCCAAAGACCATTTGCACCACATTGACGGCAGTACCGAGTAAGCCGGTGATCTTTTCCACGCGGCGGTATGTGACGGCTTTCTCCGCCATCCACGAACCGAACACGGCACCGATGGCGCCCCAGAGCTGGTCCATGGGATCATCTGGAAACTTAGTCCCCGACTTTTGGCGAAAGTACTCTTTGTATTCTGCGACCAGTTCTTTCCATCCACCCGCAGGAACGGCCGTGTCTTCCTTGACTCCGACGCGCTCCTTCATCGCGCGGAGGCGATGCTCGAGGTCCTCCTTGGATAGGCCCATGACCACGGTGGAATACATCTGCACAAAGCGGCGATACGCGTCGTACGCAAACCTTTCATTCCTGGTAGCTGCCGCAAGCCCCGCGACGGAACGATCATTCAATCCAAGGTTCAAAATCGTTTCCATCATTCCCGGCATCGACCGCGCCGAACCGGACCGCACACTGACCAAAAGAGGGTTCTTCGGGTCACCCAGCTTCTTCTTGGTGGCGCGTTCGAGCTTCGCGACGTTGTCGGTGACTTGCTTATTCAGCTCGGAAGGGAATTTCTTGTCGTGCTTATAGAAGTAATCGCACGCTTCCGTGGAAATCGTGAAGCCCGCCGGCACCGGCAAGCCGATTTTGGTCATTTCGGCAAGACCGGCTCCTTTTCCTCCGAGGAGATCACGCCAAGTGCCGTCTCCCTCTGCTTTACCTGCGCCGAAAAAATACACCCACTTTTTCACGGTCGTCCTCGCTTCCCATTAGGTTGTCTGCGGCTTTCATTGTAATAGCCGGGGATTTGTTGCAGGGCCCAAAAACGAAATGTCGGCACGCCGACTTTGTTGAGTTAAAGTTTTACTTTAACTCATGCCTACCGATCTTCTCCGCCAATCTCGGAGAAGTCCGCGATGGTGGTGAACTCGCCAAGCAGTTGCGCAAGCAACGCCAAGCGATTTTTCCGCACCTCTTCTTTCTCCGCCATCACCATCACGCCGTCAAAAAACTTGTCCACGACCGGCCGAAGGTTCGCAATTGCTTCCAAGGCCTCTTGATACTTCCCTCCCCGCTTTAGCGATTGCACTTTGGATGCCGCCGCTTGGGCCGCGGAGTGGAGTTCGCGCTCGGCGGGACTCTCAAACAATTCTGGATTCACTCGACGGTCCCCTTCGGCGGCAACGCCGGCCTTCTCTAGAATCTTCCGAATACGCTTAAAAGAAACTGCTAGCGGCTCGAAGTTCCGGGATTTCCGGATGGCCCGCAGGGCCAGTAGCCGTTTCTGCGTGTCCACTAAATCGTCCGCTCCGGCACGGAACACGGCGGCGACTTCGTCGTAAGCGAACCGCTCCTTTTCCCGAAACACAAACCTGGCACGGTCCCAAATGAAATCCAGGATCTTCGATTCCTGGTCGGGGGTGACTCCCCGCTTCGGCTTGTGCGTAAGGAGGGCTTTCCCTGCTGCTCCAATGGCCAAAGAGAGCGACACAGGGAGTTTCCTCTCCAGAATAATCTTGACGATACCGAGGGCCGCGCGGCGCAGTGCGTAGGGGTCGCTAGAACCTGTGGGGGCGATTCCTACCGCGAGGCATCCCACCACTGAATCGAGTTTGTCGGCAAAAGCTACTGCGCAGCCCGTTAAGTTGCGCGGGATGGGATCATCCAACCCCACCGGTCGATAGTGGTCATAAACAGCATCCGCGATTTCCTCAGACTCGCCTTGTGCGCGAGCATAAAGCCCGCCCACAATGCCCTGCAGTTCTGGAAATTCTCGCACCATCTCTGTGACTAAGTCGCACTTGGCCAGTTCAGCAGCACGGTCGGCCTCAGCAACGTGCGCCTGGTGTATGCCGAGATTAAACCACTGTTCGGATAGCCACCGCGCAATGTCTCGCACGCGTTCGACCTTGTCGCGATAGTTGCCGATGCGCGATTCGTACGTAACCCGCTCCAGCTTTGGGAGATAGTCGGCGAGCCGACATTTCTGGTCGGACTCCCAGAAGAACCGGGCGTCGGCAAAGCGGGCGCGTAAAACGCGTTCGTGCCCCGCACGAATAATTCCCTTGGCATCCTTGTCCGTATTGATAACCGCCAGAAACTCTGCGGCAAGCTCACCGTTCTTTTTCTCCACCGCAAAATACTTCTGATGATCCCGCATGACGGTGACGAGAATCTCATCCGGCAGGTTCAGGAACGCAGGGTCGAAGTCACCATGAATCACCGTCGGATATTCGTTCAGGTGCGTCACAAGAGTGCGCAGGCCGGAATCCTCATGGATTCGATAGCCGCCACGATTTGCAAACCCCTCCAACTCTTTGCCGATTTTTTCTTGCCGCCGGGCCGGGCGAACAATCACGCCATTCGCCTGCAGCTTCTTTTCATAGTCCTGAAAGCTGCTCACGCGGATCGCTGCCGACCCGAGGAAGCGGTGCCCGCGGGTTGAGCTCCCCGCGGCAATTCCTCCCACTGCAACCTTCAAAGGCTTGCCACCGAACACGGCAACCACCCAACGAATTGGCCGGATGAAACGCGGCCCGCTGAGCCCCGTCCAGGTCATGGAGCGCGGCCAGGTCAAGTCGTGCACCGCGCGCGGCAACATGGCGGTAAGAATCTGTTCTGTTGCACGGCCCACCTTGACTTGCTTCGCCGCGAGATACTCCCCTTTTGGTGTTTGGACGAGATACAGAGAGCTGACGTGCACGCGCTGCTTCTCTGCGAAGCTCAACGCTGCTCGAGTCGGCGCGCCGACAGCATCGTAGGCCACGGACTTCGGTGGTCCAGTAACCTCGAACTCCATATCCACCTGCTTGTAAGGGAGTCCCCGAACCCAGGCCGTCAAACGCCGCGGCGTGCTGAACGTCTCCACCGTTGCTTCCTTGGAAAGATCCTCGGCCGCAAGCAGTTTTTCGATATTGACTCGCAAATCCTCTTCGGCCTTGGGCAGCATCCCTGCGGGAATCTCTTCACATCCGATCTCGAATAGCAATTCGGCGGGACTCCTCTTGGCGGGCGATTTCATGCGCGCACCTCAAGAGCCCGTTCCGACCCGCCCATTTGTTCGAGGTACGAGGCGGCCGTGCGACAGGCCAGCGTGCGCACACGGGCCATCAGCGCTGCGCGCTCCGTTGTCGAAATCACGCCGCGCGCATCCATCAGGTTGAACAAGTGCGAGCATTTCAGGCAATGGTCGTAAGCCGCGAGCAGTGGGTAGCGCCCTCGTGCCTTCCCTTCCACGGCCTTGAAGCCGTCCAACAACTCCTTGGCTTGTTTTTCGTGGAGATCAAACTCTGCGCGGATGGCAGCAGCGTCGCTGCGATCAAAGCTGTACTCCGAAAGTTGCTGCTCTTCGGCAAGCCGGATATCTCCATAAGTCTTGTCCGAAGACCAACGCAGCGCGTAAACACTTTCCACGTTTTGCAGGAACGCGCAAATGCGCTCCAGCCCGTAGGTAAGTTCGACGGAAATGGGGTCGAGGTCAATTCCCCCGCTCTGCTGGAAGTAAGTGAACTGCGTGATCTCCAACCCATCCAGAAGCACCTGCCACCCTATTCCCCAGGCGCCAAGCGTAGGAGACTCCCAATTGTCTTCCTCAAATCGAATGTCATGCTTTTTCAGGTCGATTCCAATCGCGCCAAGGCTTTTCAAGTACACGTCCTGAACATCCGCCGGCGAAGGTTTGAGGATGACCTGATACTGTGTGTGCTTGTAAAGCCGATTGGGATTCTCCCCGTAGCGGCCGTCGGCGGGCCGACGACTCGGCTGCACAAACCCGACGCGGTAGGGCTGCGGCCCCATCACGCGAAGGAACGTCTCCGGGTGCATCGTGCCGGCCCCGACTTCCACGTCATACGGTTGCTGGAGAACGCAGCCCTGCTTTCCCCAAAATTCCGAAAGCTTCAGGATCAAATCCTGAAACGTAAGCCCCCGGTTCTTCTCTTCAAGTTTTACTTTAACTCTCAAGGAGTCTCCAATAATTCGGGCGTGCTCAACCGCCGTTCTGCGTTCAATTCGATCCAGGCCAGCGCCGCGCGCCGCAATTCCCCTACGCTCGGCTGCATCGACTTCTCAAACGGTACGCGGTCCAGTCTTTCTCCCGTGAATCTCTCGGCCAGCGCCCTAGCTTCGGCGTGCATAGGCTTCATGTCAGCGCGCCGACATTTGTCGCAGAAGAGCCCCGCGCGATGCGCATCAAAGAAAGCCGGCCCCCGGCCAAAAGCCGACTGGCACTCAGCGCATCGCTCAAATCGCGGTAGCCACCCGCCAAGCCGCACCGTCCAAAACGCGAAATAGCTCAGGGGCAATTCCCAATTCCCCGTTCGCTCGATCTCACGAGCCGCCAGCAGGATCAGCCTGAACATTGCCTCCGACACTTCATGCTCCGGCAGAACCAGCTCTGTAATCTCACTGATCACTGCCAGGCCTGTGCTGAGCCCGTAATCGCTTTGCGCCTTGTGCAGAGACTCCAGCGGCTCCGCCTGCTGGATCCGCACCAGTTCGCGGGTCTCCCTCTCCACATACCAAATCTGGACGTGAGACAGGATTTCGAGCGTCGAGCCGAAGCGGTTCTTCAGGCGCCGTGCCCCCGGAGCTACACCACGAAGCCTCCCCGAAGTGCGGCCGAAAAAACTCACCACGCGGTCCGCCTCGCCCAGCGGAAATGTTTTCAGGATGATAGCTTCCGTTTCCCGGGCAGGCATGAGCAGTCGGCGCGCCGACGCTGCGCCGGACCACTGCGAGACTCCGTCCGAATCGCACGCGCACGCAGAACTCAATTAATTACCACACGCCTCCGCAAGACGCAATCATTCCCTGACCCGAAACCACAAAAATCATTTGCCGTAGGTAAAGAAAAACGACGGGACTCCGTCTCTTTCACCAAACTCGCATTTAATCCTTTCGCGCGCCTATCGCTCTTATCAAAAAACTCTGCGCTACATCCTGTAAATCCAGTCCCTCCAATCGAACCTCGCTAACAAGTCAGCGCCAAGTATTCGTTTAGGTGCGTCTCAAACTTCGCGGCCCAGAATACTCGCGTATGCGACAGATCCACCCCACCTCGTCTTTTGTCGCCACCGCGGCCTCGCTCCACCGTAACGCGCGCAAATTCAAGCAGTTCCGCCAATAAAATGTTCTGTTAACCAGCGGCCTTCCACTACAAACATTATCGGACCCGTAGACCGCTTCCCATTTGGCCCGTGGTTCGCTACTCTGCTCCGGGCCAAATCTCATGTTTATTCCGCTCAAGGACATCAACCCGTCTCGAAGCTATCCCTTCGTGAACATCAGCCTCATCGTTGCCAACGTGGCCCTGTTCTTCTATGAACTGAGCCTGCAATTCTCGATGACTCCCAAGGCCTATGCGGCCTTCCTGACGACCTACTCCACGGTTCCCGCCCGGCTGCCCTCGTTCTTTGCCGGGCACGGCACTTTTCAGATGGCATTCTTCCCTATCGTAACCAGCATGTTCCTCCACTCCGGCTTCCTGCACCTCGCCGGGAACATGCTCTTCTTATGGATTTTTGGGGACAACGTCGAGGACTTTTTCGGCCACATCCCGTACTTGTTTTTCTATTTCGTCTGCGGCATCGGCGCGGGCCTGGTTCACATCCTTTTCAATCTCTACTCGCATGTGCCAGCCCTCGGGGCTAGCGGCGCGATCTCGGGCGTAATGGGGGCTTATATCTTGCTTTACCCACGAGCGCGAATCTTGACGCTCGTCTTTGTCTTTCTTCTTCCCATCCCCGCGGTATTTGTTTTAGGTGAGTGGTTCCTCGGCCAGTTTCTGGCGAGCTTAAGCCTTCTCGGTGGTGGCGCTTCTGGCGGGGTCGCTGTGATGGCGCACATCGGAGGTTTTCTTCTGGGAATGCTGATCACCGCCATCGTCCGATGGCGTTAGCGGAAGCCGTCCCCGCCTGCGAAGGTTCTATTTCAAGCCTTGCTTGAGCTGCTGGCGTGGGCGCTCTTTTCCACGAACTTCGCAAGCCAGTCCCCAACTTCCACTGTGCTCTTGCTCCCGCCGAGGTCTGGCGTAACGCAATTCTCTCTTAGGGCTGCGCGCACCGCGGTTCGGATGGCCGCGGCCTGTAACTTCCATCCCAAAAAATCGAGCATCATGGCAGAAGTCAGCACCGATCCAAGCGGGTTAGCGATGCCCTTGCCCGCTATATTCGGCGCCGATCCATGAACCGGCTCGAATAGGGATGTCTTGCCCGGATGGATATTCCCGGACGGCGCCAGCCCCAGCCCGCCCGCGAGCTGCGCTCCCAGATCGCTGACGATGTCCCCAAACAGATTGCAAGTGACAATCACGTCGAACTGCCGCGGATCGCGAACGATCTCCATCGCCAGCGTGTCTATAAAGAGATGCCGCGAATCAATGTCCGCATATTCCTGCCGAACTTCCTTGAACACCCGCTGCCACAGGCCATGCGCAAACGTCATCGCATTCGACTTATCGCTCATGCACACGCGTTTCAGGCCGTTCGCTCGGGCATACTCGAACGCATACCGAATAATGCGTTCGACTCCTTTGCGAGAATTCACATCTTCTTGGACCGCAATCTCGTCCGGAGTTCCTTGCTTGAAGGTTCCGCCAACGCCGACGTATAGGCCTTCCGTATTTTCACGAAAGACGATGAGGCGAATATCTTTCTCGGTACGGTCTCGCAGGGGCGTGAGCCGGTCGTGAAGCAATCCCACGGGGCGGGCATTTACATAGAGGTCGAGCTTGAATCGTAGACCCAGCAGAATGTCAGCAGCATGTTGATTCGAGGGGACGCGCGGGTCTCCAAGCGCGCCAAAAAGAATGGCGTCAAACTCATCGCGCAGCATCTCGACCGCACCCAGCGGCAAGGTCACGCCTTCCCGCAGATATTTATCGGCGCCCCAGTCGAATTCCACAAATTCGAGCTGTCGATTGGTCGGCGCGCAGGCCGCTTTCAGCACTTTCACAGCCTCGGGCGTAACTTCAGCCCCGATGCCGTCGCCGGGAATGACGGCAATGCGCGCCTTCGCACCACCGTTTCGCATGGGAATGCCGGGCAAGGTCAGACCTCCTGGACGGCCGCTGCAGCCGCCCGTCCTAGCCTCTCAACTCAATGGACGCGCTATTCTTTCACTAAAGGGAACGCTGCGCCAGTCTACGCGCAGCGGGGACAGGAATAATAGCCAGGAATCGAAATCTCTATTTCAACTTGGCGAATTCCGCGCGGGCGGCCTTAAGGATGGCGAGGTCGGGATCCGCCGTCTTCCATAGTTCGAAGAATCGCTGGTAGGAGTTGCGCGCCGAATTCGAAGATCCGGCCATTGCCTGAGCACGGGCTTGACCCAAGAGCCCCAAAGCTCCCGACCAGCAATTCCCGACAATTCCCCGGTTGTCGCTCAGTTTCTCAAATTCAGCGAGGGCTGGCCCTCCTTGCCTGCTTGCCAGGTACGCCTCGCCACGCAGATACGCCGGGATCATGCACGCGTAACTCAGATTGCCGATGAGCTGTCCGCGCTCGTAAGGCTTTACGACCTCCAGCAGCTCCAGAGCCTGTGCCGGTTTTTGATTGACGAGGTTAAACTGCGCACGGATGGTCGGCACCCACGCAGATTGCACCACCGTGTTTGAAACATGCGCGGCCGCCAGATCATCGAGCATGCTCTGCGCCCGCCGCAGCTCCCCAATGCGTGCAAGGACAAGAATCGTCAGAGTCTGCGCATCGCGGCTATTCGGGGCAATCGTGAGAACCTTGTCAGCTCCTACACGAGCCTCTTGCGTCTTGCCGTAAACCGCATCCCGCAGCGCCGAGATTCCCTGCCAAATGGCCGCAGGTTCAGCAAGATTCGCACTCTGCGCGGCCCGCACCGCGCGGCCGGAGAGTTCGCGCGCCTTCTGGAGATGCCCCGCGTACGCTTCCGTGTCCGCCTGCAAAGCAAGCATGGCGTCTTCGCCGCCCGCCTTTCCCACCGACCATTCCATTTCGCGCTGCATCGCACTCGCATCGCCCTCCAGAAAAGCCAGGGCGTAGAGATCGGTATGAATCGCGCTGTCTTCCAGCTTGCGGGAAGCAGCCAAGTTCAAGATGTAGCGCGCTTCCTTGAGACGCATCAAGGCAGTATCAGCAGTGGCAACATTCTCATACCACGCGACGCTTCCTGGATCGAGCTTCAGCGCCTGAGACCCGAAGTTGGCCGCTTGCTCGTAATCGCCAATCAAGAAGTACTCCGACGCCAGATTTCCTTTAGCGATGTCATCGCGCGGATAAAGCTCGACCCATTGTTTGTAACTTTGAATGGCCTTCTGCACGTCGCCGGTGCCCAGGTCATAGTAAAGCGTCGTAATGTGCAGGCGGTCGCGCGCGGTTTGGCGGTCGGCCAGTTCGAAGGCCTGGCGAATGCTGTCCGCAGCCAGAGCGTTCTGGTTCAAGTTGTAATAGCTGACCGCCAGATTGGAACGCGCGAGGGCAAACCTGGGATCGAACTCGATGGCTTTCTTGAGCGCGGGAACCGCATCCAGTGAACCTTGCTCGCGGCTAAGGCGCCGCCCTTCCGCAAACGACTGGATGGCGTCCACCGAGGAGCTGGTGGCGCGCTCCAGCGGAAGATTGAATTTCTTCACGGAGTCCGCACTCTCCCCCAATTGACCGCGCAGTTTCGCCGCTGCCTCCCCAAGCGCATGCACTACCTGGCCTTTGCCGTGTGCTTCACTCTTCGCGCTGGAAATCTCTTTCGACGACGTGCATTCGAACGTTCTGAGTTTCAGAAGATAACTGTCTCCGTCCCGGGCGATGGCGCCCGTCAGGAATGCCGTGGCTCCCACACGACCGCAAAGCTTTGGGGCAAGTTCGCGGCTGACCGGAGTGTTTGAAGGAAGTGATTGCGCATGCAGCGCCTCCGCAGCCTTTTCCGCAGATACCAGATTCAGCATCGGCGACTGACCCAGGCCGATCGCCAGAGCTTCACGCAGCGAACCGTCAAAGACGGCGTCACCCGTCGAGTTCTCAAAGTCACCCACGAGCAGAGTGTCTTTATCCGTCAGCTTGACACCGTTTCCGGAATACCAGAAGCCTCCCGCCACAAGCAGGATAAAAAGCAACCCGGCCAGA
>Ga0075436_100000205_pt1 | contig 36621 bp, 42 predicted proteins | sample RhiMethybrSRZTD5_FD_75303 | JGI IMG/M metagenome (GOLD analysis project Ga0075436, IMG submission 75303) | Populus rhizosphere microbial communities from Tennessee, USA - Rhizosphere MetaG P. TD hybrid SRZTD5 | ecosystem: Host-associated > Plants > Roots > Rhizosphere > Soil | place: USA...
CCGTGTTGCTCGGCACGATCTGCGTCATTTTCCTGGTGGAGATGTCCGGCCGCTTCTCTATCGTCAGCGGCCACACCATCACCGCTGCGGTGCGCAAGCGCTTCGGCTTCGCCGGGTTCATCCTGCCCTTCGCGGCGGCGCTGCTCGTCAACCTGCTCGTGCTCGCCTCCGAGATCGGCGGCGTGTGCGTCGCGCTGCAGCTCCTCACCGGCATTGGCTTCCAGGTCTGGGCGATCCCGGTGGCGATGGCGCTGTGGCTGCTGCTCTGGCTCGCGACCTTCGACGTGGTGGAGGATGGCACGGCGCTCCTCGGCCTGGTTACGCTGTGCTTCGTGGTCGCAGTATTCAAGCTCGGCGCGCAGCCCGGCGAGCTCGCCGCGGGGCTCGTGCCGAGCTTGCCGGCACAGGAGCGCGCGCATTACCTCTTCCTCGCGGTCAGCGTCATCGGCGCGACGATCGCGCCTTACCTGTTCCTCTTTTACTCGTCGGGGGCGATCGAGGATAAGTGGGACAAGAGCTGGATCACGGCCAACCGCGTGATCGCCACCAGCGGCATGTCGTTTGGCGCGCTGATTGCCATGGCGGTCATGGTCGTCGCGGCGCTTACGCTCAAGCCGCAGGGCATCCGCGTTGAGGAATACGAGCAGGCCGCGCTCATGCTCGTTCCGGCGCTCGGCGGCTGGGGTTTCTATCTCTTCATTGCATCGCTTGCCATCGCGTGCTTCGGCGCCGCGCTCGAGCTCAGCCTCGCGACCGCCTATGCGGCGGCGCAGGCGTTCGGCTGGAACTGGGGCGAGAACCTGAAGCCGCGGGCCGCCGCCCGTTTCAGCATGACCTACACGGTCTTCATCGCGTTGAGCGCGCTTATCGTCCTCAGCGGTCTGAACCCGATGAAGCTCACGCTCTTCTCGATGGCCATCACGGCCGTCATCCTGCCGCTGACGGTGATGCCATTCCTCGTGCTGATGAACGACCGGCGCTACATGGGAAGCCACGTCAACAGCCGCTTCTCCAACGTCGTCGTGACTTTGATCGTCGTGCTGTCCGCGATCCTCGCGATCATCGCCATTCCGCTTGAGATCATCGGCTCCAGATGAACGACATCGACCTCGTGCGCGACATTCTCGATACGCAGGTGCTCGACCGAGAGAAGCGGGCGCTCGGCAAGGTGGACGGCGTCGGACTCGAGCTGCGCGACGGCGCGCCGCCGCGCGTCGCTTACCTCGAGATCGGCGCTGTCACGGCGTGGGCGCGGCTCGGGCCGCGCTTCGCGCGCTGGGCGACGCGGCTTGCCTCGCGCTGGCAGGGCGAAGCACACCCGTACCGCTTTCCATGGTCGCGCGTGCGCGACTTCGGCATCGACATCGAGATCGACGCCGACGCCGAGCGCGCGCCGCCGCTCGATCTCGAGCGCTGGCTGCGCGACAAGGTCGTGAAGCGCATTCCGGGAGGCCAATGAGCCGCGTCATCGCGCTCGAGCGCTATGTCGGCAAGCCGGTGCGCGACGCCGACGGCGCCGAGATCGGTCACCTGCACGAGGTGCGCGTGCGCGCCGAGGCGGGCGAGCTCGTCGTGAGCGAATATCTGGTGGGCGGAACGGGACTCCTCGAGCGCTTTTCGCTCGCCGGGCTCGCGCGCCAGATCGCGCTCGTGCTCGGCGTGCGGCACTCCGCAGGCTATGTCGTGCCCTGGGACGCGATGGAATTCCCAGAGGACGAGGCAGCGCGCTGCACGCGGCGCGCGGCCGACCTCGAGCGCTTCAGCGCAGTGCCTCCAGAAAAGCGGTGAAGATCTTCGGGGTCGCTGCGGCGATGTCGCCCGAGTCCAGGTAGCCCTGGTCGCCCTTCAGGTCGCCGACGAGGCCGCCGGATTCCTGGATGAGGAGCGCGCCGGCCGCCATGTCCCAGGGCGAGAGGCCGAGCTCCCAGAAGGCATCGAGCCTCCCGCAGGCGACATACGCCAGGTCGAGCGCCGCGGCGCCCGCGCGCCGTACGCCCGCGCAGGTGCGCATCATCGCCTGGAGCTGTCGCGTGTAGAGCTCGAGCCGCGTCACCTCCTTGAACGGAAAGCCGGTGCCGACCAGCGCATCACCCAGGCGCGTGAGCGCGGTGACACGGATACGCCGGTCATTCAGGAACGCGCCGCGGCCTTTGGAGGCGGTGAAGAGCTCATTCTTCGTCGGGTCGTAGATAACCGCATGCGCCATCGCACCGCGCTGCTGGATGCCGATCGACACGCAGTACTGCGGAAAGCCGTGGATGAAGTTCGTCGTGCCGTCAAGCGGGTCGATGATCCAGATGAATTCGGCGTCGGATTTCGCTGCGCCGGACTCCTCGGCGAGGAAGCCATGCTCCGGGTAGGCCTTGGCTACGATGTCGATGATCGCTTCCTCGGCGGCGTGATCGACCTGCGTCACGAAGTCCTTCGCGCGCTTCGACGTGACGCGCAGCCCGCCGGTGTCGAGCGCCGCGCGATTGATGATCGAGCCGGCGCGGCGCGCCGCGCGCACGGCGATGTTGAGCATGGGGTGCATGGCGGGGCGGCGTATTCTATTCGCATGCCTCCGATCCGCATCGTGCTCTGCCGGCCGAGCCACCCCGGAAACATCGGCGCCGCCGCGCGCGCGATGAAGACGATGGGCCTGACCGACTTGCGCCTGGTGCAGCCTGAGCGCTTCCCCGCGCCGGAGGCGCAGTGGATGGCGACCAGCGCGGTGGATGTGCTCGAGCAGGCCCAGGTGCACGGCACGTTGCAGGAAGCGATCGCCGATTGCGTCGCCGCCTTCGCGTTGTCAGCGCGCGCGCGCGAATGGTCGCCCCAGGTGCTCGATGTGCGCAGCGCTGCGGCACGCGCGGTGGAGATGAACGACAAAGTGGCGTTCGTCTTCGGCAACGAGACCGCGGGCCTCACCAACGATGAAGTGTTCGCCTGCCAGTACCTCGTCCACATTCCAGCCAATGCCGAGTTCAGCTCACTCAATCTCGCGCAGGCGGTGCAGGTGGTCGCCTACGAGGTCCGGATGTGCATCGACGTCGCGATGCCTTTCACGCGCGTGGAGAAACGCGCGACGGTGGAAGACCTGGAGGGCCTGTATGCACACCTCGAGGACGCCGCCACGACGAGCGGCTTCATGGTGCCCAACTCACGGCTGCGCGAGCGCTGGCGGCGGCTTTTCTCTCGTGTGCCGGCGCTCGAGCGCGAAGAGGTGAACATCCTGCGCGGCCTGCTGAAGGCACTGATGAGCGGCAGGCATGCGAGTGATGAGCGCAAGGAATAGTTGATTGATTTAATCGGGCACCCATAGAATCAACGCATGTTCGCGAGACTTCGCAGCGATATCGCCTGCATCTTGGAGCGGGATCCCGCGGCACGCAGCACGTGGGAGATCCTCACGTGCTATCCGGGCTTGCACGCGATCTACATCCACAAGCTCGCGCGCTGGTGCTGGCTGCGCGGGCTGCGCTGGCTCGGCCGCTTCATCTCCCATCTCGGCCGCGGTCTCACCGGCATCGAGATTCATCCGGGCGCCAAGATCGGCTCCTGCGTCTTCATCGATCACGGCATGGGCGTGGTGATCGGCGAGACCGCGGAGGTCGGTGATGGATGCACCATCTACCAGGGTGTGACCCTCGGCGGCACCTCGCTCTACCGCGGGGCGAAGCGCCATCCGACACTCGGTGCCGGGGTGGTGGTCGGCGCCGGGGCGAAGATCCTTGGCGGCTTTACGGTCGGCGACGGCGCGCGCGTCGGCTCGAATTCGGTGGTGGTCAAAGAGGTGCCCGCAGGCGCGACCGTGGTCGGCATCCCCGGGCGTATCGTCGAAGGAAAGGAAGCAGAAGCGGCGCGCTTCGCGGCCTATGCGGTGGTGCAGGAGCATTCGGACCCTTACGCGAAGGCAATCCAGCAGCTCGTCGAGCATTCCCAGGAGCTCGAGCGGGCGCTGAGAGCGCTGCAGGCGCGCATGGCGGAAATGGAGCGCGACGCCGAGGCGTCCAGGCGCGATTTACGCGCCGTCAAGTAGCTGTTTTTCCAGAGGAACTAAAGTCCGACTGATTCTGTCGGATAAGGTATACTTGAGCATGCTAATCGGGTATTTCCAGAGGCATTCATGAGACTTACGACGAAGGGCAGGTTTGCGGTGACCGCGATGGTCGACTTGGCAATGCGCCAGAGCCGCGGCCCCGTCACGCTCGCGGCGATCAGCGAGCGCCAGCATATTTCCCTTTCCTACCTCGAGCAGCTCTTCGGCAAGCTGCGCCGCGCAAGGCTCGTCTCGAGCGTGCGCGGGCCGGGCGGCGGTTACAACCTCGCCCAAGGCGCGCAGGCGATCACCGTGGCGCATATCGTCAAGGCGGTCGACGAGCCGCTCGATGCCACGCAATGCGGCGGCAAGGAGAACTGCGGCCATGAAGAACGCCGTTGCATGACGCACGACCTGTGGGCGACGCTGAACGAGAAGATGCACGACTATCTCTCGTCGGTGACGCTCGCCGATCTCGTCGCGCACCAGAGCGGCAAGCCGGTGGCGGTGATCAAGGACTTCCGCCATCAGGAGGAGAAGGTGGCCGCATGAAGTTGCCGATCTATCTCGACTACTCCGCGACCACGCCGGTCGATCCGCGTGTGGCGCAGAAGATGATTCCGTACCTCACGGAGATCTTCGGCAACCCGGCGAGCCGCTCGCACGCGTTCGGCTGGAAGGCCGAGGAGGCGGTGGAGGAAGCGCGCAGCCACGTGGCGGCGCTGATCAATGCCGATCCGAAGGAGATCGTCTGGACTTCCGGCGCGACCGAGGGCAACAACCTCGCGATCAAGGGTGCGGCGCAGTTCTATAAAACCAAAGGCAAGCACCTCATCACGCAGAAGACCGAGCACAAGGCCGTGCTCGACACCTTCCGCGAGCTCGAGCGCCAGGGCTTCGAGGCGACCTACCTCGACGTCGAGCCGAACGGCCTCGTCGACATCGACAAGTTCAAGGCGGCCATCCGTCCCGACACCATCCTCGCGTCGATCATGATGGTGAATAACGAGATCGGCGTCATCCAGCGGGTCTGGGAGATCGCGGATATCTGTAAGCAGAAGGGCATCGTCTTCCATTGCGACGCGGTGCAGGGCGCCGGGCGCATCGAGATCGACATGAACAAGCTGCGCGCCGACCTGCTGACCATCACGGCGCACAAGCTCTACGGCCCGAAAGGCATCGGCGCGCTCTACGTGCGGCGCAAGCCGCGCGTGCGCCTCGAGGCGCAGATCCACGGTGGCGGCCACGAGCGCGGTTTCCGCTCGGGCACGCTCGCCACGCACCAGATCGTCGGCTTCGGCGAGGCGGCGCGCCTCGCGAAGGTGGAAATGGCAACTGACAACGAGCGCATCCGTGCGCTGCGCGACCGGCTGTGGAAGAACATCCAGACGATGGAAGAGGTCTACCTGAACGGCGACCTCGAGCGGCGCATCCCGCACAACCTCAACGTCAGCTTCAACTTCGTCGAGGGCGAGTCGCTGATCATGGCGGTGAAGGACATCGCCGTGTCTTCGGGCTCCGCGTGCACGTCGGCTTCGCTTGAACCGTCGTACGTGCTGCGCGCGCTCGGCCGCAACGACGAGCTGGCGCACAGCTCGATCCGCATCACCCTCGGTCGTTTTACGACCGAGCAGGAGGTCGACTATGCTGCCGACCTCATCAAGCGGAAGGTCGCCAAGCTGCGCGAGCTTTCGCCCCTCTGGGAGATGTACAAAGAGGGGGTTGATTTGAATTCAGTGCAGTGGGCTGCACACTAGGAGTCTGATATGGCATACAGCGACAAAGTCATCGATCACTACGAGAACCCGCGGAACGTGGGTTCGTTCGACAAGACCGACGAAGCGGTCGGTACCGGCATGGTCGGCGCACCGGCCTGCGGCGACGTGATGAAGCTGCAGATCCGGGTCGGCGCCGATGGGCGCATCGAGGACGCGCGCTTCAAGACCTACGGCTGCGGCTCGGCGATCGCCTCGAGCTCGCTCGTCACCGAGTGGGTGAAGGGCAAGACGCTCGAGCAGGCGGCGTCGATCCGCAACACCGAGATCGCGCAGGAGCTGTCGCTGCCGCCGGTGAAGATCCATTGCTCGATCCTCGCCGAGGACGCGATCAAGGCGGCGGTCGCCGACTATCAGAAGAAGCACGGTGTGAGCGCGAGCGTCGAGGAAAAGAAAGTCGCGTGATCACGCTTACCGAAAAGGCGGCGCAGCACGTGCAGTCCTACCTCGCCCGGCGCGGCAAGGGCGTGGGGCTGCGCGTCGGCGTGCGCACCTCCGGCTGCTCGGGAATGGCGTACAAGCTCGAGTTCGCCGACGCCCTCAATCCGGAAGACCTCCAGTTCGAAAGCCGCGGCGTCAAGGTCATCGTCGATCCGAAGAGCCTGCCCTATCTGCAGGGCACCGAGCTCGACTACACGCGCGAAGGCCTGAACGAGGGCTTCAAGTTCCGCAACCCCAATGTCAAGGACGAATGCGGCTGCGGCGAGAGCTTTAACGTCTAGCCGCAGTTTGTCCCAGGGCCACTTCGAGCTGTTCGGCCTCGAACCGGCGTTCGCGCTGGACGCCGAGCGGCTCGAGCGTGCCTACCGCGAGATCCAGTCGCGCGTGCATCCCGATCGCTTCGCGCACGCGGGCGACGCGGAGCGGCGCGCGTCGCTGCAATGGACGACGCGCGTGAACGAGGCCTACCGCACGCTGAAGAATCCCGTGAGCCGCGCGAGCCACATCCTCGCGCTGCAGGGCGTCGACGTCGCCTTCGAGACCAACACCGCGATGCCGTCCGACTTCCTCATGGAGCAAATGGAGCTGCGCGAGGCGCTCGAGGCGGCGACGCAGTCGAAGAACGCTGCTGCCCTCGACGAGCTGCAGCGGCGCATCGACGGCGACAAGCGCGCGTTGGAAGGACGCCTCGCGGAGCGCATCGACCGGCAGAAGGACTACGCCGGCGCGGCCGGTCTCGTGCGCGAGCTGCAGTTCCTCGAGAAGCTCGAGGCGGAGATCGACGCCGCGCACGAGGCAATCGAATAGCCATGGCGCTCCTGCAGATCTCCGAACCCGGGCAATCGCCCGCCCCGCACGAGCACCGGCTCGCGGTCGGCATCGACCTCGGCACCACCAACTCCCTCGTGGCAACCGTGCGCAGCGGCGCCACCACCGTGCTGCCCGATGCGCAGGGCAGGCCGCTGCTGCCGTCCATCGTTCGTTATCTGAGCAGCGGCAAAGTCGAGGTCGGTTACGCGGCGCAGGCGCGCCAGGCGGAGGACCCGAAGAACACCATCGTGTCGGTGAAGCGCTTCATGGGCCGCGGCGTGAAGGACATCGACCACCTGCAGAACGCGCCTTACGACTTCGTCGACGCGCCGGGAATGCTGCAGATCCGCACCGCGGCAGGCGTGAAGAGCCCGGTCGAGGTTTCCGCCGAAATATTGAAAGTCCTGCGCGAGCGCGCCGAAGCGGCCCTTGGCGGCCCGCTCAGTGGCGCGGTCATCACGGTGCCCGCGTACTTCGACGATGCGCAGCGCCAGGCGACGAAGGACGCGGGACGCCTCGCGGGACTCAACGTGCTGCGGTTGCTGAACGAACCTACCGCGGCCGCGATCGCCTACGGACTCGACAATGCATCGCAAGGCATCTTCGCCGTCTATGACCTGGGCGGCGGCACCTTCGATCTTTCTATTCTCAAGTTGTCGCGCGGCGTGTTCGAGGTCGTCGCGACGAGCGGCGATTCGCTGCTCGGCGGCGACGACTTCGACCAGCGCGTCTTCTGCTGGGCGGTGGAGCAGGGGAAGCTCGCGCCGCTCGCGGCGCGCGACATGCGCCTGCTGCTGGTCAAGTCGCGCGAGGCGAAAGAGCACCTCACTTCGCACGGTGCCGCGCCGATCACGGCGCGGCTCTCGAGCGGCGAGTTCGTCGACCTCGAGCTCGATACCGAGACCTTCTGCCGCATCACGCAGACGCTCGTGCAGAAGACGCTCGGACCGGTGCGCAAGGCGCTGCGCGATGCCGGCCTATCCGCCAACGAAATCGACGGCGTCGTCATGGTGGGCGGTGCCACGCGCATGCCGCAGATCCAGCGTGCGGTGGCGGAATTCTTCAAGCGCGATCCGCTCAACAACCTCGACCCGGACAAGGTTGTCGCGCTCGGCGCGGCGATGCAGGCGAACGTGCTCGCCGGCAACAAGCCGCAGGGTGAGGACTGGCTGCTCCTCGACGTCATTCCGCTTTCGCTCGGCATCGAGACGATGGGCGGGCTCGTGGAGAAGATCATCCCGCGCAACAGCACCATCCCGGCGGCGCGGGCGCAGGAGTTCACCACCTTCAAGGACGGGCAGACCGGCATGAGCTTCCATGTCGTGCAGGGCGAGCGCGAGCTCGTCTCCGACTGCCGCTCGCTTGCGCGCTTCGAGCTGAAGGGCATCCCGCCCATGGCGGCAGGCGTCGCGCGCGTGCGCGTCACGTTCCAGGTCGATGCCGACGGGCTCCTTTCCGTCAATGCGCGCGAGAGCACGACGGGTGCCGAAGCCTCCGTGGCGGTCAAGCCGTCCTATGGCCTCGCCGACGCCGACATCGAGCGCATGCTGCGCGACTCCTTTGCGCACGCGAAGGAGGACGTGCATGCGCGCGCGCTCGCCGAGGCGCGCGTCGACGGCGCGCGGCTTCTCGAGGCGACGCGCTCGGCCATGGCAGCGGACGGCGCGTTGCTCGCGGCGGATGAGAAAGCGACGATTGATGCGCGCATCGCCGAGCTGGAAAAGGCGCTCCGCGGCTCGGATCACCGCCCGATCAAGCAGGCGCTCGATGCGCTCAACCACGCCACCGAGGACTTCGCCGCGCGGCGCATGGACGCCGGCATCCGGCGCGCGCTCGCCGGAAAGCAGATCGGCGCGCTCTGATGCCGAAGTTGAAGGTGCTGCCGGGCCACGCCATCTGCCCGCAGGGCGCCGAGATCGACGCCCAGCCCGGGAAGTCGATCTGCGACACGCTGCTCGAGCACCACGTCGACATCGAGCACGCGTGCGAAAAGCAGGCGGCCTGCACCACCTGCCACGTCATCCTGCGCCAGGGGTTCGATTCCCTCGAGCCGGCGGAGGAAAAGGAAGAGGACATGCTCGACAAGGCCTGGGGGCTGGAAGCGACCTCGCGGCTCTCGTGCCAGGCAAGGATCGCCGATGAGGATCTCGTCATCGAGATCCCGAGGTACACCATCAACTACGAGCGCGAAGGCGGCGGCAAGAAATGAAGTGGACCGATACGCAGGACATCGCCATCGCGCTCACCGAGGCGCATTCGGACGTCGATCCGAAGCACGTGCGCTTCACCGACCTCTACAACTGGGTGCTGGCGCTACCGGGCTTCAGCGACGATCCGAAGCGCTGCGGCGAGAAGATCCTCGAGGCGATCCAAGTGGCCTGGATCGAGGAGGCCGACTAGCCTGCAGCTAGACTAGCCGCGTGGCAAGCATCGACCGCGGCATGGAAAAGCTGAACCTCAATCTCCTGCCCATCGCCTTTGCGCTCTACGACGAGCGCAGTGTGAGCGCCGCCGCGAAGGCGCTCGGCATGAGCCAGCCCGCCGTGAGCATGGCGCTGCGCAAGCTGCGCACGCATTTCAACGATCCGCTGTTCATCCGCACGGCTCGCGGCGTCGAGCCCACGCCGCGCGCGCATGCGCTCGTCAAGGCATCGCGCCCCCTCGTGGCGCGGCTCCAGGAAGACCTCCTGTCCGATCAGACCTTCGATGCCGTGCGCAGCACGCGCGCATTTACCTTCGCGCTGTCCGATGTGGGCGAAATCGTGTTCCTGCCGCGCCTCATCGAGCGCCTGCACGCGGCAGCGCCGCATTCCACGATTCGCTCGGTGTCGATGCCCCCACAGCAGATTGCACGCGGGCTCGAGCGCGGCGAGATCGATCTCGCGGTGGGGTACTTCCCCGACCTCGTGCACAACAACTTCTTCCAGCAGCGGCTCTTTACGCATCACTTCGCCTGCCTGATGCGCTCAGATCACCCGCGCTATGCCAAGCGCTTGTCCCTGAAGGCGTTCCTGGAGATCGAGCACGCTGTGGTGCACGCCGAGGGGCGTAGCCACGAGCTCTTCGAGAAGCTGCTCGAGCGAAAAAAGATCCGCCGCAAGATCGTGCTGCATACGCCGCACTTCCTCAGCATCCCGATCATGCTGTCGCGCTCTGACCTGATGGCAACGGTGCCGCACGCGCTTGCCTTGTACTTCGCGCGGCTCGCGCCGCAGCAGTTTGCCGTCGCCATACCGCCGTTCGAAGTCGCCGGCTTCGACGTCAAGCAGCACTGGCACCGCAAGTTCCATAACGACGCGCGCAGTCGCTGGCTGCGCCTGCAGGTTGCCGAGCTTTTCAACGACGCGACCGACGAATGGCGCTAGCGTTCGCCGCTATTCGAAAATCAAATAGACGTCATTCGCTGCGAGCGGCTTGCAACCCTTACGGCGCTCGGGTGACACTCTCGCCCGGTCGTCAAGAATCGCCTTGGAGGAGGGGCGCCCATGACCATATTCGCGCGTTGCGTTTCGTGCCGCACTATCCGTGTCGAGGAGAGCCTCATGCGTCGATCTGCAGCTGTGCGATTTATTGCGCTGATTGGAAGCATAGCCGCTCTTTTCTTCCTCGCGCCGGCAGCATTTGCAGCCGTGCGCTGCACCGAGCTCGCCACCAATCCGGGCAACGGCCTTCTCGGAGCGCCGGGCGTGAAGTCGGCCAACAGCCAGATCGTTGCGGCGAACGCGACCGTCTCGTACTGCCAAGTGAACATCCTCTACGGCACGAACGCAGACCAGAACATCAACATCCGCGTCGGCTTACCGCTCAATGCCGTCGACGGCGGTAGCGGCGGTGTACAGGGTGCCTGGAACGGCAGGACGCAAGGCATCGGCGGCGGTGGCTGCTCCGGTAGCACTGCGGTCACTGGTCCGGTCCTCGCCGGCTACGTCGGTTCGGGGAACGACACCGGTCACAGCGGAGGCAACTGCGAGCCCGGCGTGAACGCCGACGGCACCTATAACCTGCAGTTCATCAACGACTTCATCCGCAACGGGATGAAGCAGCAGATCCTCTGGTCCAAGGCGGTGACGAAAACCTATTACGAGATGAACCCCGCCTACAACTACTGGAACGGCTGCTCCACCGGCGGACGGCAGGGCTACGTGCTCGCCGAGGAGCTGGGCAATGAGCTCGACGGCATTCTCGCCAACGCGCCGGCAATGTACTGGACAAGATTCCAGACTGCCCAGATGTGGGGCCAGATCGTGATGAAGGACCTGGTCGGAGGTCCGATCTCTTCGGCGAAGCTCAACCAGGCCACCACCTCGGCAGTCGCCGCCTGTGACGCCGCGGACGGCGTCACCGACGGCATCATCGACGATCCGCGCACGTGCAAGTTCAGCGCGCGGGCGAACGTTTGCGGCGAACCGACCGCGCCGGCGACGAACTGCCTGACGCTGCAGGAGGCCGACGCCATCGACAAAATCTGGGACGGTCCGCGCAATGCCGAAGGCGACAAGATCTGGTTCGGCCTGGATCGCGGCACCAGCATCCCGGCGCTGAACGGCACGACGCCATTCGCGCTCGGCGTCACGCAATTCCACTGGGACGAGCACGATCGCAATTTCGACTGGCGCAACGTCTCCATCGACGAATACCCGCTGGTCGCGCAGGACGGCTCACGCAACATCGCGGACGTCACCGACACCTTCGGCAATCTCGACACTTTCAAGGCCCACGGCGGGAAGCTGCTCACTCTGGTCGGCGCGAACGACCAGCTGATCATGCCGCGCGGGGTGATCAACTATTACCGGCAGATGGCGGCGCGCTACAGCAACCACGACAAGCCCGACTTCAAGCGGCTGCAGGACTTCTACCGCCTGTTCCGCGTGCCCGCCGCCGGGCATTGCGCGGTACCGAACGCGTTTCCCACGCTGGTCGACTGGGTCGAGCACGGCGTCGCGCCGGCGCAGATCAGTACGCAGATCGTCAACCAGAGCGGAACGCACTCGCGTCCGCTCTGCCCGTATCCGCAGACCGCCATCTACAGCGGCTCGGGCAGCACCGACGACGCGGCGAGCTTCTACTGCGGCGGCAACCTCGAGAAGCTGCAAACTGTCTGCGAGGATGCGCTCACAAAGTACAAGGACGAGGCGAGCGGTCCGGTTGACTACACGGGCATGGGCGTGAATCCCGTCGCCTGCGAAAACACAATGAAGTAGAGAAAACGCCCCAGGGAAACCGGGGCGTTTGCCTTTGCATCCCGCAATTAGCAGGCGTTAGCCGTGCGCTCCCAGCTGCCGTTGTTGCAGCGGAACTCCGCGTGCTCCTGGCAGGAGACCGCGCCCGAGCTGTAGCTTTGCGAGGCCCAGGTGCACGCTGCAGGAGCGGTTGCGCCTGCGGCCGGCGCGGGTCCGCGCTCGACCACGCGCTCGGAGATTGCCGGCGTCGTCACCACCGAAGGCGATGACGGCACCGGGCGCTCGATGACGCGGGTGCAGGCGCCGAGCGCCGCGCTCGAGACGAGAAGTACTGCGATCGTTGCTCTCATGCGTTCCTCCTTAAGCAGGTTTCCCCTCCTTGTTTGAATTGACTGCGCGCAGCGCCGGCCGTTCGGGCCGCGAATTTGCAGGAGACGGAGGAAATTACCGGCGGCATGGCAGTTGCACGAGCTGGCCACCAGGAGGTTTCATGACACAGCGCAAAGACAAGGTCGAAGGCGAAGGCAGCTATAGCGGCAGCAAGGATTACAACGAGCGCACGCGCAAGTTCGTCGACGAGCACAAGGTCGACGACGCGGCGCGCAAGGCGCAACCCAAGAGCGAGGCCGAGAAGCACGCGATGCAGAAGGCCGAGCGCATGGGCAAGGAACATGCGAAAGGCGAAGACCCCGCGCTGCGCGATCCGAAAAAGATCCCCAACGATCCGAACTTCCCGAAAGGGAAGTAGATCAGTGATGCGGGTTGTACTTCTCCCGCAGCGAGCCCCAGAGGCTCTCTAGCCGCGAATAGCGGCCGCAGCCCGTGACGTAGAAGTTGTACTGGAGGGCGTGCGTCTTGTAATAGTCCTGGTGGTAGTCCTCCGCCGGCCAGAACTCGCCCGCCGGGACGATCTGCGTGAGGATCGGCTGCTTGAAGGGCTTCATTTTTTCCCACTTCGCCTTCGACGCCTCGGCGAGCCGCTTCTGCTCGTCGTTGACATAGAAGATCGCCGGGCGGTACTGGCTGCCGCTGTCGCAGAACTGCCGGTTGGTGACCGTGGGATCGTGGTTCACCCAGAAGATGTCGAGCAGCCGGTCGTAGCTCACCTTGCCCGGGTCGAAGGTCACAAGCACCGACTCAGCGTGGCCCGTGCGCCCGCTAGAGACCTGCTCGTACGTTGGGTTCTTCACCGTTCCGCCGGTGTAGCCGGAGACGGCCGACACCACGCCGGGGACATCCTGGAACGCGGCCTCCGTGCACCAGAAGCAGCCGGCGGCGAAGATCGCCTTCTCGACCTTCTGCTGCGCCCCGAGCGGGAACGAAGCGATGGTAAGCAGCAACGCGGCGAGCAGGTGTCTCATGTCTTTCCTCGGGTGATTTCGTGAAGCACGGCGTCGATGACCGGTTGGTCGCGCAAGCATAGCCGGACATTACGCAACGGCGCCGCCCGGGCCGCTTTCAGGTAGGCGCGCGCGCAGATCTCGAGCGGCACGCAGAAGATGCCCGCCGACACTGCCGGGAACGAGATGCTCTGCCAGCCGCGCTCGCGCGCGCGGTCGAACGCCGCGCCCAGAGCCTCCAGTAACTTGGCTTCCTCATCGCCTTCGCCATAGCGTGGCCCCACTGCGTGGATCACGCCCTTGAAGGGCAGCTTGCCGGCCGTCGTGACGATCGCGCTCCCGGTCGGGAAGGGGCCGCGCGCGGCGACCAGCGCGTCGGATTCCGCCTGCAATGCGGGACCGGCGGCGCGCGAGATAATGCCCGCCACGCCGCCGCCATGCGCGAGCTGGCCGTTCGCCGCGTTGACGATGGCGTCGACCGGCTCCTCGAGGAGGTTGCCGCGCACCACCTCGAAGCGCCGACCGGCTACTTCTTCCTGCGCGAGGACTTGCGCCGCCGTTTTGGCACCTTGCCGCCGGCGCGCCGCGCCTCCGACAAGCCGATGGCGATCGCCTGCTTGCGGCTCTTCACGCGCTTGCCCGAGCGGCCGCTGCGCAGCGTGCCGCGCTTTTTCTTGTGCAGGGCGCGCTTCACTTTCGAGCGGGCTTTCCTGCCGTACCTGGCCATAGCGTTACTCCTCTACTTTTGCCTTCGCCCTAAGCCCCCGGACCAGCTCGTCGACCTTTTGTTGTGCGAGCTGCTGCTGGATTCTCGGCTTCACTTCCGCGAGCGCCGGAAAGCGCGTCTGGCGCACGTCTTCCAGCTGGATGATATGGAAACCGAAGCGCGTCTGCACCGGCGCCTCGGTGAAGGTGCCTTTCGAGAGCTTCACCATCGCATCCGAGAACGTCTTGTCGAACGCGGTGGGCACGTTCCAGTCGAGGTCGCCGCCGCGATCCTTGGTGCCGTTGTCCTTGGAGTTCTTCTGCGCGAGCGCGGCGAAGTCGGCGCCTTTCTTGAGCTCGCCGATGATCTGCTTCGCCTGGTCCTCGTTGTCGACCAGGATGTGGCGCGCGTGGTACTCCTTGTCGCCGTTCTGCTGCTTGACCCGCTCGTATTCCTTCTGCACGTCCGCGTCGCTCACCGGGTGCTTCTGCACCCAGTCGCGCAAGTACGCGCCGACCATGATCTCCTGGCGCGCGATCTCGAGCTGCGTCTGCACCTCGGGCTTCTTCGCGAAGCCGGCGCGCTGCGCCTCCTGGGCGACGACCTCGCGGTTGACGAGCTCCTCGCGCACCATGCCGCGCGTCTGCTCGTTGTCGGGCGCGCCGCGGCTGCGCTGCTGCTGCAGCATGAAATCCATGTGCGAGGCGGGCACCGCGACGCCGTTCACCTTGGCGACCGGCGGCGCCTTGGGCGCGCCCTTGGCCGCGGGCTTGTCCTGAGCGAGCGCCGCGGCCGGGAGGCACACGAGCGCCGCGATGGTTGCAAATCGTTTCATCGACTTCCTTTCATTTCTTCCGGTGTGCGCGCCGTGATGGCAAGCGCGTGGATGGGATTCTGCATGAGATTGCCGAGCGCCCGGTACACCATGCGATGGCGCTCGACGACCGGCTGTCCTGCGAAGCGCGGCGAGATGATCGCCACGCGCCAGTGCGTGCCGCCGCCTTCGCGGTAGCCGGCATGGCCGCGGTGGCTCTCGCTCTCGTCGACCACGTCGATCTCAAGCGGCTCGAGGGCGGCGAGGCGGCTCCTGATTTCCGCAGCGAGGCTCATGGCTCGTCTTGCGTGTACTTCGCGAGCACGAGGGACTGCGCGACGACGAAGACCACCATCAACCCGATGCCGCCGAAGAGCTTGAAGTTGACCCAGAGGTCCGTCGAGTAGTTGTAGGCGACGTAGAGGTTGGCGGCGCCCATGAAGGCGAAGAACGCGACCCAGCTCCAATTAAGGCGGGACCACACTTCCTCGGGCAGGCGCATCTGCTCGCCGAGGATCGCGCGCACCAGATTCTTGCGGAAGCCGAGCACGCCCGCCGCGAGCACGACGCCGAAGAGCCAGTAGAGCACCGTCGGCTTCCACTTGATGAACGTCTCGTCCTGCAGGACCAGCGTCGCACCGCCGAACACGACGATGATCGCGAGGCTCGCCCACAGCATGAAGTCGACGCGGCGTCCGCGGAGCTTGAGCCACGAGACTTGCACGATCGTGGCCACGATCGCCGCCGCCGTCGCGGCGTAGATGCCGAAGAGCTTGAAGGCGACGAAAAAGAGGACGACCGGGAAGACGTCGAACAAAAACTTCATTCAGGGCCGGCATTCTACTAGGCTTCGGCATCCTTAATACGACCGGAGACAGCCATGGCACTCGTTAAGCTGGTCGAATACGCGCAAGCACCGCGACAGGTGCAGTCGGTATACGACGACATCATGAAGACCCGCGGGGTCGACTGGATCAACAACTTCTGGAAGGCGCTCGCCAACGAGCCGCGCGAGCTCGAGCGCGTCTGGGCGAACGTCAAGCAGGTGATGGCGCCCGGAGCGCTCGATCCGCTCGTGAAGGAGATGATCTACGTGGCGGTGAGCGCGACCAACGGCTGCGAATACTGCACCCATTCGCATACCGCGGGGGCGCGCAAGAAAGGCATGACGGACGCGATGTTCATGGAGCTGATGGCGGTGGTCGGCCTCGCGAACGAGACCAATCGCCTCGCGAACGGCCTGCGCGTCGACGTGGATCCGCAGTTCAAGTGAACGCGCTCGCCGCCGCGGTCGGCGTCGTCCAGTTTCTCTTCACCGCGACGTGGACGCTTTACGTCATCTACCTGCCGCAGCTCGCGGCGAGCGCGGGCATCGCGCGCGAATGGGTGGCATGGCTGCTCGTCGCCGACCAGCTCGTCTTCGCCGCCATGGACGTCGTGACCGGCTTCTGGATCGATCGCGTGCGCGCGGCGCTCGGCCGCATCGGCGGCTGGATGCTCGCCGTTGCCGTACTTTCGTGCGCGGCATTCGTCGCGCTGCCTTACGCCGGCGCGAGCGCCGGTGTCCTGCTCGCGGCGATCGCGGTCTGGGCGATAACCTCGGCTGCGCTGCGCTCGCCGCCCTGGGCGCTCCTCGCGCGCTACGCTCCGACGCCGAGCATCCCCTGGCTTTCCACGCTCGTCCTCACCGGCACGGCGCTCGCTTCGGCGCTCGCGCCCTACCTCGGCATTGCGCTGCGCGGCGTGGATGCACGGCTTCCGTTCATCCTGTCGACGTTCATGCTCATCGCCACCGTGCTGGTTCTCACCCTCGCCGAGCGGCGGCTGCCCCCGAATCCTTCCACGGAGGAGCGTGCGCCCCGAGTACCCGGCACGACGCTGTTCGCGGGGCTGCTGGTGCTCGCGCTCGGCGTGCAGGTGCACTTCGCGCTCAATTCGGCCCCGCGCTACGTGGAATTCGCGCCGCGCGAGCAGCTGCCTTACCTGATGCCGGTCTTCTGGATCGGCTTCAATCTCCTCATGTTCCCGGCGGCGCGCCTCGTGAAGCGACTCGGCGCGACCGATGCCATGGCGCTCGCCGCCGCGCTCGGCGGCCTGGCCATGCTCGCCGCGGCGCTCGCGCCGGATTTAGGGCTGCTCGTCACGGCGCAGTTCCTCGCCGGCGGCTCCTGGGGCGCCGCGAGCGTCGCGGCTTATTCGGCGGCAGTCGGCCTCGGACGCAGCGGCCGCGAAGGCCGCTTCCTCGGCACGCTCTTCGCCGTGCTCGCGCTCGCCACCGCTGTGCGGCTCGCGGCCGCGGGGAGCGGCATGGCGCAGACGCACGCCTTCAGCGTGTTTCAGCCCTGGTTGCCGCAGACGCTGTGGCTTTGCGGGGCGCTGCTGCTGCTCGCCGGCCGTCTTCGCTGAGCAGTTTCACTCTTGGGATAATCGCAGGCTGCAACCACTAGCGGAAATACCAACAATGCACCGAAGAGAAGCCGCTTGAGACCCGTCGACGGCAAATTATCGCCGCGTCTCGGCGTCTTGCTGCTCCTGTGCACCTCTACGGTACTGGCGTCGAACCACATATCGGCGCGCCTCGCCTTCAATCACGGCGCGAGCGTCGCGACGGGCGTGAGCGTGCGCGCCGCGTTCACCGCGCTGGTGCTGCTGGTGTTGATGCGCACGCAGGGCGTTTCGTTCGCGATCCCCCGCGACTTGCGTGTGCCCGCGCTCGCCGCGTCGCTGCTTTTCGCCGCCCAGAGCTATTGCCTCTACTCGGCGGTGGCGGCCATTCCGCCGGCGCTTGCGCTGCTCGTCTTCCATACTTCGCCGATGCTGTATGTGCTCTTGAGCTGGGCGCTCGGCAAGGAAGCGCCGCCCTGGAGCGCCATCGCCGTCATGCCGCTCGCGCTCGTCGGTCTTGCGCTCGCGCTCAATCTGACGCCAGCACACTTTGCATCCGACTGGGCGGCGGTGCGCACCGGCGTCGCGTGGGCATTTGCGAGCGGCGTGTGCATGGCCGTGGTCTATTACCTGAATGCCAATGCGCTGAGACCGCTCGACGGGCGGCTGCGCACCTTCGCGATGGCCGCGGTGACTGCCGTTCTCGTCATCGCCGGCGCCGGCGTCACGCATGCCCAGGCGCTCCCGAGTGGCGCCGCCGGCTGGGCTGGCCTCACGCTGCTGGCGATCTTTTACTGCATCGCGATCGTGGCGCTCTTCTACCTCGTGCCGCGGCTCAACACGACGACGACCGTCGCGCTCAACTTCGAGCCGATCGCGCTCCTCTTCCTCGGCTGGATCTTCCTCGGATTCACGGTGACGTTGTCGCAGATCGCGGGTGCGCTGCTCACCGTCGGCGCGATCGCCTGGCTCGGCCTCGCTAAGCGGCGATGACCTCGTCGCCGCCGGCGTAGAGCTTCTCGACAAGCGCCGCGCGCCGCTCGAGCACGGCGCGCTGGTTCATGTAGCCCTTGTCGGTGATTTCGTTGGCGTCGATCGAGGGCGGCTCGCTCGCGATGACGAGCCGCGTGGGGTGCATCGAGCTGCCGCCCTCCTGCGCGAGCTTCTGCAGCGCGCTGCGCAGGCGCTCGCGCACGTCCGACGGGTCTTTTGCCGCCGGGCTGAGGAAGACCAGGGCACCGATCTCGGCGCGATCATGCCCGGTGATCACCGCGTCCTGGATGAGCGGATCGGCCGCCGCGATCAGCTTCACGCGGATCGCGCCCACGTTCACCCAGGTGCCGGTCGAGAGCTTGAAGTCCTCCGCCACGCGCCCATCGAAGACGATGCCTTTCGCGGGGTCGTCGGCATCGGCAAACCTCGCCGCGTCGCCGATGCAATAAAAGCCTTCGTCATCGAACGCCGCGCGCGTGAGATCGGGGCGCTTGTAGTAACCCGGCGTGACGTTCGGTCCGCGCACGCGCACTTCCTGCTTGCCCGCCGTGGGCACGAGCTTCAGCTCGCACTCGGCCACCGGCAGCCCGATGACCCCCGGCCGCTCCATGCGGAAGTGCACCGAGGTGGCGAGCGGTGATGTCTCCGTCGATCCCCACGCCGAAAGCATCGCCAGCTCCGGTCCGCCGAGCTTCTTGATGCGGTCCCAGAGGTTCTGCGGCAGCGCCGCCGCCGCATAGAAGAGGACATCGAGGTCCCGGAAGAAATTGCGCCGCAGCGTCTCGTCTTTCTCGAGGTAGGGGAGCAGGAGGTCGTAGCCGCGCGGCACGTTGAAGTACAGCGTCGGCGCGATCTCCGCCAGGTTCTTTACCGTCGTCTCCACGAGCCCGGGCACGGGCTTGCCGCCGTCGATATAGAGCGTGCCGCCATTGCGCAGGACGAGATTGAAGTTGTGGTTGCCGCCGAACGTGTGGTTCCAGGGCAGCCAGTCGACGACCACCGGCGGGCGATCCTCGACGAAAGCCCAGGCCTGCGCGAGCTGCTGCTGGTTCGCGCACAACATGGCGTGCGTGTTGACCACGCCTTTGGGAATCCCCGTGGAGCCGGACGTGAACAGGATCTTCGCCACGGTCTCGGGCTTGACCTTCGCATGCTCGCGTTCCTGCGTGCTGCCGGGATTCACTTCCAGCAGCTCTGCCACCGGCGTCGACTTGGCGTGCACCGCGTCCAGCGCGGCCTGGAACTTCGCCGCATCGGCGGCGAAGACGAGGCCGGGCTTGAGCAGCTCGAAGATCGTCTTCAGCTTGCCGAAGTCCTTCGACATGAGCGAATAGGCGGGCGAGATCGGCGCGACGGGCACGCCGACGTGCATCGCGCCGAGCGCGAGGAGCGCGTGGTCGATGCTGTTATCCGAGAGGATCGCCACCGGCCGCTCGGGGCCGAGGTCGAGATCGAGGAGCGCCTGCGCGATGCGACGCACCGCGCCGTACGTTTCCCGGTACGTGAGCTTGCGCCAGGCTTCGCCTTTGCGCTCGGCCAGGAAGGTACGCGCCGGCGCCTTGTCCGACCAGTGCACGAGCCACTCGGTCACGCAGCGCGCGTAGGGCGCGAGCTTCTGCGGTGAGCGCAGATAGAGGTTGCCGCCTCGCCGCTCGACCTGCACGGCGGCGGGAGCGAGTCGCAGCTTCGATTGCATAATTCGATTGTATGTTCGTGCGCGAGCCGGAACGCAATACGCCAGTCCTTGCGGAGCACGAGGTCGTCGTGCTGGGCGGCGGACCGGCAGGCATCGCCGCGGCCGCCGCGGCGGGCAGGGCGGGGCGCTCGACAATGCTCGTCGAGCGGTACGGCTTTCTCGGCGGGGCTGGCACGGCAGCGGGCCTCGCGAACTTCTGCGGACTGCATGCGAAGGTGAACGGCGAGCATCGCCAAGTCGTGCACGGCATCGCCGATGACGTGCTTGCTCGGCTCCGCGCCATGGACGCGCTCGCTCCTCCGCATGCGCTCTTCGGCGGACGCATCCAGGCGCAGGCCTACGATGTCTCCGCCTACAAGCTCGTCGCCGACCAGATTCTCGCGGCCGCCAAGGTCCGGCTGCTATTCCACGCGCTGGCCGTCGGCTATCGCGACGGCCATCTGCTCGTGGAGACGAAATCGGGTCGTCGCGCCATCGGCGGCAAGGTGTTCATCGATTGCTCCGGCGACGGCGATCTCGCCTACTGGGCGGGCGCGCCTTACGAGGTGGGCGACGGCAAGGGCAACATGCTCTATCCGTCGACCATGTACCGCGTCGGCGGCGTCGATCCGGCGAAGGCCGGCAATGCCTGGGAGCGCATCGCCGCGTTGATGGAGGAGGCCGAGCGTGCCGGGCGCCGCTTCCCGCGCAAGAAGCCGATCGTGCGGCCGCAGCCGAACCCGGTCGAGTGGCGCGCGAACCTCACGCAGATCCGGAATCCCGACGGCAGCGCAGTGAGCGGCATCGATGCCGAGCAGCTGAGCTGGGGCGAGGCCGAAGGCCGGCGCCAGGTGTGGGACACCTTCCAGTTCCTGCGCGAGAAGGCGCCCGGCTTCGAGCGCTCCTACATCGCCGACATCGCGCCGCAGATCGGCATCCGCGAGACGCGGCGCATCGGCGGCGTATACGAGCTGAGCGAAGACGACGTGCTCGACTGCGCGGACTTCGCGGACTCGATCGGCGTCAACGGCTGGCCGGTGGAGGAGCACAAGGCGGGCGATGTGGATTTCCGCTTCCAGCGCTCGCCGCGCGGCTACAACCAGCTTCCGTACCGCATGCTCGTGCCGCTCGGCGTCGACGACCTGCTCCTCGCCGGACGCTGCGCCTCGATGACGCACGGCGGCCAGTCCGCCGCGCGCGTGTCCGGCGCGTGCTTCGCGATGGGACAGGCGGCCGGCAGCGCGGCGCATCTCGCGCTCAAATTCGGCGTGGCCGTGCCCGACCTCGACGTCGGCGAGTTGCAGACGCATCTCATGCAAAATGGCGCATGGCTCGGCTGACGGTTAAGCGCATCGCGGGCGCGCTCGGCGCCGAGCTCGCCGGCGTCGATCTGCGCGAGCTGAGCGATGACGACGTGCGCGCGATCCGCGCCGCGTGGCTCGAGAACGTCGTGGTCTTCTTCCGCGACCAGCCGCTCACGCCGGAGCACTACATGGCCTTCGCGCGGCGCATCGGGCACCCGATCGAGTACCCGTTCGTGAAAGGCATTGCCGGCTTCCCCGAGATCATCGAGGTGAAGAAGCTCGAGCACGAGAAGGTGAACTTCGGCGGCGTGTGGCATTCGGACACCGCGTATCTCGAAGAGCCGCCGATGGCCTCCATGCTGCTCGCGCGCGAGGTGCCGCCTTATGGCGGCGATACGCTCTTCGCGAACATGGTCCTCGCCTACGACACGCTCTCCGAGGGCATGAAGCGCCTCATCGCTCCGCTCTGGGCGGTCAACTCATCCGCCAAGGCCGATGTCACGCGCACGCGCGAGGATCGCCTCAAGACCGATGGCCGAGACGGCGTCGGCAAGGAGCTCGTCGCCGAGCATCCGGTTGTGCGCACGCATCCCGAGACTGGCCGCAAGGCGCTCTACGTGAACTTGGCGCACACCGTGCGCTTCCGCGGCATGACGGAGAAGGAAAGCGCGCCGCTCCTCGAATTCCTCTTCCGCCACCAGGTGAAGCCCGAGCTCACCTGCCGCTTCACCTGGCAGGTCGGCTCGCTCGCGCTATGGGACAACCGCTGTGCGCAGCACAACCCCGTGAACGACTACCACGGCTTCCGGCGGCTCATGCACCGGATCACCTTGGCGGGAGACCGACCCAAATAATCGGGGTCAGAGCCCTATTTTATTTAGGGCTCTGACCCCGATTTGCGGCGATCGATTCGCAGAGGGCAGCGCTACGCCGATGCCGCTCGCCCATGTCCTCAAATAGCTTCTTCACTGTGGGGTCGGCGATGCGCGGCAGCGCCTGCTCGAACTCGCGGATCGCCCACTTCAGGCCGCGTACGAGGAAGGCAATGCGCTGGCGCGCATCCTTTACGGCGGTGGCCTTCGCGTAGAACTCGCCGGTGGCGTGGCTGTAATCGCGGCCGCGGCGCTTCAGCTGCTCGCCGATGAGCGCGCAGTTGTGCGCCTCGTCGTCGTGCACCTTGCGCAGCGTCTTCCATTCGGCGCCGTGGCGTGGCCAGTCATCCATGAAGACGATGAGAGCCCTCGCGCCGGCGCGCTCGGCTTCCAGCATGCGATTGAGGAATTCCTCGAGCTCGCTGTCGCTGAACGCGCTCATCGCTACTTGATCAGGCCGCGCAAGCGCTCGGCGGCGTCTTTCGCCTTGTCGCGCAGTCCTTCGATGCTCGCCGGCGCCTGAGCGATGGCCGTGCGGCTGAGCTCCTTCCACACCTCGTCGGCGATCTCCGCGGCGGTCGCGCCACCCTTCTTCTTGCCGAGGTCGCGCAGGTGCACGTCGGGCAGGCCGACGGTAACTGCGCCGCCGTAACTCAATTTCGCATTACGCACCTGTACGTGATCGACGATGAACTTGCGCTGCGGCGCGTCCTTCGGCGCGGACTTGGACGAAGGCTCCGATTTCGGCAGCTCGGATTCGATGTGCTTCTGGATCGCGCTCAGGTTGTCGCCCTTGGCGCCGCGCTCGTACGTGATGGCGGGCGCCTCGAGTGAGATCTCCTTCACGTGGATGACGTTGGAAGTGATGGTGGCCGGATCGACCGCGAGGCGCATCTCGCCCAAGGTCAGTGCATGCGGCGCGCTGAATCCCTGGGGATTGCCGAGCTCGAGGCCCATGATCGCGCCGCTGCCGTCGAGCGGCTCGAGCTTCACGCTCTTCACCTTGACGGCGACGCCGGTCACCTGCGGCCCATAGTGCTCGATCGCGCGCTTGATGAGCGCGTCGCGCGACGCGTAGAGCCACCAAGCCGCCGCGCCGATCGCGACCAGCCCGATGACGACGATGCCGATGACAACGGTGCGGACTCTCATCAGTGCAGCTTCACGTATTCGTAATCGACGGCGAGATTGTTGATGCCGCGCTCGGGCGGCGCGATCCAGGCCGCCATCTTGCCCGGCTCGATCACGCGCTGCATGAGCGAAAGCACGAACGCACGGTCGCGCTCGTTCGGGATCCAGTCGTCGAGGCGCCGCTCGTACTCCACGCGGTCAATGGGCCGGCCATGCGTATCGACCGGCTGACCCGCCCACGGACCGATCTGGCGGCGAAAGCGCGAGGAGGGCAGCGAGAGCCGGAAATCGTGGCCCGCGCGCTCGATCATCCGGTTCCAGCGCTTGAGGCCGATCTCGCAGTCCTTGAGATAGGACTCGCGCATCACCTCGTTCAGCGCATTGAGCACCGGTACGGTCTCCGGGCCCTCCGGCATCTCGACCGTCATGCTGACATCGCGGAGCACGTGATCCTGATACGTGGGCTCGTCCGGGCGGCCCTTCATGCCGCTCGCGAAGTTGCCGGCCGAATTGGACGAGATCTCGGAGCCGAAGAGGTCGAGCGAGCTCGAGCACCAGTAGTTGAGGTATTTCTGCAGCGTGGGGAGATCAACGGCGCCATGCGCGCGGATGCGCGCCGGGTCGTCGGTGCCGAGCTCCTTCATGACTTCGAGTGCGCGCTTGACCACGCGGCTAATGCCCGTCTCGCCGACGAACATGTGATGCGCCTCTTCGGTCAGCATGAAGCGGCAGGTTCGCGACAACGGGTCGAAAGCGCTCTCGGCAAAGCTCTTGAGCTGGTATTTGCCGTCGCGGTCGGTGAAGTAGGTGAAGCAGAAGAAGGAGAGCCAGTCGGTCATCGGCTCGTTGAACGTGGTGAGGATGCGCGGCTTGTTCGCATCGCCCGAGTGGCGCGCGAGAAGCTCCTCCGCCTCCTCGCGCCCGTCGCGGCCGAAGTAGGCGTGCAGCAGATACACCATCGCCCAGAGATGCCGGCCTTCCTCGACGTTCACCTGGAAGAGATTGCGCAGATCGTAGAGCGACGGGCAGGTATGGCCAAGCTTGCGCTGCTGCTCGACGGACGCCGGTTCCGTATCGCCCTGCGTGACGATCAGGCGCCGTAGCGTCGAGCGGTATTCGCCCGGTACCTGCTGCCATACCGGCTGCCCCATCTGATCGCCGAAGCCGATCTTGCGATCTTGCACCGCGTCGGCGAGGAAGATGCCCCAGCGGTAATCGGGCATCTTGAGCGTGCCGTAATGCGCCCAGCCCTGCGCATCGACCGAGATGGCGGTGCGCAGGTAGACGTCCGCAGCTTCGAAGTCGCTCGGTCCCATCTCGTGCCACCACTGCAGGAAGTGCGGCTGCCAGTGCTCGAGCGCACGCTGCAGCGCGCGGTCGTTCTGCAGGTTGACGTTGTTCGGAATCTTCTCCGCGTAATTGATGGAGCTCATACCCGTTCCCAGTTGAATTTCGGTTTGGCGCCGCTGCCGTAGACCTTCAGTGCGCCTTGCTCGCCGACGGCGTTCGGGCGGTTGAAGACCCAGTTCTGCCAGGCGGTGAGCCGGCCGAAGACGCGCGTCAGCATGGTCTCGGGACCCGCGAAGCGCAGGCTCGCTTCCATGGCGGTGAGCGCGTCGGGCGAGAGGCTCGCACGCTCTTCGATGGCAAGGCGGATCTCGTCTTCCCAATCGATGTCGTCCGGCGCCGCGGTGACGAGGCCGAGCTGCAGCGCCCTTTTGGCATCGAAGAGTTCGCCGCGCGGCAGCTCGGGTGCTTCTCCGCAGTAGCGCGTATCAATGCGCGACAAGCCGTTGGCCATCGGATAGGTGCCGAAGTTGAGCGGCGACAGGCCGACGTGCGCGCCTTCGGCGTCCAGCATGTAGCTGCGATCGGCGGCGAGCGCGAGCTCCATCAGCGTGCCCGAGAAGCAGGAGCCCGGCTCGATTACCGCGAAGATCGAGCGCGACGAGACGTCGAGGCGTGAGAGCGTGCGGCGCAGGAAGCCGAGCGTCTCGCGCACGAACCAGTCTTTCTTGCCTGCCTCGAGCAAGGCGTCGAGCTTGAGCGCCGCCTGGGCCTCTCCCTTCGTCTTGAGGATCCAAAGCCCGACGTCGAGATGGTTATGGCGCAGGTCGAGAATCGCGCGGTCGAGCTCGCGCGCGAGGCGCAGCGGATACCAGTCGGCGCTCTTCTCCATCTTTTCCTGGCCCGGCCCCTGCACCGTGATCGTGGCGGTGCGCCGCGCCTTGTCGATCGCGACGTCGAGCAGGCGGTTTTCGCCGAGCGGCGTGAGCTTCACGCCCGGGCCGCCCGGTCGATCGGAAGTCTGCGCATGCCTTTGGGCGCGCGCTTTCACCTCCTGCGCGAAATCCTGCGGCTTGGCGATGACGTCGACGAGGCGCCATTCCTGCGCGCGATCGGCGCGCACGCCTTCGGCCGTAGTGCAGAAAAGATCCGCGAGATCGCGGCGCACCTTGCGCTTGTCGACGAGGCGGGTGAGGCCCCCCGTTCCGGGCAATACGCCGAGCAATGGGACTTCCGGCAGTGAAACAGTCGAAGAGCGATCGTCCACCATGACGATCTCGTCGCAGGCGAGCGCGAGCTCGTAGCCGCCGCCGGCGCAGGTGCCGTTGACCGCGGCGATGAACTTGAGGCCGCTCTGCCGGCTCGAGTCCTCGATGCCATTCCTCGTCTCGTTGGTGAACTTGCAGAAGTTGACCTTGGCGGCGTGGCCCGAGGTGCCGAGCATGTAGATGTTGGCGCCCGAGCAGAACATGCGGCTCTTGCCGCTCGTGATGACGACGCTCTTCACCTCCGGGTGCTCGAAGCGGATGCGGTTCAGCGCGTCGTAGAGCTCGATGTCGACGCCGAGGTCGTAGCTGTTGAGCTTGAGCTTGTAGCCGGGCGCGAGCCCCTTGTCCTCGGCGACATCGAGCGCGAGCGTCGCGACCGGGCCGTCGAAGGAGAGCTTCCAGTGGTTGTAGCGCTCGGGGCCGGTCTCGAAATCGATCATGCGATCACCCTTCGGAGTTCGGCGAGGCATTGCCGCACGGCCTTGCCGGAGGTGTCCACCGCGGCGCTCGCGCGGCCGTACAGGCGCTCGCGATCGGCGAGCAGCTTGCGAATTTCGTCGAGCGCGGCCGAGCGTCCCTTGAACGGACGCACGTCACCCTGGGCGAGCACGCGCGACATGTGCTCCTGCGCGGACGCCTTCAGCCAGACGCAGCGGCAGCGCTCCAGTAGAAGCTCATAAGTGCCCGGATCCGTCACGAGGCTGCCGCCGGTGGCGATCACCGCGCGCGGATGCTCGGAGAGCACGCGCTCGAGCGCGCGGCGCTCAAAGCGGCGGAAGGCGTCCTGGCCGTACATCGCGAAAACTTCGGCGAGCGGCGCGCCCGCTTCCTTCTCGACTTCGCGGTCGAGCTCGACGAACGGAACGTTCAAGGTGGCCGCGAGCTTCGCGCCGAGCGTGGACTTGCCTGCGCCGCGCAATCCGACGAGCGCGACCGGCTTTGCCCCACCGTCGTCTTCGCGCGCCAGGCGCTCGACGGACACGCCCATGGCGCGCGCCACCTTACGCAACAGCAGCACGGAGATGTTGCCTTCGCCTGCCTCGAGCTGCGCGAGGTAGCGCTCGGACACGCCCGAGGCGCTCGAGAGCTGCTTGCGCGTCATGCCGTGCTCGGTGCGCCAGGCGCGCACGCGCTCGCCGAGTCGCGCGAGATAGGCGTGTTCCTGCTCCTGGACCGAGATGGGCGCGTTCATGAACTATAGTGCTTGACCGCTATTTTAGAGTGCATTATATTTTTGCGTCAATGCGCATCCACATCCTGGTCGGCACGATGACCGGCACCGCGCAGCTTTGCGCGCAGGAGATGGAGCTCGCGCTCGACGACGGCGACACGCAGGTCGAGGCGCTCCTCATGGACAACCTCGACAGCACGGTCTTCGAGCGCGAAGGCGTGTTCATCGTCTGCACCTCCACGTACGGGCAGGGCGATGTGCCCGACAACGCGCGCGCGCTCTACGAGGACCTGCAGCGCCGGCGCCCCGATCTGAAGCACGTGCGCTACGGCGTCTTCGGCCTGGGCGATCGCACCTACGCCGAGACCTTCAACTACGGCGGGAAGCGCTTCGACGACATCCTGAGTGAGCTTGGCGCGACACGCATCGGCGAGCGCCACAAGCATGACGCCTCGAGCGGCGTGATGCCGGAAGAGACCGCGGTGCAGTGGTGCCAGGAGTGGGTCTCGAAATTGCACGAGGGGAACAGAACTCCTGCTTAGGCGATCCAATCGGCAATGCGCGTTCTCAAGTGGACTGGCGGCATCATCCTCGCGCTGCTCGTCGCGCTCGCGCTTTTTGTCGCCTTCGGGCTACAGACGCTCAAGGGGCCGATCACCCGGGCGGTCAGTAATGCGACAGGTCGTGAGCTCACCATCCAAGGGCGGCTGAAGCCGATCTGGAGCTGGGTACATCCGCGCTTTCGCGCCGAGAAGGTCACCTTCGCGAACCCTGACTGGGCGAACGAGGACCTGATGTTCCAGGCGGATGCGGTCGAAGCGAGCATCGAGCTCGCGCCGCTCCTCATCGGCCGCATCGTGGTGCCCGAAGTGCACCTCGAGCGCCCGGTCGTCGACCTCGAGATCGACGAGGAGGGCCGCAAGAACTGGCTCCTCAAGCCCGAGGAGCAGCGCGAAGGCGGCTCGCGCGTTTCGATCCTCGCGCTCACGCTCGATCACGGGGAGCTGAGATATGCGGACGCCGAGCGCGACATCGACCTCCAGGTCGCGCTTTCCACCGATGCCAACGGCGTCGCCTTCGGGGCGCAGGGTACCTACCACGGTCTTCCGGCCACGGCAGAAGGCCGCGGCGGACAGGTGCTCGCGCTGAAGGACACCAATACGCCGTACCCGATCGAGGCCACCGCGAAGATCGGCGGCACGGCGGTCAAGGCCAAAGGCACGCTCACCAACGTGGCGCAGCTCTCGGCGCTCGATCTCGCGATCGACCTGCGCGGGCCGACCATGTCCGAGCTCTACGATGTTATCGGCGTCGCTTTGCCCGAGACGACGCCGTACCACACGAGCGGCCGGCTGTTGCGTAATGGACAGATGATCCGCTACGAAAAATTCAGCGGCACGGTCGGCACGAGCGATCTCGCAGGCACGCTGCAGTTTGACCTCGGCGGCAAGCGCGCCCTCATGCACGGCGACCTCGAGTCGCGCATGCTCGACCTCGCTGACCTCGGGCCGCTGGTGGGCACGCAGGAGCCGCGCGAGAAAGGCGTGCTACCCGACATGCCGTTCGATTCCGATCGGTGGGACTCGATCGACGCCGACGTCAAGATCAAGGCGGGCAGCATCAAGCGGCCCAAGCAGCTGCCGCTCGAGGACCTGGCCGCGCGCATCCAGATGCGCGACAAGGTGCTCACGCTCGAGCCCTTCGAGTTCGGCATCGCCGGCGGGCGCATCGCCGGCACGATCAAGCTCGACGGGCAGAAGGAGCCGATCGCCGCGACGACCCACCTGCGCGTGAAGGACCTCTCGCTCGCCAAGCTCTTCCCGACGATCAAGGAAAGCGAAGGCTCGATCGGCGACATCAACGGCCTCATCGAGCTCGCCGGACGCGGCGACTCCGTGGGCGAGATGCTCGGCGCCTCGAACGGCAAGGTCGGCATCTACGTCGACGGCGGCAAGATCAGCCGCTTCATGATGGAGCTGGTCGCGATGGACGTGTGGGGCGTCGCCCGCGTCAAGCTCAAGGGCGACCAGCCGGTCGATATCCGCTGCGCAATCGCGGACTTCGGCGTCAAGGACGGCCTCATGAACACGAACGCCTTCGTCTTCGACACGCAGGTCGTCGACGTGCAAGGCGAGGGCACGGTGAACCTGAAGAGCGAGGGCCTCGATCTGACGCTCAATCCGCATCCCAAGGACAAGAGCATCGCCTCGCTCAACTCGCCGCTGTATATCCGCGGTACTTTCGGTGCGCCGAAGTTCTCGCCGGACTGGAAGAAGCTCACCGTCAAGGGCGCGGGCGCGCTCGTCATGGGCATCGTCAACCCGCTGCTCGCCGTGCTGCCCCTCCTCCAGGAAGGCAAGGACAAGGAAAGTCCCTGCGCCGCGCTCATCGCCGAGGCCACGAAGTCCGCCAAGCAATCGGCGGCCGAGGCGAAGGCGGGCGTGCCACGCCCGGCGCCGGTCCAAAGCAAGAAGGAAGAACCGGCAGCCGCCGGCGCGACGCGCCCGCCCGGACCGCCGGAGGCAGCACCGCAGTAACGCCCGCCTCGCCACCGGTATGATGCGTCCATGCCGGTTTCGCACATCGAGCACTTCCTCGTCGCGGCCGACGATCTCGACGCGACGCGCGATTGGTACGCGCGCGTGCTCGGCATGACGAGCGGCCCGCATCCCGATTTCGGCTTCCCGGTGCACTGGATGTACGTGAACGGCGTCGACATCGTGCACATCGGGCCGAGCGCGAAGCAGGCGGGCGATATCCAGAAGAAATATCTCGGCCGCACTTCGCAGAAAACCGAAGAAGGCACGGGAGCGCTCGACCACATCGCGTTCCGTGCAACCGGCTTGCGCGCGATGCTGGAGCACCTCAAGCAGGAAAAAATCGCGTTCAGCCAGCGCCGCGCTAACGGGCAGGCGCTGTTCCAGCTTTTTCTCTACGATCCCAACGGCATCAAGATCGAGCTTAACTACGCCGCCGAGGAAGCCGAGGGCATTGCGCCCGAGCTGATGGCTTCGGATCTCATCCAGCAGGCATAGATAGATTTCGTCACCTCGAAACGAAACCGGGGCCAGGTCTCGAAGACCTGGCCCCGGCTATTTGCGGCTTTTGAGGTCAGCCTATTTCACGGGTTGACGTCGAAGGCATCGATCACGATGTAGCCGCCATCGCCCGTAGCCTCGATCGTCAGCGTATGCGGACCGTTGGTCAGCCCATCGAGTCTGAGACCCTCGATCTGGTAATCCTCGGTCGGAAAGCTTCTATTCATGTTGACGGTTCCCATAGGAACGCCGTCAAGATAAATGTTGGCCGACCCGATGCTGCCCTTGGCGCAGGTGATCCAGCTTACCGACGTCCCGGTAAAGTGGAAGTTCGCCCGTCCGCCCACGAAATTGCCTGCGCTGTCGCGCCCATTGCTTACGGCTACCCGCCCTTCGTTCCAGGTTCTGGAAGTTCTGGCGAGATCCGTCCAAGCGCCCTCATAGGTAACCGCCGGCTCCCATTCCTGGTAGCGCCTTCCCGGCTTTCTCACGTCGAACGCGTCCACGAAGATCTTGGCAGCCGTGGATTGGGCGTTCTTTCGGCCCGTCGCCGTGATCTTCAGCGTGTGGTTGGCATCGGCGAGTCCCGCTGCCGTGAACACCACCTGTTGAACCTTGAACGCCGCCGCAAACGTATCGACTTCGGTGGGCGCGCCTCCGTCGACCTGTACAGTGGCGATGCCCGCGTCCGGGCCGACATACCCGACCCAGCTCACCGAGGTGCCGCGGAATGTGAGCGTCGCGCTATCGCCCGCCGTTGCGGTGACATGCGCACCGCGCGTCGGTTCGGGCGGATTGTGGGCGCCGCCGCCACTCCAAGCGAGACCGCTGTTGTCGCTGTTCAGCTCGGTCCAGCCGCTACCACTATAGGTTACCTGGTCGAGGTTCGTGTCCTGCAAATGCGACACCAGCAGCCCTTGCACATCGAAGGCATCGACGACGACGACGCCTGTCCCGCCGCCTGGCCGGCCCGTGTTCTGGATCGTCAGCGTATGCCGGCCGTCGCTCAAGCCGTTTATCGTATAGGCAGGCGAGTGGATTTCGTCGTTCGTGTTCTCATAGAGGTCCACTTCGGTGCCCGGAGCTCCGTCCACGCTTACCAGAGCGACTGCCATCTCTGGGCCGCGAGCGCCAAACCACATAATGGAGTTCCCGGTGAAGGTCACGGAAACGCTCGATCCGGCCACGGAGGTTTGCATGGCGGAGCCTCCGCTCCAGCCCCACCCGGAGTCGGCCGCCGTCCAGTTGCCGCTGAAGGTCACGGCCGGGTCTGTTTCCTCGATATGCGCCGCTACCGCCGGCGCGCCAGCCCCGCCGCCGGTGCTCCCGCCGCTGGAAGCACCGCCGCCTCCGCCGCCGCAGGAAACGAGCATGCCCAGCAACAACACACTGACACCCGTCATGTAGTGCTTCAAGTGCTTCATAGATATTCTTTCGCTCCGGATAGATTCGGTTCGGTTTGGCGAGTGTGGGACACAAACGTTTCGTCGCGCTCGGGCCACGATGATCCGAATGATCCGAATGATCCGAACGACTCCGCGGCCTCTGCCGTGCGTAACACCGCGGCTCGGCGGTGTCGAAGCCGGCGCTTTGATCGGCTTCGGAGCGAAGCCTTTCCGGCCCTGTATGCACAGGGCGCGGACAATAGGGATCAGATCCTGAAAGGGGTGAAAGCGGAGCCCGAACTGCGCTGATTGCTTGCGTGAACGTCCGCCTCGGGGTTCGACTATCGGCTGCCGGTCACTCCGAACTTCATGGCTGAAGTACCAGACTGGTGCGCGCCGATATCCGGTGCTGCATACATGTCGTTGAAGTTCGAGAGGCGAGCTGCGGCGCCGTAGCCGGCGGACCCTGGCGCGAGCTGGTACATGCCGCTCAGGCCCACGCCATTACCCGGGGCGAACGTCGGCGCCGAAACCTTCGCGCCCTGGGACTCGGCACCGGTGCCGGCATTGATCGTGCCGTTGTACAGATCGTAGTCGACGTCATTGCCGAAACCGCCGGAGTTCTGCTCGACCGAATCCCACCATGACTTCCAGATCCAGTAGATGTTGTTGCGCGAGACGGTGTTGGTGAGCGGATTGGTGCCCGTTCCCTCCAGCCCCGCGCCCGCGCCGAGCGGCAAGGTGCCGTTCGGGTTCGGCGCCTGCAGCGACGTGTTGTGGAACACGTAGCGCCGGCCGTTGCCGACGCTCGTATCCGTGCCGGACTTGAAGAACGGCCCGCGATCGTCGCTATCGGTCGACGTGAGATAGAGCTTGCGGCTCTGGTCGTAGACGTTGCGGAAGATGTAGAGCGGACCGACGGAGTTCACGGTGCTCGCGACGCCGGTGGCCGTCTGGGTCATGTAGTTACCCCAGACCCGCACGTTGCGGTCGCCGCCCTCGATCTCGAACGCGTCGTCCATCACGCCCTGCACGATGTTGCCGTAGATGTCGCTGTCGTAGTTCGGGAAGCCGGCGGTCGAGAAGTTGTCCGAGCCGCCGATGCCGTCGTTGTAGTAATGGTGGAAATCGGAGCTCGTCACCTCGTTGTAGCGGATCACGTTGTTGCCGCCGCAGAAGTTGAAGGTGATGCCCTGCGGGCCGGCCGGATGCGCGCTGTCCCAGCTGTTCGCGCCGTAGCGCGGATCGTGGATCCTGTTTCGCTGCACGACCGCGCGCTCGAGGCTGGCCACGCTCTCGCAGCGCACGCCGGCGTCGTAGTCCACGCCGTAATCCCAGTTTCCGGTGGTGCGATAGCGTCCCCAACCGCTGATGTCGTTCTGCTCGATCACCAGGTCGTGCGCACCGTTCAGCAGGTTGATGGCGTCGGCCTGCGCGCCCTTGAGCGTGAAGCCGCGCAGGATCACGTAAGGCGCGGAGATCGTGACGTTGTTCGTGTAGGTGTTCTGCACGTCGATCGTGGTGCCACTCGTCGGATCGGCCTGGTAGAGCACGTAGCCGCTCGCGCTGCCGCCCTGCGTGATGTTGAGCGGCTGGCTGACGGTGCCCGCCGGCAGGGTGATGGTCTGCGCGATCGGGAACTGCTCGCTCCAGGTCGTGGCGATGAGGCCCGCACTTGCCGTCGCGCCCGGCATGCCGAACTGGATCTCATAGTTCGTGCCCGGATCGAGTAGCACGAGGCTGCCGCGGCATTCGCTGTTGGCCGGGTCGTACCACATGTCGAGGCCCTGGCGCCAAGCCGAGTCGCCGACCTTGCGGAAGATCACCGGGCAGCCGGTGCCGGGATTCGATGGCGGCGTCCAATACAGCCCGATCGATTCGAAGGTCGGCACGGCGCGCGCGCCGTTGAACGGCAGCGCTGACGTCGATGCTGTAAGGGTTCCTGAGGTCGTGCCACCAGATCCGGCCGACGACGACTGCGAGTTCGATTGATTACTTCCGCCGCCTCCGCCGCCGCAACCCGCGAGCACGACGAGCAGCAAGATACGGGATGAATTTCGCAAGGAATGAGTCTCCCTTTGCACCGAACCGTCTTAACTTCTTCTGGAGCCGCGCCAAGCTGTGGCAACGGTTTTCAGCGGCTGCTTGGAGGAACAGCACGACGTTCTTTGATTTTGATTTTACGTTCGCTCAGATCGGCAACGCGGCCAGGCCATGACGGACGGTTCCGGTGTGCGGACGAGCGGGCCGTCGGCTATGAGCGACGGTTAGCGTTAAGGTAGCGGAAGTTTCGGTCTATTGAGAGCAGAGACATGAAGAGGTCATGGAGTCTCATCGCTGCCGGGCTAGCACTCGCCGCCGTAACGGTCGCGTTGCCTGCGCTCGGTCAAAGCTATCCGTCGAAGGCGATACGCCTGGTCTCCCCGTTTCCGCCCGGCGGCAGCGTGGACGTCGTTGGCCGCCTGCTGGCGGCGAAGCTCTCGGAGAGCCTCGGCCAGCAGATGGTCGTGGAGAACCGCTCGGGGGCGTCGGGTGTGATCGGCACGGAAATGGTGATGAACTCGCCGCCCGACGGCTACACGCTCCTCATCAACACGATCCCCTTCGTCACCAACCAATTCCTGATGCCGCGCGCGCCGTATGACCCGCTGCGCGACTTCGTTTCGATCTCGCTCGTCGCGTCGTCGCCGTCATTCGTCACCGTGCATCCGTCGCTGCCGGTGCGCTCGATCCAGGATCTCGTTGCGCTTGCCAAGGCGAAACCCGGCCAGCTCTATTACTCCGCCGCCGGCGTGGGCACCAACCCGCACATTGCCGGCGAACTTTTCAACCTGCTCGCAGACGTCAACATCTCGGCCGTGCAGTACAAGGGCGGCGGTCCTGCGGACACGGCGCTCATCAGCGGCGAGGTGGGAGTCACCTTCGGCAACATCTCACAGGAAATCGGCTTTGTGAAAGCCGGACGGATGCGAGCGCTGGCCGTGACGAGCGCGAAGCGAAATCCCGCCATGCCGGAACTGCCGACCGTGGCCGAGGCCGGTGTGCCGGGCTACGAGTTCGATACGTGGTTCGTCGTTGCGGCGCCGAAGGGCACGCCACGCGCGATTGTCGAGACGCTGAATTCGCGCATCCGCCAGGTGCTCACGGCGCCCGGGCAGGCGAAGTTCTACGAGGAGCGAGGGCTGACGGTAATCGCGAGCACGCCGGAGGAGGCCGCCGCGCACCTGGAAAACGAGCAGAAGAAGTGGGCGCGGGTCATCAAGGAGCGGGGGATCAAGGCCGAGTAGCTTGGCTACTTGTCGGCATTGGCGGCGCCAGCGTTCGCGGCGCGCTCCTGCATCTGCTGCATGGCGGCGTCGATCTTCTGTTGCGCTTGTTGCATGGTCTTTTGGCCCTGCTCCAGTTCCTGCTTTTTGATCGAAGCGCCGGTGGCCGCGGTCGTGGCGACATCCACGCCACAGCCAGCAAGTACGGCGGCTGCGGCAAGTGCGATTAGCGTTTTCATTGCTGCCCTCCCAAGGTTAGGCTCGGAACATTATGCCCATGCCCGGCTTGGCGCCGCGAAGTTGTTCACAACGCTTTACTTGTGCCGCGGATCGAGCGCGTCGCGCAGGCCGTCGCCGAGCAGGTTGAAGGAAAGCACGAGCAGGAAGATCGCGAGCCCCGGCCAGATCGCCATCCACGGCGCCTGGTCGACGTAGTTTCGCGCGGTGTTGAGCATGCTTCCCCAGCTGGGCGCCGGAGGCTGCTGTCCCAAACCCAAAAACGAAAGGCTGGCTTCGGCGATCACCGCGGCAGCAATCGCGAGCGTCGCCTGCACGATGAGCGGCGCGACGATGTTCGGCAGGATGTGGCGCAGCGCGATGCGCCAGTGCGGGTTGCCGAGCGCGCGCGCCGCCTCGACGTAATCCTCTGCCTTCGCCGAGAGCACCTGCGCGCGCGTGAGGCGCACGAACACCGGCGTCGCCGAGATGCCGATCGCGATCATGGCATTGGTGAGGCTCGGCCCGAGGAAGCCCGCGAAGGCGATCGCGAGGATGAGGAACGGACAGGCGAGCATCGCGTCGGTGATGCGGGAGATAACGGCGTCTACCCAGCCGCCGAGATAGCCGGCAAGCATGCCGACGGGCACGCCGAACCCGAGCGCGATGCAAACGGAGACGACGCCCGCAAGAATCGAAGCGCGCGCGCCCCAGATGACGCGCGAGAGGACATCGCGCCCGAGCTCGTCAGCGCCCAAGAGATATGCCGCGTCCGGCGGCTGGCGCACTGCGCTCCAGCTCGCCGCGAGCGGGTCGTGCGGTGCCAGCCACGGGGCGAGCAGCGCGACGGTGATAAAGAAAAGCACTACGGCGAGGCCGAAGATCGCGCCGCGGCGGCGGAGCAGCCGCCGCCATGCGCGACGGCGCTCGCTGATCTCCAGCGGCTGGAAGACGATCGCGGCCATCAGTGCCGCAGCCGCGGGTTGACCATGAAGTACGCCAGATCCGCGAGCAGGTTGAGCGCGAGGTACATGGTCGCGGTGAAGAGCACCACGCCTTGCACGACCGAATAGTCGCGGTTGAACACCGCGTCGACGATCAGCTTGCCGAAGCCCGGGATCGAGAACACCTGCTCGGTGAGCACCGCGCCGCCGAGAAGCTCGCCCAGGCCGAGCGCGCCGAGGGTGATTACCGGAATAAGCGCGTTGCGCAGCGCATGCTTGAGCACGACCGTTCGCTCGTCGAGCCCTTTCGCGCGCGCGGTGCGCACGTAATCGGAGCTCAGGACTTGCAGCATGGCACTGCGCGTGTGGCGCATCAGCACCGCGGCAAAAGCGTTGCCGAGTACGAACGCCGGCATGATCATCGCCGCGAGGTTGGCGCGCAGGTCCTCGAACGGGCTCACATAGCCGGATGCGGGCAGCCAGCCCAAGTGCACGGCGAAGAAGAGGATGAGCAGGATGCCGAGCCAGAAATTCGGCGTGGAGAGGCCCCAGAGGGCGAACACGTTGGCGGCATAGTCCCAGGCGGTGTCTCTCTTCAC
>Ga0075436_100000210_pt1 | contig 36153 bp, 33 predicted proteins | sample RhiMethybrSRZTD5_FD_75303 | JGI IMG/M metagenome (GOLD analysis project Ga0075436, IMG submission 75303) | Populus rhizosphere microbial communities from Tennessee, USA - Rhizosphere MetaG P. TD hybrid SRZTD5 | ecosystem: Host-associated > Plants > Roots > Rhizosphere > Soil | place: USA...
AAAAAATCCAGCCAGCTTTACTGGTGGACGGGGGAGGATTCGAACCTCCGTAGCCCGCAAGGGGCGGCAGATTTACAGTCTGCTGCCATTAGCCACTCGGCCACCCGTCCAAACTAGTCCACTACTTTGCGGCGCTCGATTGTAAAGCAGGTCCGATCGTGGAACTGACGATTAAGAATTAATTGTACTACAGCAAGGGTTACAAGGGTTTGGAGCTGGCGGAGGGAATTGAACCCCCGACCCTCTGATTACAAATCAGATGCTCTACCAGCTGAGCTACGCCAGCACATAAATGCCCCGGAACGCTCCGTCACCGCGACGGGCGGGTTTGGAGCGGGAGACGGGAATCGAACCCGCAACCAACAGCTTGGAAGGCTGTGACTCTACCATTGAGTTACTCCCGCCTCGGAAACGACCCCGGCCCTCTTCATTCTAGGCAACCAATGTTAATGCGGTCAATCTCCCATAAGCTATTTTGCGCCCCCAGGTTAGCGGTTTCGCGAACCCGGCCGGAGGTTTTGACGTATACTTGCTCAGGAGTCGGAACGGCACACCATGAGCATTCGATCCTTTCTCTCGAAGCAGTTCATTGACGTCATTCAGTGGACGGAATCGGAAGACGGCGTCCTCGCGTACCGCTATCCCATGCAAGACATGGAGATTCAGAATGGCGGCAAGCTGACGGTGCGGGAATCGCAGATGGCCGCGTTCGTGAATGAAGGACGCATTGCAGACATTTTCGGACCGGGCCTTTACACGCTGAACACTCACAACCTGCCGCTGTTGACGGACCTGATGAACTGGGACAAGCAATTCGAGTCGCCGTTCAAATCCGACGTCTATTTCTTCTCCACCCGGCTGCAGGTGAACCAGCACTGGGGAACACCAAATCCGGTGACGATCCGCGACAAGGAATTCGGCGCGGTGCGGCTGCGCGGGTTCGGGATTTATTCCTATCGCATCAGCGACCCGCGCGTGTTCTACACCAAGATTAGCGGCACGCGCGACATCTATCGCGTCGGCGATGTCGAAGGGCAGCTTCGCAACACCATCATCGGGCGCATGTCGGACACGTTCGCCGAGAGCAGTGTCCCTTTCCTCGATATGGCGGCGAACCAGATTGCGCTAGGGCAGAAGATCGCGGAATTCCTCAAGCCGGTATTCAGCGATCTGGGACTTTCGCTCGATACCTTCGTCGTCGAGAACCTGTCGCTGCCGGACGAGCTACAGAAGCGGCTGGACGAGCGCATCGGTATGAACATGGTGGGCGACATGGGACGCTATACGCAGTACCAGGTGGCGCAGTCCATGCCCATCGCCGCGGGGAATGAAGGCGGCGGCGCAGCAGGAATTGGCGTGGGGCTTGGCGCCGGGCTCACCATGGCGCAGAGCATGATGAACGCCATGAAGCCGGGTCCGGGCGGGGCCCCTGGCGCTCCGGCAGCTACGACGCCCGCGACCGGCGCGCCAGCCGGTGGTGATGCCACTTCGAAATTCTGCATCAACTGCGGCAAGCCGATGGCACGCGCCGCCAAATTCTGTCCTGAGTGCGGAAGCGCCCAGCAGTAGCCCATGTGCGGCTGCGAGTGGGTGATCGAGGCGCACGGCTGCGATCGCGCAGCGCTGGCCGATCTCGATAAGCTGCGCGGGATGTTTCAGCAGCTAACCGAGGCGCTGGCGCTCCATCCCGTTCGCGATGCCACCTGGCATCAGTTCCCCGGAACCGGCGGCATCACGGGCGTGTGCCTGCTCGCGGAATCCCATCTTGCCTGCCACACTTTTCCCGAGTATCATTCTCTTTGCCTCAACATCTTTTGTTGCCGGCCGCGCGAAGAATGGAATTTCAGCGCGTATCTGAAGCGCGAGTTTTCCGCGCAGCAAGTCAGCGTGCGGCGCATCGACCGGCCGTATCTCGCTCCCTCCGATGACTCAGCCAGCGGCTAACTGCCCCAACTGCGGTGCGCTGGTGCACTTTCGCTGGTCGGGCGCGGTGCAGACCACCTGCGAGTATTGCCGGTCAATTCTGGTCCGGCGCGACGTTAACCTCGAGAAAGTGGGCGAAGTCGGCGATCTGCCGCGTGAGGCTTCGCCCATCCAGATCGGCACCGAAGGGACGTACCGTAACAAAGCGTTTCAGGTGGTAGGCCGCATTCTGTACGAATACGAAGAGGGTGGCTGGAATGAGTGGCACATCATATTCAATGATGGAGTCAGCGGCTGGCTCTCGGACGCGCAATTGGAGTACGCCATTTCGTTTCAGAGTGCGCCCCCTGAGCCGTTGCCACCGGCCGGCGAGATTGCCCGGGCGCGGCGGTTTCTGTGGAACGGCGCCTGGTACGAAATAACTTCGATCACGCGCGCCCATTACCGCGGCGTGGCCGGCGAGCTTCCGTTTGAATATTGGGACAAGAAAGACGTGCTGTTCGCCGACCTGCGCACGGCCGACGCGCGTTTCGGCACCATCGATTACAGCGAGCCCGCGCCGCTGCTGTTCCTGGGCGAGGCCGTCGAATTCGACGATTTGAAGCTCAGGAATTTGCGGCCGCTCGAAGAGACAACTTCGGCGGGCCGTGCGGCCGCAAGCGCTCTGAGCTGCCCGAGCTGCGGCGCGCCGCTCACGATCAACGCCGTGGGACACACGTTGTCGGTCGTATGCAGCAGCTGCCACTCCATTCTGGATGCCACGGATCCGAACCTGCAGGTGCTGGAAAAATTCGAGGCAAAGCAGCTGATCCAGCCCCTGATTCCACTCGGCACGCGCGGCAAACTATATAGCGCCGATTACGAAGTGATCGGGTTTCAGGTGCGCACCACGGATGTTGAGGGCCTGCCGGACAGTTGGGCCGAGTACCTGCTTTTCAACCCATACAAAGGCTTCCGCTACCTCACCGAATATAACGGCCATTGGAATTATGTACAGACCGTTCCCGCGAATCCCGAGAGAATCCAGGTCGGCAAGAAGCCTGGCGCGAAGCTCATGGGCCGCACCTATGTTCTGTTCGATACCGAGCTGGCTACGACAAGCTATGTGCTGGGCGAGTTTCCCTGGCGCGTGCATGTCGGTGAGAAAAACGGCATCAAGGATTTCATCGCGGTGCCGCGGATTCTCTCCGCTGAGATCACCGCGCAGGAAACCGTATGGTCGCTAGGCGAGTACATGACGGGCGCGCAGGTGTGGCAGGCGTTTCAGTTACCCGGCCATCCGCCCCCGGCCCGCGGCATCTTCGCCAATCAACCCGCGCCGTTTGCCGGGCAGGCAAGCTCCATGTGGCGTGTGTGCCTGAACCTGCTCTCGGTGATCGTGTTGCTCGCGATAATGTTCTACGCGTTCGCCAGCCAGGACACTGTATTTCAGCGACAGTATGGTTTCGCGCCGCGATCGGCCGCGGAGGCATCGTTCGTCACCGATACGTTCGAGGTGAAGGGGCATCCATCCAATGTCGAAATCTCCATCCACAGCGATCTGAACAATAATTGGGCTTACTTCAATCTCGCGCTCATCAATGAAGCCACCGGCCAAGGCTACGATTTCGGACGCGAAGTCAGTTACTACGCGGGCCGCGACAGCGACGGCGCCTGGAGCGAGGGCGGCCGCAACGACAGCGTCATCGTGCCTTCGGTCGCGCCCGGCAAATATTATCTGCGCGTCGAACCGGAGATGGCAAAAAACGCGCAATCCATGCTCTACACGCTGGAGATCAAGCGCAGCGTGCCTTCGGCGGGGCTGTTCTGGATCGCGGCAGCGTTGCTGCTGATTCCGCCTATACTGACGACCTGGCGCGCGGCATCCTTTGAAGGCAAGCGCTGGGCGCAGAGCGATTTTTCGGAAGCCAAATGAGACATCCTATCTATGCAGTTTATGGTCTGTTGGTACTCGCTTTCGTGGGATTTGCCGAATTTCAAGGCATGAGCCTCACGAGAGTGAACGAGGTGAGAAACATTCCCAAGACGGTGCGCGACAATCCGGGCGCATACCGGTCGCATTACGGCGGCTATTACCGGTACTTTGGAGGCAAGTGAGATGAACGATTTCCACCCCGCTTACATCTGGAACGCCGTGATCTTCGCGGCTCTCGGACTGCTTATTTTTGTTGTTGCGTTCGTCATCGTGGATAAGTTGACCCCGTACCATCTGTGGAACGAGATCGTCCATGAGCACAACACGGCGCTTGCGATCCTGGTGGGCGCGATGTCCATCGGCATGTGCATCATCATTGCCGCCGCGGTGCACTAAAAATTGCCCGTCGTACTCTTCCTCTCCGTCGCGCTGATTGCGGCCTGCGGGCTGATTTACGAGCTCGTCGCCGGCACGCTGGCCAGCTACTTGCTCGGTGACAGCGTGTTCCAGTTCTCGACGGTGATCGGCAGTTACCTGTTCGCCATGGGCGTGGGAAGCTATCTCTCGCGATTCATCGTGCGCGGCCTGGTGGCGCGCTTCATCTCCATCGAGCTGATGGTGGGACTGGTGGGTGGGTTTTCCTCCGCCGCGCTTTTTCTGGCGTTCGCGTATACGCAGGGCTTCCAGCTTATTCTTTATGCAATCGTGCTCGTCATCGGAATTCTGGTGGGGCTTGAGATTCCGTTGCTGATGCGCATTCTGAAGCACCGGCTGGAGTTCCGGGAGCTGGTGGCGCACGTCCTCACCTTCGATTACCTGGGCGCGCTGGGAGCTTCGCTGTTGTTTCCGATTCTGCTGGTCCCGAAGCTGGGGATGGTGCGCTCAGCCCTGTTATTCGGCATCATCAACGCCGGCGTGGCGCTCTGGTCGACGTATCTGTTTCGCGATCAGCTTGGCGCGCGTACATGGTTGAGGGTCGCTTGCATGGTGGTGCTGGCCGTGCTGGGCGCAGGGATGGCGGGCGCGGAGAGGATCACGCAGGCCGCGGACAACAATCTTTATGCTGACGAGGTGATCTTCGCCCGCGACACTCGCTACCAGCGCATCGTGCTCACCAAGTGGAAAGACGATGTGCGGCTGTTCCTCAGCTCGCATCTCCAGTTCAGCTCGCGCGACGAGTATCGCTACCACGAAGCGCTGGTCCATCCCGGCCTGGCGTCGCTTCCGGGCGCCCGCCGCGTGCTGGTGCTGGGCGGCGGCGATGGGCTCGCGGTTCGCGAGATCCTGAAGTATCCGAATGTCGATTCCGTCACGCTGGTGGATCTCGATCCGGAAATGACCCGGCTGTTCTCAACACACCCTTATCTGGTCACGCTCAATCAGCATTCGCTCACCGATGCGCGTGTGCACGTGATCAACGCCGACGCGTTTCCCTGGCTGCAGCAGACCAGCGAGCCGTTTGATTTCATCGTGGTCGATTTTCCGGATCCTACGAATTATTCGCTGGGCAAGCTCTACACCACCGCGTTCTACCGCCTGATGGCCCGGCATTTGAGCGCGCAGGGCCTGGCGGTGGTGCAGAGCACGTCACCGCTGTTTGCGCGGCAGTCCTACTGGTGCATTGCCGAGACGCTGAAGCAGGCCCGGCTCAAAACGTATCCATATCATCTGTACGTGCCCTCGTTCGGCGAGTGGGGTTTCGTGCTGGCGGGTCCGAACACCTACGAGCCGCCGATGCGGTTGCCCGAGCGGCTGCGATACCTCTCGGTTGCCGCGATCCCACAGTTATTTCAATTCCCGAATGACATGCTGCCGGTGGATGCCGAGCCCAACCGCCTGAACGACCAGGTGCTCGTGCGCTATTACGAGCACGACTGGCGCGAGATCTCGCATTGATCGCCAGTCGCCGGCAATTTCTAAGCGCCGCGGTCGTCGGACTCACGCCCAAGACAGAACGCTCCATCACAGGCGGTTTCATCGACGACGGCCACGACCCTGGCCACCGTTTGCGCGATCATGCTGCATTCCCCGCGGCGAAACAGACGATCAAGATTCCACTCCTGATCGTGGGCGGAGGCATCGCTGGGCTCTCGGCTGCTTGGTGGCTCGATAAGCATGGCTTCCGCGACTTCGTGTTGCTCGAAATGCTAGAACAGGCCGGCGGCAACGCCCGCTGGGGTGAAAACGAAATTACTCCATATCCCTGGGCCGCGCATTACGTTCCGGTGCCCGGCCGGAAAGCCGCGCTGGTGCGGGAACTGTTCGAGGAACTCGGTGTGTTGCGAGACGGTGTCTGGGAAGAGCGCCACCTCTGCTTCTCCCCGCAGGAACGCCTCTATCTGCACGGCCGCTGGCAGGAAGGCATCGAGCCAGTCACGGCGGCGACCGCGCGGGATCGCGAAGACTTCGCAAGCTTCTTCGATCGTGTCCGGGAATTCCGAGCGACGGGCGAATTCACCATTCCCATGGAGTTGGGCGCCAGGCCATCACCGCTCGACCGCGTCTCCATGGCCCAGTGGCTGGAGCATGAACACTTCACCTCGCCCTATCTGCACTGGTACATCAACTACGCCTGCCGCGATGATTACGGTGCGCTCGCGGCGGACACCTCCGCATGGGCCGGCATCCACTACTTTGCCTCGCGCGAGCCCGAGGAAAAGGGTCCGCTCACCTGGCCTGAGGGTAACGGCTGGATCGTGCGCCGCTTGCTAACAAAGCTCGGGCGCTATGTGCAGACCGGTGCGATGGTCCATCGCATTATCACCCAAGGCCGGAAACTTCGCGTTTCCGCCGGCGCCGCCGATTACATCGCTGACACGGTGATCTTCGCCGCGCCGAGTTTTCTCACTTCCTACGTCTGCGAAAGCGCGCGGCCCGTCCACGGCATTGTGTACTCGCCGTGGCTCACCGCGAATCTCACGCTCGATCGGCTCCCACGCGAGCACGATATCGAGACGGCATGGGATAACGTCATCTACGATTCGCCGGCGCTGGGTTACGTTGTGGCCACGCACCAGTCGCTGCGCACGCACATCGATCGCACCGTCTGGACTTTTTATTGGGCGTTGGCTCAAGGATCGCCCGCGGACAATCGCCGCCTGCTGCTCGAAAAAAACTGGAGCTATTGGAAGGAAGCGATCCTCAGCGACCTGGAACGCGCGCACCCCGACATCCGACAGTGCGTCTCCCGCATCGATGTCCTGCGCCTCGGCCACGCCATGGCCAGGCCCGTGCCCGGCTTCCTCGGATCCCAGGAGCGCCGCGGTCTCACGGAAAGTTCTGGTAACCTGCTGTTCGCCAACTCGGACCTCAGCGGCTTTTCAATTTTCGAGGAAGCTCAGTACCGAGCTGTGAAGGCGGCCGAGCGGGCGCTGCGACGGCTCCAGGGCACTGCGGTTCAACACAGAGACCGGCTGGTAAGATGATCGAGATAGGCGCTCACAAGGCCCGATTTCATATGCGATTGGTCTCTATCGCGCTCCTGGCTTTGGCTTGCAGCTTTGCAGCCGATTGCCCTGCGCCGGAACTCAACCCTCAGGACGCACGCGCGCGCTTTCGCGATCTGGACCGAAAAGCTCAAGTTGAATTTCGACACGGCGAATTCGCCAAAGCCGCGGAGGATTTTCGTCAAGGCGCCTGCCTTGCTCCCGATAATCTGCGCTCTTACTACGAACTGTACGGAACAGCGATGGGGGCAGCCGCGGCGGGCGATTTCGCCAAGGCACGCCAGGTGTTAATGGAGGCCGACAGGCAGCGCCCTGATTATCCGCTGCCAGTGGCCATGCTGGTTAAAGTGAGTTTGATATCCGGGGACATGGAAGCGGTGAAGGAGTCCCTGCGGATGGCGGCACAACGTTTTCCGCACGACGGCAAGCTGCACGCCGAGTTCGTTAAAGACCTCGTCCGCCAGAAGCGGCTCGACCTCGCGCTGGCGGAAGCTCTTCGATGCGACGAAAGTGGTGTTCATGATCCCGAGGCCATCGTCACACTGGCGGCCCTCGAGAACAATGCCGGCGCTTTCGGTGACGCCGTCCGGCGTGCGTCGGCGATCGAGGCGCAATCGGATCTGCCGGATGCGGAGAGAGCTTCGGGCGCCGCCCTCGCGGGTCTGGCCTACGAAAATCTCGGCCAGATGCAGCCGGCCGCTGAACATCTACGAAGGGCCACGCAACTCGCCCCCGCGCGCGAAGAGCCTTACCTCGCTCTGGCACGCATTTATGAAAAACAGCAAAGCCCAAAGGCGGCGGTGGACATCCTCGAGCAGGCGCGCAAACAGATCCCCGGCTCTCCCAATGTATTACTCGCTCTCGGTTCCAGCCTGGTGTCGGCGGAACAATTTCAGGCCGCCGTCCGGACGCTGGCCGTTCTCATACAAAGCGTTCCGGACCAGTTCGAGGCCTACCCCAAGCTCGCCGAAGCTTACCGCAATATGGGCGAGCCCGTTCGCGCCACTGAGGCGCTGCGCCGGCTTGCCCAACGTAAGCCGGATTATCCGATGCTCCACCTCGTGATCGCGCAATCCATGCTCGATGAGCCATCCGTCGATTACTCCGGAGTCTTGGACGAACTGGCCCGCGCGGAAAGAGCTTCGCCGGCGGACTACGACATTTATTATCTGCGCGGAAAAGCCTTCCTTTCGATGGATAAGTACCAGCAAGCCATCGCCGCGTTGCGCCGCGCGATCGAGTTGCGGCCCGCGGAGGCTGGCGCGTACTATCAGCTTGGTCTGGCTTACCGCAGGTCAGGACAGGCGGCCCTCGCCAAAGAACAGTTCGCGCGCGTCGAGTACCTCAAAAGCCAGTCGCCGGCCCCTTAATCTAATAGCGCCCCGTCCAGAACGGTTCGCAGGCGCCTGCCTATGAACTTAAAATGGCTTCATGCATAAGTTTTTCGTGTTGTTGTTCCCGGCCGCGTTCGCAGCCGGCCTGTCCGCGGAGGTTCACACGATGACCTTGCGGCAGGCCGTGGCCCGCGCGCTCGAGCAGAATCCGGATATCGCGCTGGCTCGCCTGGACGAACAGAAGGCCGCCCAGACCGTGCGGCTAGCCAAGGCTCCTTTCAGCCCGACGATCGGGGCGGGGAGCGGGCTGGCTTACGCCAACGGCTTTCCCATGAGCATCGATGGCGCCGCGCCTTCCATCATCCAGGCCCGGGCCCGCGAGGCCCTCTTCAACCGCCAGCAAAGCTACACGGTCGCCTCGGCGCGAGAGACGGCGCGCGGGGCAGCTATCGCCACATCGGCCAAGCGGGATGAGGTCGCTTCCCGGACGGCGTCCATGTTCCTGGATGCGCAACGGGCCGCGCGACTGGCGGAACTGGTGGGCAAACAGGTGGAGAGTCTGCAAAAAATCGAGCAGGCGACGGAGGCGCGGGTAGCGGAGGGACGTACACTGGCCATCGAATCGAAGCAAGCGGCCTTGAGCCTGGCGCGCGGACGGCAGCGCGTGGAGCAATTGGCCAGCGACCAGGATGCTGCGGAACGGTCGCTGGCCGTGGTCCTGGGCTTCAGCGCGGAGGATCAGGTGAGGGCCGCGGCCGAAGATTCCCCGACTCCACCAGTGCCCAAGAGCGAAGAGGCCGCGATCGAGGACGCTATCCAATCAAGCAAAGAGCTGCGGCGGCTGGAATCAGCGCTCGTCGCCAAGGGGTTGGACATACGGGCGCAGAAGGCGGCGCGCCTGCCCACCATCGACCTCATTGCGCAGTATGGCCTGTTCGCTAAGTACAATCACTACGCGGATTACTTCCGGACCTTCCAGCGGAACAACGGCGAGGTCGGAGTGGCCTTCACGATCCCCCTGCTTTCGGGGCCGGCGGTCAGCGCCGCGGCGGCACAAGCCGAGGTGGAAGCCGCGCGCCTGCGTGTCGAAACGAACGCAGCACGCAATCGCATCTCGCTCGAAACGCGTCAGAATTACCAGGCGCTTCGAAGAGCCGAAACGGCACGGGATGTGGCCCGGCTGGATCTGGAAGTGTCGCGTGACCAGCTTTCCATCTTGCTGGCGCAAGCGAACGAAGGCCGCGCCACACTGCAGCATCTGGAGCAGGCCCGCTTCAACGAGGACGAGAAATGGATCGTGTTCTACGATGCGCAATACGCCGCCGAGAAAGCCGCGTGGGACCTGCTGCGCCAGACCGGTAACGTGGTGGCGGCGCTGGAGTAGGAGGCTACCTCGCGAAGTACACTGTCTTAGACCGCACGGCTGCCACAGGAGAGATGAGAATGCCAAAATATGTAATCGAACGCGACCTTCCCGGCGCAGGCCAGTTGCCGCCGGACAAGCTGCGGGCGATATCGCAGAAATCCCGCAGCGTATTGGAAAGCCTCGGCCCACAGATTCAGTGGCTGCAGAGCTACGTCACCGGCGACAAGCTGTACTGCGTGTACATATCGCCGAGCGAGGACTTAATCCGCGAGCACGCCCGGCGCGGAGGGTTTCCGGCTGGCCGCATTTCGGAAGTCAAAGCTATGATTGACCCGACAACTGCGGAGTGAACCTTGGGGTCGATTTGTCACGGTCCCTGGAACAGTGTAAGATCGTACCGGAGCGTTTTCTGCAAAGCAGGTGACGGTCTCCTATTTTTGATCCAACAGTCAAAAAATTGGGAGTCCGACTCGAATCAATGGCGCTGGTGAGCAGGCTCCGGCGGGGCAACCTGAACGGAGAAGCCTAAAGGCGCTCGGGGGACACCCGGCCCGTGTAGAAGACAGGGGTCAATGACGGTGGCCGCACGGCCCAGTGGTTGCGCTCCGTATTCTTCGCGGATTTTGTCTTCGGTGGCAAGCGGCTAGCCGTGCCCGAAATACATCAGCCAGCCGATTCCGAACAGCGCCGCCAGGAAGCAGCCGAAGACGTACAGGCCGTAGTTCAGACGTTCCTTGTCCGTACGTTTGCTCACAACTCCCAATACCACCGAGCTGAACACCGCAAACAGGAAGGATGCTTCGAAGTGCGAGAGGTTCATCTTGGGCATCAGCTCTTCCTCCCGCCCGCAATTTCGTAGGCGTCCACCATCACCAGAATGTTGAGCAGGCCGGCTGTTACCAGGAACTTGCTGCCATAGTCATGAACCGCGCCGGGCATGTCCGGTTGCGAGTACCCCAGCCAGGTGGTCAGCAGGTAGAGGAGGCCAGAGGCGATATCGCCAATAAATCCGCCCCAGTTGATCAGGACGGTGAGGATGTCGCCGGACTGCGGCTTGAACATGGCGCCGCGCATGAGCAGGCCTAGAACGAACATGCACGTGACGGAGGCGCACAGCAGCGCTGCGCGGCCGGTCCGTTTCAACAGGAAATGTCCGCCGCCGGGGACGAGCCAGCCTAGCGCCACCGGGGCCAGCCAGACGTTGATGGGCGGCATGGGTTCCTTGGGCGGTTTCTCTTTTGCAGCCATATGAATCTCTTATTGTAGCGCGCGTGCTCCCGGGTTCCGGCTGGCGGCGCGTGCAAGGATGCTCCCAATATAAAATGAGGGTATGGCTTCGCGCGGATTTTCTGTCAGCCTTGCTCTTGCGGTTTTTCTGGCCGGCAACGGTGTGGCCAGCGATACGGATATGGACCGCGCTACGTTGCGCGGTATCAAGGCCGTCAAGGTAATCGTCGATCCGGCGCCGCCCGAGATCGAGCGCGCGGGTCTGGACCGCGATCATTTGCATGCCCGCATCGAGCAGAAGCTACGGGACGCCGGGATCACAATCGACGGCGACGCGGCCGAGTTCGTGGGCTTGAACATCACGTCGGTCCGGGGAGTTAAGACCAACGCGTTCTCGCTGAAGAGCAGTCCCCTATCGCTCATGATCGGCCTGGGGGTTTACCAGGTTGTGACGCTGAGTCGCGACAAGACCTCCAAGACGGTCGCAGAAACCTGGAGCCAGCAGAGAGTGATGTCGGCCGCCCCGAAAGCGGCGGCGGAAGCCGTATCGAGCGCCGTGGACGAACTGGCGGACGAGTTCGTGAAGGCGTACCGCTCCGTCAATCCTCAATGACCGCGATCATCGAGTAGCGGCGTGAGCGGCGTTCATGGCATGCACTTTGCGGGTCCACACGGCCAGCAGAACCAAGCCGATCAAAATCAGCGCGAGGGATAACCCAGCCCAAAGCCCAACCGCGCCCCAGCCCACGTTGAAACACAGAAAATAGCCCAGAGGGAGTCCGATAAACCAATACCCCAGCAGGTGGCAGATCATGGGCGTGTGCGTGTCTCCGGCGCCGCGGAGCGCTCCGGTGGCGACGGTCTGGATGCCATCGAAGAGCTGAAACGCGGCGGCCATGTGCAACAGAGAAATCGCGGTCCGGATCACGGCGCGGTCGGTGGTGAAAACCCGCGCGACATATTGAGGCGCGACGAGGAGCAGCACGCCGGCGCCGGCCATGAACGAGGCGCCGAGCGCCATGCCGGTCCAGCCCGCGCGGCTGGCTGCATCTATGTCGTTCCGGCCCAGCGCCTGCCCCACGCGGACCGCGGTGGCGGAGGCGATGCCGAGCGGAACCATGTACGTGAAGCTCGCCGTGTTGATGGCGATCTGATGTGCCGCCAGCGAGAGTGGATCGAGCGTGGCGATCAGAGCCGTGGCAACCGCAAAAACCCCGACCTCGACTGAAAGCTGCGTAGCTGCCGGGAGTCCCAGCCGGATCAGCGCGCGGATCCGCTCGAAATCGGGCGCGAGCGGCGCGTCGAACAGGCCAGTCCGATTCGCGCCGGCATCATAAAGCAGGTAGAGGATGAGGACCAGGACCATGTAGACGCGCGAAATACACGTCGCCCAGCCGGAGCCTTCGGCGCCCATGGCGGGAGCGCCAAAATGCCCGTAAATCAGAATCCAGTTGCCGGCCAGATTCACCAGGTTGGCGGTAATGAGGGCAAACATGATGGGCGCGGCGTGATCCATGGCTTGCAGATACCGGCGCAGCGCGAAATACAAGAGCAGCGGAAGCGTGCTCCACATGATGGCCTTCAAATAGGGAACGGTCTGGCTCAGTACCACGGGATTGATGCCGAACCGGGCCAGCAGCGGGACCCAGCACCAGACCAGCAGCATCAACGCCGGGGCCAACGGCAGGCTGAAGTAGACGGCGTTCACCAGCGAACGGTGGCAATCCATCAGGCGCTGCGCGCCATAGGCCTGCGCCACCAGCGTGTCGAGTCCCAGCATCAGGCCGCTGCCAAAAATCGCTACCGCGTAAAACAGAACGCTGCCGAGGCTCACGGCGCCCATGGCTTCTGCGCTCACGCGGCCCACCATCATGGTGTCGACGACGCCCATGCCCATCCAGCCGAGCTCCGCCATCACCAGCGGCGCGGCCAGCCGTAGCATCGGGCGCAGTTCTTGCCGAAGATGGCGATGTCGCGGGTCACAGTTGCAACACGAACGCGCGAGGAGGAAGGCGCTGATCTTCACGATCGTAGCATGCGCAGACTGCGCGCCCTTTGCTTTGTGCCCAGGCTCCGGTCCCGGAGTCGCCGCGACCTCTCCTGCGTCGGTTTGATGTATGCTGAAGCTCGACTGTCATGTTGTTGCAAATTGAGACCAAACGCATTGCGCCAGACATCACGCTGCTGGAGCTGGCAGGTAAGATTTCACTGGGCCGCGAGAGCCAGAGGATTGAAACCGTGGTCCAAGACCTGCTCCGCCAGAACGAGAAGAAGATCATCTTCGACGTCTCGCGCATCGACCACATGGACAGCACTGGGATCGGCATCATCGCCTACTGCTTCGGTACACTGAACCGCTGCGGAGGAGAGATGCGCATCGCTGGCGCGGCTGGCAAGGTGCTGCACCTTCTGCAAATCACGCGCCTCGATAGCGTCCTGCCGCTTTGCGGATCGATAGAAGAAGCGCGCGCCAGCATAAGCGGTGGGCCGGCGGCGTAGTGGATGCGATGGCGCTTTGCTGCTGAAATCAGCCACAATAGAAGACCATAGCGCCGGTTTATGCCTTCGCCAGCACAAGTAGCTTGGGCGAAATTTCGCGTGGCCACCATGATCGGCTGCGCCACCGGAATCTTGTCCGTACTGGTCTACTTGTTGCTCGGCGGTGAAGAGCTCTTTCAGCCGGCGGCTCCGGTTCACACCTTTATGAGCGATCTCGCGGGGCTGGAGAAGGGCGCGCCAGTGCGGTTCAGCGGAGTGCGCGCCGGCGAAGTGACTCAAATCGCTCTATCCGGCCTGAACGATCCGCAAAAGGTCGTGCGCGTCGACATGTCCATCATGAACCGGTTTCTGAAATCGATTCCGGAGGATTCGACGGTACAGATCGGCGCTGAAACCGTGCTGGGCGATAAATTCGTGGATATCAACGAGGGCAAGAGCGCGCAACACGTGCAGCCTGGTGGCGAATTGCTCAGCCCTCCCCCGAAGAAGATCAACAACGCCGACCTGATAAAGGCGGGCAAGCAGATCCTCGCAGGTATGGACAGCCTTCTTAGTGACATCGAAGCCGGCCGGGGCGAGATCGGGCAATTTGTTAAGGGAGACGCGTTTTACAACACAGCGCTGAACCAAGTCACGAAATTTCAGAAGGACATTCGCGCCGCCACCAACAGAGATACGCAGGTCGGCAAGCTCATTTACGACGACCAGATGTACGAAAACCTGGAGAAGGCCGTAAAGCGTCTCGACCAGACGCTGGCGGACTGGCAGGAGGGCCGGGGCGCCGAAGGAAAGTTTCTGAAAGATACCGCGCAGTACGACCAGTTACGTAAGGCCGTCGGCGATCTCAGCCGCACACTGGAGGACCTGCGCGCCGCAAAACTGATAAAAGACGACGAACTTTACACCCGCGCAAGCCGTTTGGTCGATAACCTGAATGCCCAGGTAGAAGCGCTAAACTCCGGTTCAGGCTCGCTGGGCCAACTGCTCGTCAGCTCCAGCACGTACGAGAACCTGGTGGGCAGCACTAACGGCCTGCGAAGCATGCTGAAAGAGCTGCGGGAGAATCCCAAGAAGTTTCTGTGGATGAAAGTGTTCTAGTGCAACAGTTGACGAGCACGTGCGGCACGGTTTTCGATTGTACTCTATGGCGCAACTTTACACCGGCACTTCCGGATTCGCCTATCCCAGCTGGAAGCCACGCTTCTATCCCGCCGGGATGCCTGATAAGAAGTTTCTCGAACACTATGCCAGCCGGTTGAACTGCGTCGAGATCAATTACACGTTCCGCCGGTTGCCGGCGGGCACCACGCTCGAAAACTGGGTAAAGGCCACGCCCGCGACTTTTCGTTTTGCCTGCAAGGCCAACATGCGGATCACGCACATCCTGCGGCTCAAAGAGGTTGGGGCCGCGCTCGAGTTGTTCCTGCGTTCGATCGATCCTCTGCGGTCGTCCCGGCGCCTGGGGCCCGTTCTGTTCCAGCTCCCGCCCAACTTGAAGTCCGACATACAGTTGCTGAATGATTTTCTAGTGTTACTGCCGGCGGACCTGCGATTCAGTATCGAATTCCGGCACACTTCATGGCTTACTGACGTGGTGTACGATTCGCTCAAGGCTCACAAAGTATCGCTTTGCGTCGCGGAGTCGGACAAACTGGAAATTCCTGAAGTAATTACCGCTGACTTTGTCTACTACCGGTTGCGGAAACCGGAATATTCTGAGGAAGAACGAAGCGCCATAGCGGAGCGCGCCCGCGACTTACTCGCCCAGGACAAGGATCTTTACCTATTCTTCAAGCATGAAGAAACACCCGAGGGGGCGCTGTACGCCGAGGAATTGGCGTCCCGCTTATGACCGGCGTCGCCGCTTAGCGGGTTGCGCCGGAGCTTCGGCCTCGCCCTCTACGTCCGCCACGGCAGCGGTAGCCGAACGCACGGGCTTCTTCTGCTCGGCCAGGCTCTTCTTCAGAGCCTCCATGATGTCGATCACCGGCGCGATGTGCTGTGTGGGCGTCTCCACAACTTTATGGCCCTCTAGTTTCGCCTGGATCATTTGTTGCAGGTTGGCGCGGTAAGTGTCGGTGTATTTCTGGGGCTCGAACTCGGCGATCAGCGATTCGATTAACATCTTGGCCAGGGCCAGCTCTTTCTCTTTCACCTGGCTGGTATCGGTGCGGAACTCCTCCACCTGGCGGATCTCATCGGCGTAGTACATGGTGTGCAGCAGCACACCTTTGCTGCCCGGGCGCAGAATGACGATGTGTTCGCGATTGTGCATGGCCACTTTCGCGATGCCGTAATACTTCGTTTCGCGCAACGCTTCAAACAGCAGCGCGTAGGGCTTCTCGCCTCCCTCGTCGGGGCCCATGTAGTAAGAGCTCTCCAGATAAATCGGATCCACCTGGTCGGCCTTGACGAATTCCAGGATCTCCATGACCTTCGCGGTCTTGGGCGCTACTTTCTTGATCTCCTCGTCATCGATCTCGACGTAGCGGTCCTTTTCGTATTCGTAGCCCTTGACGAGTTCGCTCCGGGGAACAGGTTTGTCTTCCGCCTGGCAGTAGATCACTTGCTTGATGCGCGAGTGATCCGCCTTGTGAAGCATGTTGAAGCTGATGGTCTCGCCGCGCGCGGCGCTGAACAGCCGCACGGGAAAAGAAACAAGACCGAAAGTTAGATGTCCCTTCCAAACGCTGCTTGCCATGTATGCAACCTCACTTCCGCAGCTACAATAGGCTCGATCGCCCTCTAACACCGATATCATGATGTAAGCGAGGTTTTCAACATTTTCAGATGCCGTTGAACGAATACGTTCGAAAACGGTCGTTTTCATCTACTCCGGAGCCGGAACCGGCCAAAGTTGGCATACATGCCGGCGGCAATTCGTTCTGCGTCCAGCGCCACGACGCCTCGCGCCTGCATTACGACTTTCGGCTGGAGATGGGCGGCGTTCTCAAATCGTGGGCCGTGCCGAAAGGGCCGACGCTCGACCCCACACCTCGGCGCCTGGCGGCCATGGTGGAGGACCATCCGCTCGAATATGGCAGCTTCGAAGGAAACATACCGGCGGGCAACTACGGTGCGGGCAGCGTCATGCTCTGGGACCGGGGCACGTACGAGTTGATCGGTGACAAGCCGGCGCAGGAGCAGCTCGCCCGCGGCGACTTCAAATTCCGCTTGCAGGGCGAGAAGCTCACGGGTGAATTCGCCATCGTCCTGATGAAGGGCCGCGGCAAGGGAAACGAGTGGCTGCTGCTGAAGAAGAAGGATGCGGAAGCGCGTCCGGGCTGGGACGTCGAAAGCTACGCCTATAGCGTGTCGACAGGCCGCACCCAGGAAGAGATCGCCAAGGACATGCCGCCGCGTGCGCCTGCGAAGGCTCCCGGTAAAAAAAAAGTCTCGGCAAAGGCCGTAGCCGGCGCTGAAGCTGCAGTCGATCCCTCGTCTCTTCCAGGCGCGATACGCGCTCCCATGCCCTCGAACATCGTGCCCATGCGCTCCAGCCTCGCCGAAATGCCGCCTAAAGGCGACGATTGGCTATTCGAAATCAAGTGGGATGGAGTGCGCGCCATTTGCTTCATCGACGACAAGCAAGTCCGGATGACCTCGCGCACCGGGCACTCCTGCGAGCGCCAGTATCCGGAGCTGAGCGTGATCGGCCATCAGATCAACGCGAAGCAGGCGGTACTCGACGGCGAGATTGCGGTGCTGGACAAGAACGGCGTTTCCAGCTTTGGACTGATCCAGCCGAGAATCGCCGTCACCGATCCGAACTCCGTTGCGCACCTGGCGCGCCGCACGCCTGTTACATTATTCGTTTTTGATCTGCTCTATCTCGACGGCTTCGACCTGCGCGGCGTGCCGCTCATCGAGCGCAAACGCGCGCTGGCCGCCATCCTCCAGCCGTCTGCCGTGATGCGCTACTCCGAGTACTTCGTCAACAACGGCCAGGAGATGCTGGAAGCCGCACGCGCCACCGGCCTCGAGGGCATCCTCGCCAAGCGTGCCGCCAGCAAATACGAATCCAAGCGCAGCAGCGACTGGGTCAAGATCAAGATCGTCACCCAGCAGGAATTCATCATCTGCGGCTATACCGCCGGAGAGCGCGATTATTTCAGCTCGCTGGTTCTGGGATTGTACGAACAAGGCAAACTCGTCTATGTGGGAAATGTCGGGACCGGCTTTGACCAAAGCCTGCTCGAGATGATCTACCGCCGCATCGAGCCGCTGACCACCACGCGCTCTCCGTTCGCCGAGGTCCCGCAAATGGCGCGCGGCGTCACCTGGGTCCGCCCCGAGGTGGTCTGCGAGGTCAAGTTCGCCAGCTGGACTGAAGATGGACGGCTGCGGGCGCCGGTTTTTATAGGACTGCGCCCGGACGTCGAGCCGAAAGAGTGCGTGCGGGAGACCGCCACGCCTATCGAAGAAAAATCAAAGCCAGGTTCGCGCCCTCCGCTGCTCACTGGAAAGTCCGATGAGGCCGTGCTAACCATCGACGGCCAGCGGCTGAAATTTACTCACCTCAACAAGGTCTTCTATCCCGCCGAGGGCTACACAAAACGCGATCTATTGAATTATTACGACGCCGTCGCCGACTTGCTTCTTCCTTACCTCAAGGACCGGCCCCTCTCTCTGAAGCGCTACCCTGACGGGATCAGCGGTGAATATTTTTTTCAAAAGGACACTCACGATCGCTTCCCTCCCTGGCTGCGCGTCGAGCCCATCTACTCCGATCACAAGAAGGCGCCCACGCGTTTTGTGCTGGCGGATGACCGCGCCGCTCTGCTGTATCTGATCAACCTCGGCTGCATCGACCAGAACCCATGGATGAGCCGCGCCGGCTCGCTCGAATACCCCGACTTCATGCTCATCGATCTCGATCCGCAGGGATGCGAATTCGAACGGATCGTCGAGGCGGCGCAGCTCGTGCGCAAGAAGCTCGACTTGGTCGGTCTGGAAGGATATCCGAAGACTACCGGCGGCGACGGCATGCACATTTATGTTCCGGTCGAACCGGTCTACTCCTACGAGCAGGTTCGGTCCTTCGCGGAGGTTATCGCGCGCGTGGTGGCCACGGAGCGTCCCGATCTGTTTACCACGCCGCGTCCGGTGGCGCGCCGCGAGCAGGGCAAAGTGTATTTCGATTATTTACAGATCGGCGAGTCGAAGACTATTGCGGCTCCTTACGTGGTCCGTGCATATCCCGGGGCGCCTGTGGCCACCCCGCTCGCCTGGCGCGAAGTCGCACCGGGCCTGATGCCCTCGCACTTCCATATCCGGAACGCTATCGATCGTTTCTCTCGCCTGGGCGATCTGTTCGAGGGAGTGCTGGCTCGCCCGCAGCGCCTCGAGCCGGCCATACAGAAGCTGGACGAGATCGTTCGCGCCGCGCGCTGATCAATGCTCGTGAGAGTGGCCGTGGCTCTCTTCCACGTTCACCGGGATGACGCAGCCGTTCTCCGACACCACGCAATTCATGTGCTCGAACTGTACCGTGGTGTGATGGATTCCGAACTTTTCCGCCAGCAGATCGTTGAGCCGCCGTAGCGTGCCTTCGCTCGTGGATGGGGGCAGATCTTCAATGAGCACATGGCAGCTCAACGCCCGCGTGGACGACCCCAGGCTCCAAATGTGCAGATCGTGCACGTCCAGTACGCCCTCAACCTCGCACATGGCGGCCATCACGGATTGCAGCTCCAGCCCGCGCGGCAGTCCCTCCAGCAGAATATTGAGCGACTCTTTGATGATGTCCCATGCCGTCCAGATGATCAGTGCGCCGATCAGGATGGAGAGGATGGGATCGATGCGCTCCCAGCCCGTATAGCGAATGGCGGCTGCCCCGATGACGATGCCGACCGAGCCTACCAGATCGCCGAGCATGTGAACGAAGGCGCTCCGGATATTGATGTCGTGGCGGCGCGCGACGCGGAGGCCCCACATGATGCCACCGTTCAGCACCAGCCCGCCTCCCGCCACGATCATCATCACGGTTTCATGCACCGGGCGCGGGCTCATCAGCCTCTCATAGCCCTCGTAAAAGATCCAGGCCGAGAGCGCAACCAGCGTGAGTGCGTTGACGAACGCCGTCAGGACGCCGGCGCGATGATACCCGAAGGTCTTGACCGCGTCGGCCGGTTTTGCCTGGAAGTGGAAGCCCAACAAGGCCAGCAGCAGCGCCAGGGCGTCGGTGAAATTGTGGCCGGCATCGGACAGCAGTGCGAGACTGTGGGCCTCTATCCCTGCGATCAGCTCAACGACCACGAAGATCGCGGTGGCCGTCAGCGACCACCAAAGGATGCGCCCTGTCCCTCCGCCGTGGTGATGCGCGTGCACGGAATCCTCACCTACAGTTTAACTCCGCGGTCCGGGATGTTAGAATGCACATTCTTCCCTAATGCCTATATGGAGTTTCAATGAACGTCGCACGAAGCTATATTTACGCCATCATTGCGCTGTTGATTCTCGCCGGGTGCCGCAAGCCCGGCCCTCCTTACAGCGTCGATGACGCGCTCAAGACATTCAAAGTTGAATCCGGCTTTCACATCGAAAAATTCGCCTCGGAGCCCAATGTCGAAAATCCCGTAGCCATGGATGTCGACGAAAACGGCCGCATCTACGTCGTGGAGGATCGCGGATATCCGCTGAGCACCGACAATCCGCTGGGCCGCGTGAAACTGCTGGAGGACACCAATGGAGACGGCATCCCCGATCGCGTCACGATTTTTGCCGACAAGCTCGTCATGCCTACCGGCGTGATGCGCTGGAAAAAGGGAATCCTGGTAACGGATGCCCCCAACGTCTGGTACTTCGAAGATACGGATGGCAATGGAAAGGCCGACATCAAGAAGTTAGTGCTCACCGGCTTCGCGGTTACTAACCCGCAGCACACGGTCAACAATCCTATCTACGGTCTCGATAACTGGATCTATCTGGCGCACGAAGGCCCGGCCACAGCCATCATTTACAAAAAGCAATTCGGCGACCGCGGCTCCGACATCCGCTTTCCGGACCGGCCGGATTTGCCGGCGTTGACTGAGCACAATCGCAACGTCCGTTTCCGCCCGGATACCTACCAGGCGGAAGCTCTTTCCGGGAGTTCCCAGTATGGACAGGCGTTCGACGATTGGGGCCATCATTTCACAACCAACAATTCCGACCACGTCCGCCATGAGGTAATTGCTGCGCGTTACCTGGAGCGCAATCCCGATTTGCCCGTGTCATCCGCGATGCAGCAGATTTCGGATCACGGCGCCGCGGCCAAGGTCTACCCCATCACGCTGCACCCCAGATTCGAGATGCTCACCGAAGTCGGCCAGTTTACTTCCGCCTGCGGGATCACCTGTTATCACGGGAGCCTCTTCGTCGCCGAGCCGGTCCACAATCTCGTCCATCAGGACCTTATTTCGGATGCCGGCGCGACCGACGTGGCGAAGCGCGCTCACCCGGATGTCGAGTTTCTCGCGTCTACCGATGCCTGGTTCCGGCCCGTGAATTTCTATGCCGGCCCCGATGGCGCGCTCTACGTGATGGATTTCTATCGGCTGGTGATCGAGCATCCCGAGTGGATGTCCACCGAGGCCCAGAACTCGCAGGACCTGACCAAGGGGATCGACCGCGGACGCATTTATCGCATTGTCCCGGATGGCAATCCCGCGCCCAAACCCGTCAAACTGGGCTCGGCCTCCAACGCCGATCTCGTCCCTGAGCTGGCCAATCCCGTGATCTGGTGGCGCCGCACCGCGCAGCGCTTGCTCGTGGACCGTAAGGCTGTTGACGCAGCTCCCGATCTTGCGCGCATGGTGCACGAAAGCCCGTCGCCCGTCGGCCGCCTGCACGCCCTTTGGACCCTCGATGGCCTCGGCAAGCTGCAGCCCGCTGAAATCGAGGCCGGCCTCGCCGATCGCGAAGCGGGCGTTCGGGAAAACGCCATCATTCTGGCCGAACCGCGCCTCTCGAATACGCCCGCGCTGGTTCAGAAACTCATTGCCATGGCCAAGGACCCCGATGCCAAGGTCCGGTTTCAGTTGTTATGCACCCTGGGATCGCTAAATTCTCCGCAGGCCCGCGCGGCCCGCGACGAGCTGCTCTCGCGCGACGTTGAAGACAAGTGGTTCCAGATCGCCGCGCTCAGCTCGTCCTCCGATGAGGCGCTGCGCCTCTATCAGAAGGCGGCATCGAGCCAGCAGGAGACGCCAGGGCGCGTAAGCTTCATCCGGCAGGCGGCTGCGCTCGTCGGCGCCCGGCATAAGGCCGCGGAAATTCAGAGCGTCCTGGAAAAAGTGGCGCGGTCCACGCAGGAAAATGCCGAGTGGTGGCGCGCCGCCAGCCTCGAAGGCCTCGCGCTCGGTATGCGCGGCCGAGCGACCGGAGCTGGCGCGTTCGGCGCCGGCCAGCCGTTGCTGCTCAAGCTTTTCGACAGTCCGCAAGCTTCCATTCGCCGCGCCGCGTTGCGGCTTATCGAGATGAGCGGCCTTCCCACTGGTCCCGCGTCCGCCTCCGCCCTCGGGCGCGCTGCCACCGTCGCGGCTGATAAGCAAGCGGTGGCCGATCTGCGCGCTGACTCCGTCGGTTTGCTGGCCCTCGCCGGTTCCGACGCGCGCGCGGACCTGTTCAAGCAGTTGATCGATCCGCACGAGCCCGACCAGGTGCAGGCCGCCGCCGTCCGCGCCTTCGGCAGAGTTAAAGGCGATGATACGGGCAAATTCCTGTTGTCGAAATGGCGCGAGCTCACCCCCGCCGGCCGCACCGAAGCGGCCAACGCCATGTACCTCGAGCCAGGCCGCGCCTGGTTACTGGTGGCCGCGCTCAAGAGCGGTGATGTGCAGCCGTGGACCCTCAGTTTCAGCAGCCGCCGCAGATTGGTCATGAACACTGATCCTGCCATCCGCGCCGCGGCTCGGCCTCTGCTCGATCAGACCGCCAGCGAGCGCGAGAAGGTCGTGAAACGCTACGAGGCGGCATTCGACCGTACCGCCGACGCTGCCCGTGGCCGCGAAGTCTTCAAATCCATCTGCGTAAAATGTCACCGCTTCGCCGGTTTGGGCGTGCAGGTCGGTCCCGACCTCGCCACGGTCCAGAATCAGCCCAAGCAGGCCTTGCTCGAAGACATCCTCATGCCCAACAAAACCATCGCCCAGGGTTACGAAGCCTACGTTGTGGAAACCACCGGCGGCACGTTCGATGGTGTACTCGGCGCGCAGACCCCCACCACCATCGCCTTGCGCCATGAGGACGGCAAGGAAGACATCATCCAACGCAAAGACATCAGGCAGATGTACGTCACCAATGTCTCGGCCATGCCCGGCGACCTTGAAAAACAGATCGACATCCAGCAAATGGCGGACCTGCTCGAGTTTCTGAAAACCGTGCACTGACGGGCTCGCACCATGTTCGAAAGCGTACAGACCGGAAATCGTGATACCGTCAGGATCTGTAGGATAGAAATTGCATCGAAAGAATGTATAGGAGAACCGCCCATGGGAACCTCGCCCACACCCGATCCGAAGAAACCATTCCTGAGCGATATCCAGGAAATCCGCCGCCGCGCCCGCAAACACATCGAAAAAGGTGCGGTCACGGAGAGCTACAAGCCCGATCTCGAAACCTCGTTACGCGTGCTCAACGAAGCGCTGGCTACTGAAATTGTCTGCGTGCTCCGCTACAAGCGCCATCACTATATGGCCAGCGGCATTCACGCCCAGGCAGTCGCTCAGGAATTTCTGGAGCACGCCAAAGAAGAACAAGGCCATGCAGACCAGATCTCCGAGCGCATCGTTCAACTCAATGGCGCGCCCAACCTCAACCCCGAAGGCCTGCTGATGCGCAGCCACTCGGAGTACGTCGAAGGCCAGACGCTGCTCGACATGATTAAGGAGGACCTGGTGGCGGAACGTATCGCCATCGAGTCTTATTCCGAAATCATCCGCTACTTCGGGGAGAAGGATCCCACCAGCCGCCGCCTCATGGAAGAGATCCTCGCCAAAGAAGAAGAGCACGCCGAGGATATGCGCACGCTGATCGAACGCATCGCAAAAGAAACCTAGTAGCCCTGTCGGTTCCGAAAGCTACTGCCCACGCGACTACATCACGGACCCTACAGTGCAGTGAACTCTGTCGCGTCCCAAGTGCGGGACCACGAGTCCCATGAGCGAACAGGCCGAGGCATGACGGCGCGGGCAAGTGTAACATCCGCAAAACGGGACGCATGGCAGGTTGCTTGCTGAAATAACCTGATACCTGTTGTCTATCAGGAGGCGCCATGGCGAAGATCGAGCGTATTCGGGAGGAGATGCCGGCCCCACCGGCTGCGGATTACTGGAAGCGGAAGGCCGACGCCGGCTGGCGTCTGTCCGCCGTCGAATGGACGCGCGAACTGCCAGGGACCCAGACCGTCCCGATTGATCCGGCCGAAGAGATCCCCTATGGGCTAAAGATTTCCGAGGATTGCTCCCGCCTGGAAGTCAATCCCGCCGAGCGCGAGGCGCTAATGGCCATGCTCGAACTCATCGTGCAGGACCGGACCCTTTCGCAGGTTGCCGCCGAGTTGAACGCGCGCGGTTTTCGCACGCGCCGCGGCACGGAGTGGGGCCCGGCCTCGGTATTCAATCTGCTTCCCCGCATGATCGAAGTCGGCTCCAACGTGTTTTCCCAGGACGAATGGGCCGCTCGCCGGCGCCGCCTCATGCGAGCCGTCTGACGCTACGCTGCCTTTTTTCTTGTGCTTGGGTTTCTTGCGCGCCGTCTCTACTTCTGGTGCGCCGCGTCTTCGATGTGCGGTTACGAGTCCTGTCTAGGACTGATCGGGACCACGTGAGGTGTTTTCGCCGCTTCGACGTTCCCATATTGTGCCCCGCTCTCTCGCGCAATTCGAGAGCCTCGATCGAGCCGGGATAACTTCGGCTCACCGTGACAGTTTCCGAATGGGGTGTTTTGCGTCAAAGTGGATTTTCCGGTGACAAGCCGACTTCAGAGGACCGATGATTTAACATCGGCAAACGTGCCAGACGCAACCTCAGCGATTCGTCTCAGGGCTGGCCGAGTCTTTCCGGCCTTCGCAGCAATCCTTATTCCTGCCAGCGTGCTCGACGACCCTTCATAGTGCCTTCCGCGAACCGCTTTTGGCAGACATCTCGACCGCATCAATCACCTTGTGCAGGACGACAGCATCATCAAATGTTGCGCTGAGATGAGTTCCGGCCTTAAAGTCCTGCGCTAGACGCTTGTAACTGTAAAAGACGGCCTGTGCCGGTCCGGCCGGCGCGCTTGCATCAGTGTACTTCGCAGGGATGGCAAGATCAGTCACCTGCAAATCGCCGCCTTTGCCGCCCTGGAGTTGGACCTCGCCGACAGCCGGATAGCCTAATGTGCTCGTGACGACCAAGTCTCCTTCAGTTCCATTGATCTCCCACCTGAAATTGGTCCCGCGTGAGAGCCCGCCACGGTAGTGAGCGGACAGGAACGTTCCGTTTTCCGTCTTTCCGCCGACGATGATCTGATCGGGAGTTGTCATCGGGACCATTTCATTAGTCTCGACAATCTTCGCCGAAGGTCGCCGATTCCCGAGGGTCGCCGTGAGTTCCTTTATTGGTGAACCGAGCGCGTAAGAAACGGAATCGAGGCCGTGCCCAAAGGCGACGTTGATCATGCCCGCCCCATTCTTGAGGTCCAGCGTGTAGATAAACATGGCTGGGAGCATCGCCCCCCACAAAATGCCCGACCCGACGAGCGAAGTCGAAAGCACTTCGCCGACGTAGCCCTCTTTGATCAGGTCTCTGACGTAACTGACGACAGGCGTAGCTCGAGACTGGAGTCCAACAGCGCCGCGCACCTGTTGATCTTTGGCGAGCTTCGCCAGCTCGACTGCTTCGGCAACATTGCGGCCGAGCGGCCATTCGCTGTAAACGGCCTTCCCGGCTTTCAGGGCCGCGCTGACCAACTCGAAGTGGTTAGGAACTTTCACTGTTACCACGACGAGGTCGAGATCAGGAAGCTTCAAGAGATCCAGGTGGCTCTCAAACGCGTTCGGGACCTTAAATTTATCCGCAGCCTGGCGCGCGAGCTGACCATTGGAATTCATCAGCGCCACAAGTTCATAATCGGAACTTGCTTGCAGCGCAGGAATGTGGGCTGTCGTCGCCCAACCCTGCTCTGGGTGTACGCCGATCACCCCGACTTTGATTTTTCCGTTTTTCATTTGTATTCCTTCCTGACTGTCAGATTTCCAGGACGACCCTGCCGAGGGTTTCTCCGGCTTCAAGCGCTCTTTGCGCTTCACCGGCCTGGGCAGGGGATAGACTCGATCGACAACCGGCTTCAATTGGCCGGCATCGACCATTTGTGCGGCATCGTGTAACAGCTGGGTCTGGTGAAGACGAGCTTCCCCGTAGATGACCACGGTTGAATCGAGCGACTTGATCGACAGCGTGGAGCGCTTTGGGGAGTGCTGGACTATTGCCCACGATTTCCTCGAAGTTGTGCTCCGCGCGCAGTTCCTCCCGGAGATAAACGTTTTCCTTCTCCAACCTAGCCTTCTTGGGAGTTTAGGCTCCTTTTGACGATCACTCTACACTGGCCGACTTCACAGGACCGATGACTTAATATCGGGAAACGCGCCAGATGCAACCTCAGCGATTCGTCTTAGGGCTGGCCGAGTCTTTCCCGCTTTCGCAGCAATCCTTATTCCTGCCAGCGTGCTTTCAAAGAAATCGGCAAGACTCTCAATGTCCGTCCGAGCATCAAGTTCGCCTTCCATCTGAGCTCGTCTCAATGTGTCCATGAGCGTGTGACGCTGTACGTTCGCAGCACGGCGTGTAATTCGCGTCACGTCTTCATCTCGCATCCCGAACTCACAGATGGCATTAATCCCCATGCAACCATCTGTACTGGAAAGATCTTTGCGTTCTGAAAAATGAACCAATGCACTCCGGATAGCAGCAAGCGGTGACCCCGGAGCTTGGAGTTCGACATTAATGGCTCGAACGTTTTCTGAGACATAGACTTCGAGAGCCTTCAAGAAGAGGGTGCGTTTGTCCCCGAAGGTGTCATACATGCTCTGTCGCCCCAGGTCCATCGCGCGCATCAGGTCGTCGGTTGAGGTGGCGGCAAAACCCTTTTGAGAGAAGATGGATATGGCACGGTGAAGAGCTCTTTCCTGATCAAACTCCTTCGGTCGGGCCATATCCTTTTCTCCTCGCGTTCAATTATGCGATGTATCCGCCATCGATTGTGAGGCTGGCCCCTGTAATGAATCCGGCCTCATCGGATGCAAGATACGAGACAAAACCCGCAATCTCCGACACATCCGCCATTCGCGCCAGTGGAATCAAAGTCTTCACCGCTTCAGCGTGAGGCGCACTCATGTCAGTCGCTGTCGGACCAGGCTGAATATTATTGACTGTAATAGTCCGAGGAGCGAGATCGATAGCCGCCCCTCGCACCAGGCCGGTGAGGGCCGCTTTGGTCATGCTGTAAATGCTAGCTCCCGGAAATGCTGTCCGGACGGCAGTGTTGCTGCCGATCAGGATGATCCGTCCTCCATCCTTCATGGCTTGTGAAGCCGCTTGTATACCTACAAATGCTGCACGGACATTAATGGCCAGCATACGGTCGAAGTCTTCGAGACTGTAGCGATCAACGCCTCCCCGGATCAGAATTCCGGCGTTGTTGACGAAAATATCCAGTTCACCCAACTCTTTTGCGACTTGATCAACTGCCGCGCGAACGTCCTCGGCAGAGGCGCTGTCCGCTTTGATCGGGAGTACGTTGCCACCCGCATCTTTTATTTCACCTGCGAGCTGCTTTGCTTTTTCTTCCGAACTGAAATAGGTAAATGCGACTGCTGCGCCATCTGAAGCAAGCCGCCTCACGATTCCTTCGCCAATCCCTCTTGAGCCACCTGTCACGAGAGCTACCTTGCCTATAAATGATCGACCGTATTTTTCCGTCATGTCCATCCTTCTGGTTGAGTGCAACCTGATGTATTGGATTATATTATCCAGAATGGGATTCAGATTTCTCTTCGTCCGTAAACAGCGGAATGGGCAATGCCCTAATTCGGGCCGGCATCAGAAGGAAGTCAACCCCGCCGAGCGCGAAGCGCTGATGGCCGTGCTCGAGTTCCTCGTCCAGCACCGGACCGCCTCGCAGGTCGCCGCCGAGTTGAACGCGCGCCGGCGCCGCCTCATGCGGGCCGTCTGACGCTACTCTGCCCCTTCCTCGATCTTTTTCTTGTGCTTCGGTTTCTTGCGCGCCGTCTTGGGCACGATGACCCGCTCGGCCGGCACCGGCCCCACCCGCTCCCGGGCTATGCTCCGGATTTCCTTCGCCACATCGAATCTCGGCTTCTTGCGCGGCATCTCTACTTCCTGTGCGCGGTGGCTTCGATGTACCGAGCAAATGCCGCCGGCTTACCGGGCGGAGCGATTTCGAAGCGGATGCCCGCCTTCTCCGGGCCGAGCTTGGTGTAAGTCAGGCGGAACTGCGGCTCTGCGGAACGCGCGTCGCTCACGAAGACTACGGTGCCCTCGCCCGGGAACTCCGTGGCGTAGTGGATCACGTGGCCTTCATTGTCGAAATAAACCGCGCGCGCAGTCGAGTCCTCGGGATAGATCACCATCAGATCCTCATGATGATAGGCTGGGCGGTCTTTGGTAGCGGGATAGTCCGCCCGGTTCTTCCGCACCAGAACGCGGCCTTCCAGGTCCGGATGGAAAGAGAACGCGCCGCCGCCCTGGCCCGGTTCTCCGCCGCCTTCACCGACCCAGTCTCCAATGAGGAATTGCCAGCGGTCCCAGTTAGGCGGACTCTGGGCGAACAGACAGGCAGCCGTTGCCAGCAGAATCGGGAGTATTTTCACGACATCAGCGCGTGCGCGACCCGCGTGGCCAGTTGATCGAAAGTGATGATCTCGTAAAGCGACGGGTCGGACATGATACGTGCCACCAGTTGCGCGTGCATGGCGTGTCCCGCGCGCTCGGCGATGACGTGGCCCAGCAGCGGCTTGCCGATCAGCGCCAGATCTCCGATCAGGTCGAGTGCTTTGTGGCGGCAGCATTCATCGGCGAACCGCAGGCCCCCCGGGTTCATGACACCCTCGCGGTCGAAGCACACGGCATTTTCAAGCGATGCGCCCCGGATCAATCCCATCTGGCGCATCTGGTCCAGCTCGTAGAGAAAGCCGAACGTGCGCGCCGGCGCAATCTCGTCCGCGTAGCGCTCCGGCGTGACCTCCATCTCGAGAGACTGCCGGCCCACCAGCGGATGTTCGTACCGGATCTCGCACGTCAGCCGGAAGCTGTCGTCAGGCAGGATGCTGATGCGCTTGCCGCGATCTTCCACCGTAATCGGCCGCCGTATGCGCAGGTAGCGGCGTTTACGCCGGTACTGGCGGACGCCCGCCTGGCGGATCAGCTCGAGAAACGGCAAACCGCTCCCGTCCAGGATGGGCACTTCCAGGTTGTCGATCTCGATATAGGCGTTGTCGATGCCGCAGCTGTAAAAGACGCTCAGCAGGTGCTCGGTGGTCGAGATGAGCACGCCCTTGCGCATCAGGCTGGTGGCGTAGCTCACGCGCGCCACGTGCCTCCAGCTCGCCGAGATGGGGAAGTTGTCGAGGTCCGTCCGCACGAAAACCAGGCCGGTCGAAACCGGCGCGGGCAGCACTCTTATCGAAACGGGAACTCCACTGTGAAGGCCGATGCCTTTGGCTTCTACCGGGCGCTGGATCGTCGTCTCAAAGCGCAAACGAAGCCTCCTGAAATGAATGGCATAATTAGCGTGAACTTTTGTTAATAGCAATCGCGAAACCGAATCGTAACCTACTGATTCCAGTAATAGCGGCAAAATGGGCTGGTGCAAAAACGCCACACATTGCATGCCAAATCGTGGCCGCAGTACCTCTCTCGATGCAACGGGAGATATGATGTATGCTCGTGCCCAACCCTCGCCTGTTCCTGATTGATACTTACGGGTTTATCTTCCGCGCGTACCATGCCCGCGCCCGCTCGGGGGCCCCGCCGATGCGGACTTCGACTGGCCTTTCGACCGAAGCGGTCTTTATTTTCAACAACATGCTGCGGAAACTGGCCAAGACATACAAACCGGAATATATCGCCGCGGTTTTCGAGAGCATCGGGCCAACCCTTCGTGAGCAGGAATTCGCCGAATACAAGGCCAACCGCGCCGAAGCGCCGCCGGATCTGGGCGAGCAGATTGTCTACGTCCGCCGACTGCTTGAGGCTCTGCGGATTCCCATCCTCGAGTTCCGCGGATTCGAAGCGGACGACGTAATCGGTACCATCGCGCGGCGCGCCGCAGAGGCCGGTTTCGCCGTCGTGATCGTTTCGAGCGACAAAGACATGCTCCAACTGGTCACCGATCGTATCTCCATGCTCAACCCGGCCAAGGACGACACTTGGTACGACCCGGCTAAAGTCCTGGAGTTTATGGGTGTCACGCCCCCGCAAGTAGCTGATTTACTGGCGCTTAAAGGAGATTCGATCGACAATATCCCCGGCGCGCCCGGCATCGGCGACAAGGGGGCGAAGGACCTGATCGAGCAGTTCGGGTCGGTAGAGACGGCGCTCGACCGGGCCGCTGAAGTCGAGCGAAAAATGTACCGGGAAAGCCTGCAGAACAATCGCGAGCGCATCCTCCTCAGCAAGCGGCTGGCAACCATCGAAACGGCGGTTCCGATCGAGTTTTCGATGGAAATGGTCAAGGCCCAGGAGCCGGAGGTAACGGCGCTCAAGCAGATCTACAAGGAGCTGGAGTTCCATAGCCATCTGAAGGAATTGGGGCCGAGTGACGACACGCGGGCGCGGGACTATCAAGCGCTGGCCACGGCGGAGGCGGTCGACGCCTGGCTGGCGGAAATTCCGGCGGGAGCGCCGGTCGCGGTGGCTATCGCGAAATCGGGCGAAGGGGAATTCGCGCTCGACACGGTGGGGCTCGCGTGGAAGCGAGGCGAAGCGCGGGCTGTGCCGCTCCAGCTGCTCGACGGTTTGCGGCCGATTCTCGAAGACGCGGCGCGCCCCAAGGTCGCCTGCGATGTGAAGTCGGCGCTGCTGGCGTTCGCGAAGCTCGGTATTGAGGCGCACGGCTTCGCGCACGACGTGATGCTCTATGCGTTCCTGCTGGAAGCCGACCCGGGGAACTGCACGCTCGACGAGCTGGCGCACCGCCGCATGGATCTGAAGCTCGGCGCGGCGCCCGAGCAACACGCGGATTACGCGCTCGAGCTGTATGAAAAACTCAGCGAAGAGATCGACACGCGTGGCCTGCGCAAGCTCTACGAAACCGTCGAGCTGCCGCTGGCGAACGTGCTGGCGCGCATGGAATCGACAGGGGTCAGGATCGATGCGAGCGAGCTCAAGCGGCTTTCGGAACTAATGGAAACCGAAATCGCGCGGCTCACCACCGAGATTCACGAAATGGCGGGCAAGCCGTTCAACATCAGCTCGCCGCAGCAGCTAGGGCGTGTGTTGTTCGAAGACCTGAAACTGCCGGCGCCGGTGAAGTACGGGAAAGGTAAGACGATCTCGACTGCCGCCGATGTGCTCGACGACCTCGCGGAGGAGCACGAGGTAGTGCGCAAAGTGCTCGAATACCGGCAGCTCACCAAGCTCAAGGGGACGTACGTGGATGCGCTGCCGGCGTTGATCGACGCGCGCACCGGCCGCCTGCACACCAGCTTCAACCAGACCGGCGCGGCGACAGGAAGGCTATCGTCATCGAATCCGAACCTGCAGAACATTCCGATCCGCACGGAGCTGGGGCGCGAAATCCGCGCGGCATTCATCCCGCGCGCGGGATGGAAGCTGGTGGTGGCGGATTATTCGCAGATCGAGCTGCGCCTGCTGGCGCACATGTCCCGCGACGCCGTACTGGTTGAGGCGTTCCGCAACGGCGAGGACATACACACGCGCACCGCCGCCGAAGTGATGGGCATTCCGCCGCTGATGGTGGGCCCGGAGGAGCGCCGGCGCGCCAAGGCCGTGAATTTCGGGATCGTCTACGGCATCAGCCCGTTCGGCCTCTCGCAGCAGCTCGGCATCCCGCGCGCGGAAGCCGAGCTGTACATCCATGGCTATTTCGAGCGCTACACCGGGGTGAAGAAGTTCATCGATGCGACCATCGCCGAGGTCCGCCGCACCGGCGTGACGAAAACCCTGCTGGGACGCGAGCGGCCCATCCCGGAAATGAACAGCCGCAACCCGACCGCGCGCGGATTCGCCGAGCGGACGGCGGTGAATTCACCGCTCCAGGGCACCGCCGCCGATCTCATCAAGCTCGCCATGGTGATCATCGACCGCCGCCTGCGCGAAGAAAAATATCAAGCCGCGATGCTGCTGCAAGTCCACGACGAGCTGGTGTTCGAAGCGCCGCCGGAAGAGACGCAAAAGCTCGCCGCGATGGTGAAGCGCGAAATGGAGCAAGTTTACCCGCTCGAAGTGCCGCTGGTGGCGGATATCGGGGTAGGGGAGAACTGGAGAGATGCGAAGTGAAGGGGATGCGGCCGACGGGGCAGTGGTCAATCTGGGATATGCCGACAATTAGTCCAACTGGATTGCCGAGCAGAAGAGGCAGGCATGTTTGTGAGACAGGTCGCTTGGTTGGGGTTGCGTGCCACATGCGTCCGCGGTGGGCAGTCTAGTGAGATCGACGGAAGATACAATGGCCTTTCCATGGACTCGGTTCCAGCATCGCCTTCGCTCGTCAAGCCATTTCCGGATTATCTGCAGTTCCAGGGGGCTTGGCGTCCTTATCAAGCACGAATTCTAGACCGGCTGACCGAATATATCAGCGATCGGCGGCTTCATCTCGTAGCGGCACCAGGTTCTGGAAAGACGATTTTGGGCCTCGAAATCATTCGCCGTATAAACGCGCCTACTCTTGTCCTCGCTCCGACAATTACCATACGGGATCAATGGGTTGATCGCCTCGGTTCGTTCTTCCTCGCTGAGGGGCAGCCTGTTCCTTCCTGCGTATCCGTGAACCTCAAAAATCCCGCACTTCTTACCATCGCGACCTACCAGGCACTTCACGCTATCTGTGCGCCGGGGCACAAAGATCCGGAGCCGACTGGGGAAGAAGAAGATGCCTGTCTGGAAACGTCGAGCCCCACAGAAGAGGACGAAAATGGGAAAACGCTCCTGCAGTTTCCAGAGATACTCAAGCTCGCTGCCTTTCGAACCCTAGTTATGGACGAGGCGCACCACCTGCGCTCCGAGTGGTGGAAAACGCTGACCTTCGTGGCTGACAGTCTCGATCAACCGACGATCGTTGCTCTGACGGCCACCCCGCCATACGATGTTTCTCCGTTCGAATGGCAACGGTATGAGGCTCTGTGCGGCACCGTGGACGCGGAGGTATCGGTCCCCGAGTTGGTCCTGGAGGGTGACCTCTGCCCACATCAAGACTATGTGTACTTGAGCATTCCCAAGCGGGAAGAGCTCAGAGTTATCACAGAATTTCGGCAGGGCGTGGACTCCCTTGTGCAGCGGTTGCTAGCCGAAAAGGCCTTTGCAGCGGCGATCAGATCTCACCCCTGGATCGTTGCACCGCGGGAAAACATTGCCGCGATACTTGACGATCCCAAGTACCTGTCGAGCATGGTGATCTTTTTGAACACGGCAGGTGATAAAGTCCCTGGTGCAGTTCTCGACGTTGTTGGCCTCACGCGAAAGAGAATCCCCAGTCTCGAACTTGAATGGTTGGAAACTCTTCTGACGCGGTGTCTATACTCGGACGCTGACAGCTTTTCAGCTCACGATGCTCTCTTCAAATCAATTCGCCGTGATCTGCTTAATCTGAGAGCAATTGAGCGGCGAAGAGTTATGTTGCGGTCACCATCCGATCACTTGAAGCTGCTCACAACCTCCGTCACTAAGCTCGAATCCATTTCCGAAATCATCAAACTCGAAGCCGGGGCACAAAAGGACAGTCTTCGTGCCGTCATTCTGACTGACTTCATCCGCAAATCGGAACTTCCGAAAACCGCCAGCGAAGCGTCTGTCTTTGAGGATATAGGTGTCGTCCCGATTTTCGAGACCCTGCGCAGCGCCAACTTACCGGACGTCCGGCTGGGAGTTCTCAGCGGGTCGTTAGTGATCATACCGGCAAGCGCAGTGACGTGTGCAAGGGACGCTGCCCAGAAACTGGGTATGCACCAAGATGATTTGATGGTGTTAGAAACACCTCACGATTCCGCGTACAGGATTCTCAGCCTCCGAGGCGAATACCATCAGGGTGCGGTGAGAGTTGTTACCTCGGTTTTTCAGGCAGGCGAAATAACGGTATTGGTTGGCACGAAGGCCCTGTTGGGTGAAGGGTGGGATGCGCCCTGCATGAATACTCTGGTGCTGGCGAGTTTCGTCGGCTCCTACGTCCTGTCGAATCAGATGAGAGGACGTTCAATTCGTATGGACCCCGAGCGCCCAGTGAAGGTCGCCAACATTTGGCATCTTGTCTGCATTGAGCCCGGTGCCTTCGGGCCTGGTGACGATTATGAGCTGCTCGCGCGACGGTGCGCGGCCTTCGCCGGCGTGAGCGTAACCGCGCCTGTGATTGAGAATGGCACGAATAGGTTAGGAATTGGGATCCCCCCCTTCACCCCTGGGCAGATCGATGATCGAAATCGGCAAACGTCCCTAAGGGCACTTGATCGAGTGGGTTTGCATCGGCAATGGATGCAAGCATTGGAAGCAGGCACGACGAAGCAGATGGTTGATGGCCTGAAAGCCGCGAACGAATCCCTGCCGAAGGGGTTTGTCTTTAGCAATACAATTGCGGCTCTGCTTGTGGAAGCTGTATCAATCTTCTTCATTGTTGTGGGCCAACTCATGCGAGGCCTCGGTCGGTTGCCACGTAGTGAACAGGACTGGCCGTATACGATCATTGTTGTGCTGAGCATTGCGGCTGTCGTGTGCATCCCATGGGTATTCCTCGCCGGATGGAGATGGCTCCGGCATGGCACGCCGGAGCGGAGTATCAAACAAATCGGGCGCGCAGTCTTGGAGGCACTTGAGTACGCGGGCGCAATCGACAGACGCGCCGGGGAATTCCGCGTTTACGCAGACAAGCAGGATGATGGAACTGTGTTCTGCTGGGTCGGTGGTGGCACGGGACGGGAGCAGAACATATTCCTTGAAGGGATGCAGCAGATACTGCGTCCAATCGATAATCCACGCTACTTATTAGCCCGCGGTCGAGTGTGGCGCTTATTCCGCGAAGACTATTTTGCCGTACCCGAGGTCCTGGCTCGGAAAAAAGAATGTGCTCAATTCTTCGCCAAACAGTGGCAAAAATTAGTTGGGCCGATTCGGTTGGTATTCGCGCGTACACCGGAGGGCCGCAGATTGCTGCTGCGGGCGCGGGGACACTCGCTGACAGCCGCGTTTCAAAAGCGCTCTGAAAGAATCAGTTGTTGGAAATAGGCTGGCTTATGGATGTCAATGAGGCGCCCGGCGGCCTATGTCGAGACGCATCGCTGGCAGGTTGCGCATATCCGGAAGGGACCGCGCGAGGCGGAGTTGGGGAAGTTTGTTGCCGGTTCGGGCGTGAAAAAAGTCATTGCCCGGCTGCGACGTAACGATATGCGGACTTTACGCAATGTGCCTGCCCGTCAGTTGTTGGTCGCCCCGTCAGTACCAAAGTGTCCAGCAGCTGCGTGCGAAATCCCTGCTGATCGCAGATGGCGCAAGCAACTCGGGTAATGAAAGAAAAAAGAGGGCCCTTGTTTGAGGCCCTCTCTATTGCGCGGGCCGCGAGATAGGTCGCTAATTCTCGTTGAACATGCTCGAGAACTGTTCACTGGTGAAGGCGCCTGTGGGAGTGACGCCGGTTTCGAAGAAGCACTCGCCGCCAAATGACAGGCCAATCTCCAACACTTTGTGTGTGGCCTCCAGGAAGGCCTCTGTGACCGCGGGATTGCTGCCACGCTGGCCATTCCAATCCGACCACTGATTCGGGTCAAACATGTTCGCCATGATTGTGGCTGGGGGCTGGTTTCCGGTCAGCAGCTGCACGTTCACTGGGTTCGACCACCAGAACTGGGTATAGAAACCCGCAGGGGGTGTACCTGTGCTTGGCCCGGATGCGGAGGGGGATCGGAAGTAAAACCTCACGGCGGCAGGGAAGTTGGACCCGCAGTCGCCGCCGTTGTGCTGAGTCATGAAGCTTGCGGCGTCGCCGCTGACGCTGATCGTATCGGTCAGTGCTTTCGTGGAGAGATCACCGGTCAAGCTCGGGTCTTTCGTGGTGAGTAGCGCAGTGTAGATACCGGGCTTGAATTGGAACGTAGTTGTGGCGCCGGTTGTGGTCGCCGGCATTGAGTTGGGCGAGTTGCGTGGCGCGATCGCTTGATTTGAAGGATTGTAGTCGTAAACCGTCCACTTCGTAGTCTCGCTTGAGGGGTCGATCGCGGCCATGGTTAATGTGCAACTGGTC